>Ga0209489_103263_pt1 | contig 31869 bp, 14 predicted proteins | sample SiratrowhiteBW_FD_187527 | JGI IMG/M metagenome (GOLD analysis project Ga0209489, IMG submission 187527) | Root nodule microbial communities of legume samples collected from California, USA - Siratro white BW (SPAdes) (version 2) | ecosystem: Host-associated > Plants > Roots > Nodule | place...
TAAAAAAAAAAAAAAACAAGAATGAGATAATACAAGTTGTCATGTGAAATTTCAAAGTGAGAGGATCCATGCCCCAAAAGAAACCATGCATGGACAAATTTAGAAGAGACAACAAAGAAAAACAGAGAAAGACATGATTGAAACAAATAAGTACCTTTTATGGAGGTTCAAGTGAAGGTGGTGGTGGTGTCTCTTGGAAGGCGATGGAGGGTGAAGGGCAGAACCAAGAGGAAGACATGGTGGCTGTTCTGAAGAGAAAGAGCACATACCTTTTGATTATTTGAAGTTGAAACAAAATTGTTGTAAAAGGAAGTTGTGAAAGTGATAGGCAACCATGTTGAAGGGGTTTATATAGGCACATAAGTGAGAAACTAATTGATGTGAGAAACTACAATCAATTCATTCAAGGGGAAAAAAAGAGACATAGCTGTGGTTTTGTGTTTGTTTGTGGGGATATGAGAGAGAGAGCAATGATGATAGAAGGAGTCATGATTACAAAGGGCAGCAATAGATGAGAAATTAGAAGAAAGAAGGGGTGGTGAAGAAAATTTGTTCTTCTCTCTTTGTTCTTTAATTTCTTGGTTTCTTTGATTACCTAGTTAGTCTATCAACCTCAAACTTGGGTAGTGGGTAACTTAGAGATGAGAAATGAGGAGTGGACACAAAAACAAAGTACTACACTCCTCCACCCAACTTCCTTTTATATTTATATATATATTAGTGTGGATTTAATAAAAGGCTATGTACTATTGATGTGAATTTAAATGCCCTCTATGTGATCATGTTATTGTTGTAGACACTTAAAAAGCATTGAAATTGTGATCAAAATTAAGCTAACAAAGTTTCAAAAACTTTGGTTAACCTAATAAAATCTCTACAATATTGCAAAATTCATTTCATAGTCAAGTATTTTCATTTTAAGTATATATAAAGAGTATTGATTTCAATTTTACTTTAACCAACAAATTCTAACTTTAAGGTAATGAATGAAATTGAAGTCAACATGTTTAAAAAGTTAACTAAATTGTATTAATAGTGTATATATTACAACTTGATGTGTCTGTCTGTGTGAGTTTTCATATTTTAACAGAGTATGAGTTTGAGTTTACGAATTTGTACAATATGTTTTGGATTTTTTTTATAAAGATCGGAACATTTTTGAAGGTGCTCTTATTAATTAATATATTTATTTTTTGGTGTTAAAAAAAACAAAAGTGTTAAATATATGATGATAAATTTATTTATTTTGATAAAACTTTTTTTAAAATAATTTATAATTGATTGATAACATAAAATAGAATTGAAATATTAAGCTGAGCTGGATTTTGGTGATACCACACTAAGTGATAAAGTTAACCTAGAGTACTTTTTTTTTCTTCTGGAATTTTAGAACTTTCCCTTTCAATTTAAAGGCTGGTTAGGTGTTCACAGTTACCATTGAAGGAGGTTGAAAGTTGAAAGGAGAAATAGACATGAAATCACGTGGGGTGTTATGAAATTGGGGTGAGATAATTATTGTAGAAGACAATTTTGCCATGATATTCAACGTGCCAACCTGCATTTACTTCTGTTCATTTGGAATGAATGAATGGGGCCATGCAGTGCATTACATTGCATTGCATGGTTGATTATGGTCTGAATATATAGTTATGGCTGCATCACTGTACCCTCTGCATGCTTACTGTTTTCTCCCAGTGAAAACAGTAAAACAAATTAATCACAGATGTTATGGTTTCACAAAAATTCATATACATCTTCAAAATACTGTGGGTGGAACATAGGGTGCTCACAATAGGTTTTGATTGGTATGGCAAAATTAAAATTTGAACTGAAAATTTTATTTGATTTGAATTTATTTTAATCAAATCAACCTTATCAAGTGATTTTTTAAAAGGAAAAACTTTTTTCTCTAATTTTTTTAATTAAATATATATATATATATATATATATATATACATATATATATATATATATATATATATATATACATATATATATATATATATATACATTAAAATATAATTTGACTCAACAAAATTCTATTTTAAATTTTTTTTCCCAAAATTATTTTTCAAGTTTCTTCTGTACAAAATTTTCAATCAATGTCACTAATAAGGAATTAATTTGATTCAAATTCTTTAAATTCAATTATATATAAACATATAAAATTTTATTTGAAAAATAAAAAGGTGCAATTTTTTTCTAAACTTGCACACTTAGTTATGTCATTAAAAAGGATATATAATACTTTTATATAATGATTTATTTATATACAGTGATAATTTTAAAAATTATAAAAAAATAATGATATAGTAAAACTTTATATATAATAATAATTTATCTGTTTGATTCGTTTATTGTATATCATAAATCAGATACTCAAATCATTATACTATTGGATTTGATTGGTCTAATTTAGTTAAGGTTAAATTCAATTAAGTTAAAAATCTGAACCAATTTAATTAGTTTGGTTTGGTACTTGATCCGATATGACAAACCTCTAGTGAAAGTATGGTAAGTTTTTCTTATTTTCAGTTTTTCCAATTTTGAAATTAAAAATCATATAAATATTTTTTTTAATTATATATTTCAATTAAAAGAATATAAAGTGTCATAATTTTTTATTTTTAAATAAAATTTTATAACTGTTTTATTAAAATTTTACAAATTATGATTTCAAAGTCTCATAAACTAATTCAGGATTTTGTGTCTGAATAAATGAAAACATTTTATTTAGTTAGTAAACTGATTTTAGATAATAACATAAATAATGGTTTAGAGTGAATGTGTAAAGGAAGAAAAATATTAAAAAAAAATGAAAGAGAGAAGTTTCCCACAGGGATATGTACAGAAATGTGCATATGTCACATACGTAATTAATTGTGTTGCTAAAAACAATCTTTCCAATCTAAATATTTTTCTTAACAATTTTTTTCATCTCATCTTCTTCTTTTCTTTTCTTTTTTATTCATTTCTTTCTCTCTACCAAAGAAAAGATAAAAGTTAACTAATTTTGTCAGCTTATAGGAAAATTCGATGACGAGTATTTTTAAATCTTTAAAAATTTTGATTGACTTTTATAAGTATAAATTATACTGATTAATTTAAATAAACATATACCAAAATGTGTGCATATGAATTATTGATTAACATTTTACTATTATCTCTTGATTTGGTGCACGTGTGACTGTTAGATTGCACCCCAAACATCTCAATGATGTAAATTTGTGCATAGTACATCCCTTTGTTCTCTTATTGTCTTGAGTAGACAATTATTTCTTAAAATTGATGAAATGTGTTGACAATAGAGAGCAACTTAAGTACTACGTGGAAATGAAGAAATGTTCTAACATCAAATAATCTAATCAAATAATCTAATTGACGTAAATTTGGATAAATTATTTTATTTTAAGTAATATATGTATTTTAAAGTTTGGTGCTTTCTTTATAAATTTGTTTTTATAAAGAATTTATTTTATATATTTGATCTTAACTAATTTACTATGTGATACTTTTATTTAAACAAGTCTTAAAATTGAAGATAGAGGGATTAAAGTTATATAAATTTTCTTTTTTATTCTCTTATAACTTGTGAATGTTTCAATATGAAAGCATTGTTAAAAGACAATATTTAAAAGTATTGTTCATTTAAATGTTCAATGTTGTTATTATTGTTTTGTTTTTAAAAAATTATAAATAAATTAAGGGATACAAACTATACTTTATTTTGATTTTTAAACAACTTTCCGTTCATATAAAACAAGTTGGGCATGTAAAGAAATATGCCCATTTAAGCTTGCATCTATATTATATAAAAACAAAAAAGAAAATCATTTTTATAACTCATATTATGAACTAACTTTAATTTTTTATAAGTTACATGTACTCAATTTACTAAATAAATAATATATGATCAATAAATAATATACGATCAATAAAGTAAGAAATATTGAATTTTAGGTTGAATTTGTTTTATGATATGCGAAATGTGAGTAAAGATTTGTTTAACCTATGCATTATGTGGATTGAGTACATCTGGGTAAGTTGTGAGGTATGTAAGTGGTTTACAGGCTTTCAAATATCTAAGGTAAGAGTAGTTTGAATTTTATTTTTCTGTTTTGGTATTTGATATTAATATTCTAATTTTTTATTTGATTTTTTTAAGTTAAATTAAATAAAGTACGAAAAAGGATACTTCAACCTTACACAAAACATAACATGCATAGATTTTGTGGAGTATTTTGTAAAAAAAAAAATCTTCTCAACAATCCTACATTAATCTATCACTTTTAAAGATAATTTAACATTCAATTACATAACCATGTAATAATTTAAGATTCATACACTCACTAACTCAAATTTTGTTGATTTCTGGCTACATAGGACTATTAATTCTTTAATTTGCATGAATTATTCTCATTCAGTTCTTGTGATCTTTAACCTAATCATTTACAATCTTTATTCAATCTCTACTCAATCTCCCGACATATGTTACACAAATCTCTCTACCATCAAGAACTTTGACCTACAAGTCACACTCAAACTTCTCCAAGATCCGTATTTAAATTTTAAGATATTTTTTCATAAGTGTTAACTCTTTACACCTAACATCTATTTAGTCAATAGAGTTCTATTATTTCTCCCATTATCTTTATTAGATAGCCCTCCTCATACTTTAGTTTACATTATTTTCTCCTTAACTCATGTCATCTTTCTACCCTCAAACCCTAGCCCTAAAGAAATTTTTTTCTAATTTTTTTCATCATTCAGCACATACAATATCATACTTTGAAGAAAGAAAGGTAATGTAAAGGTAGTCATTATGATAGACTTTATAAGATAGATACATCCTACAAAGGATGGAAACCTTTCCTACTAGTTTGGTCGTGATTTTATTGGTCACATGTTGTCTAAACACCTTTTTCATAAATTCCTTCCTACAGGCAAGCCTAGGTATTTAAAAGGAACTTTCATTAGGCTACAACTCAGTATCACAATCGAAATTGTGACGTTTCAACCGTTACGTAAAAAAATTGTCACCTTGACTATCAATTACAACACGTGGTCCAGTGGTAAGCACTCGAATCTATAATTGGTATCATAATCAATGTCACAAGCTTGATTCCTGGTAAACATTTGTTTACGTGAAGGTTGTTGCAAATAGCACAATTATCTCACGATATAGACTAGGTGGGACTAGGTGGGACGAGTTATAATCAAATATTTTGATTCTTAGGTAGAAAATTTGTTGAAAGAGAGATTGTTGCAGGATACATTAATTGTTCTATGGTGTAGGTCACTAAATCACACTTGAATTATGGTATTTAGATTGTTACACTCTTAAGTGTCTTGACTATCACTTATAACTCTTAAATAGTAAGAACTGAATCCAACAAACTCTTACCTAATCATTGAGTGAAAACCACTGAGAATTAAAATCTCTTGCTCTAACCACTTAACTCTCAACTTTTGTTAACAAGTGATTCTTCTGTATGATTTACTCACTAAGAATCTCTTATATTAACTTGCTTTTCTCATTTAAGTTGTTCTCATTCATCCATAAAATTAAAGTTCCTCACAACACATCATGTTTTCCAATTTTCTACCTATCTAGTTTTGATTATATCATCCCAACATTTTCTAATTGTTACTGATACTGCAAGACATTTTCTTTAATATAAAATTCCTTATTATTTATATGTCTTTCATATACGAGCACATCTTTGTGCCATATAGTCAGCTTGTCATGTTTCCTTTCAATCTAATCAATCTTATTATCCCTCCATAATTTATAACACTTTTCTAATATAAAAATTTTAATTGAATACAAATTATTCTCACCTTTATTTAAACTTATAATCTTTATTTGTTACTCTATCTCTCTTCTGTATTTATTGTCTTTGACTTTCATCTCATCTTTCTCACAATTGTTCCCTCATCCCCTAAGAATGTTACACCAATCTTTGTTTTTCAATTCCCAAGAGTCTAATGGTTAGACTACCACTTTTTTACCAAAATAATTTATTACAATTATTAATAGTATTATCAAATACAAAATCTTTCCTTAACTATCTCATCATCACTTTTTTTTATCTGAAACAATCTCATCACCTTACCAAATCTTTCCTTAACTATACAGTTTGTAAAAACATTAAACAGACAAACTATACCATATTTACTTCATACATTATACAAACTCATGTTTATAATTGTGTCAAAAGTGAAAATTTCTTATTCATTCATCTTTTAAACCAATACAAACAAAATTGATTTTAAAAACTAATTTTTGGTCTCTAAAATGATAAAATTAGTTATTAACTTAACTAGAGATCAATTTAGAATCTAATAGTATAAATGACTAAAACCTTAGTAACTAATGTTAAATGCTAATTATTTTAATTTAATTGGTCACTAAATTCAATTATTAATTATTAATTTTATTTTATAGTTATTTATCAATCAAAACTTAATCTGATAGTTTTTTTTATCACAATTAACAATCATTTTATTTAGTAACTAAAATTGATAAGTAAATATATTTTTTAATGTAATGAATCCCAAAAATAACATTGTTTGTATAATCCAAATCAACTACATTACTAGCACCCATATAATATACTAAATCTTATTACTTCATTGAGTAATGTTTCTACGTGTGTTTTAATCCATCATTTGTCAACTAACAAACTCTAAATAATTTTATAATTTTAAATTTAAACATTGATTAATATATAAATGATAGAATCATATGATGATCAAATTTTGAATTGTTATAGCAAACATAGTACTCAAAATTAGGTGAAATTGGCTTAATTATTTCTTTTATTCTTATCTTATTTATTTTTAATTTTAATATCAAAACAATCTCGTCCTCTCATCCCAATGAAGAAAAACACTATATATAGTCAAAACAATCATATTTAATGAAAGAATTTTATCCTGAGACGTAAACTTTGACTATAGCAATTTCTTACATACCATCAAAATTATATTTTACTTCAATCCACTTACATCATTCCTCTCACTGGATATTTCCTTGTGAAGTTAAAAGTTAATATTTGGTGCTCTAATATAAACATTTAGTTTGAAAAGCAGATCCAACTTTTTTTCCTTGTTCTTTGCACATTATATTGTGCAAAAGGTGTTATAGGTTTCTCAAAGTTGCACACTAATGAAATCACAAAACACCGTCATTAATGATTAATGATTAATGATTGCATGATTTGAAAACTAACCTAAAGTGTCTTATGTATATATGTAATGACAAGATTAGCACAAAACTTTTCTTCTTACCTAGCTACTTAAAGATGTAATAAATATTAATTAAACTTTGGAATTTAAAACTGCTATCAATTATATATCCCATTTTACATTATTTCTTAGAGTAATAATCAATTAAATTTAATTATTTTATATTAGAGTTTTCCACTCCATTTTCAAATTAAGAATTACATGGAATTAAGAATTAAATGGAGTTTCACCAGAAAGTCACCTATAATAAAGATGAAATTTTTTTGTAATATATTATTTTTTTAGGTCACATATTTTAAACAATTTAACGTTTTTAAATAATTATGAAAGTAGACTAATTGAAATTATTGTTCAACAATATGCCTATGTTATTGTTGAACAAATACAAAATTACTCCATAACCTATTTTCTTGTATTTATTAATAAATAAATAAATTAATGAATGTGGTATAGGAAGAGAAGATACCCGTAATGAAGATGAAAGGGATAGTAGTCAATGTGTTAGGTCCCTTTGTTGTCCCTTTTCTTGAAGTAATTGAGTACCAAAGCCATACTCATTTATTTAGAAAATGAACCTCAGATTTGGCTTCATCTTCTTCCCCATCATTATGGCCACCATGCCCCCCCTTCAGCCACTGGGTGTGTGTTCATATCATGATGGTATATGTATAGTGGAAGCTATATACATTGGTCCAACTTTGGCATAGCCACACATGTTCCCTTCAGCTTGTATGCAAAAAAAATAAAAAAATATATATTACCTTGGGATAATTAAGCTTACAATATAGATCAATTTCTAAGAAAAATTGAACTTTCTAATGTATGTTTACCTTGGAAGTCCTATGTATCTTTGAAAGTTGATCACAAAGCATGATGGTGGAAAATCATGAATTGATTTTTTGTCTAGAAACATTAAAGTAATTTAGCTAAAGATGCAATAGAAGTAATGTGGAAAATGTAGCTAAGAAAGCAAAGTGTCATGAGGGAGTCATTTTCAGTTAGTATGTACATATATAGACCTAATTTTATTTTATTTTTATGTCATGCTATACTAATGATAGTCTTCAACTTTACAGTTTAAGTTTAAAATATCTTTACGAACATTTTGATCTATTTAATAAAGTTTATGTGACAAATAAAATGTATAATATATGCACAAAAATGAAGTATATTGAAATAGAAGCCCTCATGATGTGGTTTTGAAGAAGAAAGGTTAGGGCATTTGATGAGGAGAAGGACCACTCACTATCCTTCACTCATTATTTCTTGTATTACTACCGCCAGAATACTACAAGCACTACCACCAGATATAAGATGTTCATAGTCAACTATGGTATGAAAATCATCTCATATTTTCAACATCCTTTTATTTCTAATATATATATATATAATATTTATCAATATCTCTATTCTCAAACTTTTCAGCACATTTTTTGGTGTATAATTGATTGGACAAAGACCATTCATTCATATTTTTCTTTTCAAACTAAAGAGCATGTTTAGTTCTTTTTGTGTATATATTTTGGTCTAAAAGCATGTTACTAGTAACATATCTCTCTTCTTAGACACATGCACCCCTTATTTTAATTTGGACTAAGACAACTTTAAGATCACTTGGTACTTGATATAATACTTCTTTGGTGGGTGTATAACAAAAGTCACACCACATGCAATTGTATATTCATCAAATTTTGGAAGATATGTTATTTTATTCATTCTGAACTTCAACTTTACATTTAGTAATGATAATATTTGTTTATCCTTAGACAATTAAGGCAATTACTAAATTCATATATTTTTATAAAGTTTTTAAGTTAATTATATAACATCCTAAACCAATCTCATAATATATATATATATATATATATATATCACCCATTTGTTCATATAATAACTATCCTAATAAGTTGTATTTAAAAAAATATTTAAAATAATTGACTCATTCTAAACATTTTTAATATATAAATATGAGTTTTATAAAAATGAGTTTTATAAAATTAAGGAAATTCAACATCAATCATCATTTTCTAAATGATTTTTATTGAGAAAAATTATCACTGACACATCAAATTCTTTTGATATTGTTTCACTGTAATAAACATCAATATGGTTAGAGACAAACACTCTGAAATTTACTCCCTTTCTTCTTAGGGTTTAATAGACGGAAAGATAAGTCAGAAAAGAAAATCAGGATGGACTCAAAAGTGAAAAAGTTTATTTCTTATCCTATATCTCAACAAAATTTTGAAGAGTTAGAGATGAGAAAAAATTTCAACTGGCATCAGAACAAGTGATAATAAGAAAAATAAAAGAATTAGACATAGAGGATGAACACCATTCGTTAAGTGAATTACAGAAGATGGAGAAAAACAAATTATTTGTTGAGTTAAACAAAATAAACTTCAGAAAAGAGGATTTAGAAAAAAAAAAAAAAAAAAAAAAAAAAAAAATTCAAAAAAGAGGATTTAAAAAAAAAAAAAAAAAAGAGTGAAATGGATAAGCTCAGGGGACTCAAAGTCCAAATAAATTGCAGAAGAATGAAAAATGGTATAAAAGGATTGAATGAAATGAGAACCCTAAAGAGGTAAAAGAGGATGATAAAAAACTTCTTTAAAGCTCAATTTGAAGAGAAAGAATGGGTATCCTTCTCATTTTATCCTTACAAGATAATGTACACATCAAATCACAATTTACTAAGAAGAAAATTCGGGGACAGTGTGAGAGTTGAGAACAGTATGAATCCGGGTCTGGATGGATATAACTTCACTTTTATTGAAAATCGTTGTTGAGAAACCCTTAGCAATTAAATATTTTCACATATTAGGGAATTGACCTAAGGACAACAATGCAACATTTAACACAATATAGACCAATATCCTAGTAGAATGTATTTACAAAATAATCTCTAAATTGGTAACAAACAGAGTAGAAAAATAACTATCAAAAGTTATGAATGAAATATAATCAACGTTCCTAAAGGGAAAAAATTTACTTAATAGTATACTTGTTGCCAACGATATGTTTGATGAGACAAGAAACAAAAAAAGTGTATGATCATGAAGGTGAAGTTGAAAAAGCTTATTAGTCAATCAAATGGAATTTTATATATGATATGTTGGAAAAAAGGTTAGGCTTGTGTAAAAAATGGATCATTAGAAGTTATTTAACATCAAAAGCAATATTAATTCTAGTAAATAGAAGTCTCACTGAAGAATTCAAACCATCAAAAAAGGTATTACATAAGTTGATCAATTTGAACCTTTTCTATAACTGCAACAAAGGTTTGGCTAAATTATAAGACAAGCTTTAAGATATATGGTTCAATATGTTTATGACACTTATTCTTATTCTTTTGTGAAGATAAATTACAAAATATCCTAACATTAAAAGTGGTCCTAAGATGTTTTGAAATTGCATCAGTCTCAAAGTTAACTTATTTAAGACTAAATTAGGTGGGTTTGGGATCAACAACACTTAACTGCGGACCAATATGTTGCAATTCTTAATTGTTCAATAATGTATATACCTTTCAAATACTTAGGCATTCCAATTAAGACAAATTCTAAAAAAAAAAAAAAATATGGATAGCATGGTAAAAGAAATTAAAAAGACAAAAAAGTTAACATATGGAAGGGAAGACATTTAACCTTTGTAGGTAGACTTTATTTGATTAAACCAATAGTTATAACTCTCTCCTCTTCTTCTTATAATTTTTTCTAAGCTCCAAAAATGGTTTAAAAGAAATTAATAAAATTCAAAGATGATTTTGTAGGATAGGGAATAGAGGAAAAGAAAATAACTTGATGGCCAATAATATATAAGCCAAAAGAATTAGAGGAATTAAGTATAAACGACTTATATAGATTTAATGAGACATTACTTATAAGATGGAAATGGAGGCTTGCAATGGAAAATACAGGTTTATGAATAAATATTTTGGAATCTAAATATATGGATTGGAAAGTGTTAAATCAGTCAATACAATCTAAACATGAATCGATGTGGTGGAAAGACTTGAAAAAAAATAAATGAAAATTGATATGATAAACATTGGTCATGGGAAAGAAAATAACTATAAAGTTTCAGACAAATAGATGGAATGATAAAATAATTCTTGTTGAAAATATCAAAAGTTGCATAATAATTTCAACCTCAAGACTGACAACAATTTTAGAAATGAATAAATGGGATAGGAATGGTTTATGTGGAAATTATATCAAGTAAAAAATTCTAAGAATATGTTATAATAACATTATCAAAAATACATGACTCAGATTATTGGAAATGAAAGGGAGATGAAAATTATTATGTTTATACAATTAAGTATACATATAAAAATATTACAAAAGAACATTAGTGGAGTGATAAGATAAATCTTTTCAAATAATATGCAAAATATGTCATCTTTAATATAAAATACACTTTATTTGAAGAACAGGTCTAAATAACATTGCAACTAGAAATAATCTTGCACATAGAAAAATAAATGTACCATTATTATGTATCTTATGTAAAGAAGAAAATGAATTCAGTAACACCTCTGACATGTAAAGTGACTAGCTCGGTTTGGAACCTAAACAAGAAATATTAAAATTAACCATAATCCACATGAAATTTATAGACTACCACCTCACCAATCTAGCATGGAGATTAAGCAAAGAAATATCCCATCATCTCTTATTTTTCTAAATAAAGTAAGAAATATAGCAAATTAAATATTATTGTAAATAAAAAGCTTTGACATTTTAAAGTGAAAGTATACATCAACAGTGCAATAGGCGCCTAACTATGCCTTTAGATCTATAGTTTTACTATAAGTAAGGGAGAGTGAATTATATTATGTTTGAAAAATTATCCTTTTAATACCACTGTTCATTCAATATACCTATTTAACAACTGATTCTTTTAATAAAATATTTAATGAAATTATCTTTATGTCTATATTAGACAAAGGGTGTTATTTTAAGCAGGAAGATATGTGAAATTCATAGTAAGAACATGTCTCTCCAATTTAAAAAGAAATTAACAAAAAGTTCAAACAATTTTCTAATACCCTTAGTGGTTTCTTGTCTATTGCCATATTTTATTGTTTCTAATTTTATACAATATTACCCTGTTTCAATTAATAAAATAATGATAATCATAAATCAATAAATATTATTTTAAATTTCAATAAATAATTATATTATAAATAATGGTGATAAATTTGAGCTTCAAGTTAAAGGTAAAATCATATTTATCAATTTTGTGAAACATATTTTAAATTAAATGAGTTAACTTAAATCTTAAGATTAATTTACAAAATAACATTTCAAATTCCAAGAATTTAAAAGAAATATAGTTTACTAAAGATCATAATACATTATGACTAAATATATAAACAACTATGCATTTAACTATTATGAGTGATATACTTTAATAGTGTTCAGATTGATTGATTTTTAAGTTCGTAATGTTTTTTTTATGAGATACTTGAACATTTTTTATGGAATACTTGAGTAGCGTCCAAATTGATTGCTTTTTGTAGTTAGTAATGTTTTTTTTATGGGACCCTTTAATAGTGTTAAAATTAATTGATTTTTGAAGTTAGTGATATTTTTATTTTTTTTATTTCTCTTTCACTACAATTCAAAAGCAACAACTTCATGATGACTGTTTCCGAGCCTACTCCTTACTCTATTTATTTTCTATTACCATTCAAAAGGAAAAGGAAAAAAGAAAAAAAAAAAACTATTGCAAGGTCTTTTTTAAAAATTAAATATATATATATATATATATAAATATATTATTTTTATTCTTAATTTTTTAAAATTTATATGTAAAAAATTGTATATAATCTGCAATTAATTATTTAAATAAATTAATTTTTAGTTTTTTAAAATATTTTTAATATTATTTTAAATTTTTAAAGTAATTATTTTATAATTAAAGATCTTTCAACTTTCATTCATACCTTTATTATTAAATTACTATCAAGAATATTTTGATAATTTACTATATTACCTAATTAATTCAGTTTTCTTTAATTAAATCAATTATAAATTTTTCCCTAATATTCTTTCTCTTCTCAAATCATTAAGACTGATAAAATACTAGTCTCTTTGGAAATAAAATTGTATAATTGTTTTATGTAAATAATCACCTCAGTAAATTAATTGTGTCAAATAAATAAGGATTTTCAACAGTCTAAACGTTTTCAATTTTAAATCATTTTTCAAAAAACAAACATAAATATTATTTTATTATTTAACTGAGTAAAAAGTTGTCCTGTGCAAGTTTAACCAGTCATAAAGGGGTATTTTTTCCTTTTAAATAAAATTTAAATTTAAAATTATATTTTATTATTCTGAACATATTTCCAAATTTAAAAGTGGTTTTTAATCATTTTTATATATTGTTACTGCTTTATCCTATTATTGTTTTTAGTATAGTATCTATAATAAATTAATGATGACTAAGTAGAATAAATGAATATATTGATAATACTTTAAAAAATTAATAATATTAACTAATTACTTATTTTTTTATCTCTATTATTTTATTGCAAATTGTTTATATTAGACACAAGAGGAAGAAGTATTATAAAAATCATACTTTCTTCATAAAAACCCTTTTCAAATATTATTATATTCATATATATATATATATATATATATATATATATATATATATATGTGTAAAAAAATATATATATATTTTTTAAATATATTGAAGTGTTATTGCAGTAGCTTCACATGCACTGTGGAGTGGTGGCATGAAGATGATGAATCTTGTGGTCCAACTCAACATCACAATATTCATTTGAAATAAGAAATTCATTTATGATATTTCTCTCTTTGCCTCTCAATTGCTTTTTGAAATTGGTACACATCCTCATCATCATCATATTTTATTTTATTTTGGAGTAAAGACTCTGTACTCACAGTATCTGCTTGGGAAATGGAACTTTCAGTGTAACTCCTGGTGGACCCTCATACAAACAGTGTAGAATATGAATATAACTCTCTTTTCAACTGGATTAATGCCATCAGGAAGAAGGGGATAATGAGAAAAGATGATAAAAAGTATGATATTATAATGAGAACATAATTGAGATCACATAATTTATGGGAATGAAATGAAATGAAGGGGAAAATCTATGTATATATGTATGTATTTGATAAAAAAAATTATTGAACATTTTTAGTATTTAATAAAAAAAATAATTTTTTTTTGTTTTAATAAAATTTTATTTCATTTTTGTTTCTTGAATACTTTATTTCATTTCAAGCACTATTTAAATGCCTGTTGGAGTAAAATTAAAATAAAAAAAAGTTATTAAAAATGAGAAGATTAAAAGAAACAATAGGTCCAAAACAAAGATGAATAATTTATTAGAAAAATTTATATTTAAGTCAATATCTTTTATAATATTTAAAGGAACTGATTTCTATAAAATGAAAAAACTTATTTTAGAATGTGAATCAAACAATCTAAAGTTATTTATGAGAAAATTTTTACAATTTGTGAGTTGAACATGAAATAAAAACTCATGTAACACTTGTGCTTGAAAAGAAAAAGTGATAGATACAGATAATTAGAAAGTTTAAATGAAAGTATTTGTGGAAATCTGATTCAAATTTGATATTATTCATCCGTGAATATTTTGATCTGCTTCTATCTGAACAAAGATCATGATGACAATTTTTTTAAACAAGTGCAATTATAGCTCTGCATGAATTTGTACTGAAACAGATGTCTGGGAGTGGAATCTCATGCAGCACAAGGAAATAATTATTAATATATTAATACATACATTTATTGATTATATATTAGAGTGTCTAGTGTTGACACTTGTTAAAAATTCTTTCTTCCTGTAATTTCATGGTTAAAAAGAAAAATTGTTATTTTATTTTTCATGAAAAGCTAATAAATCTTTCTACATTTCTCTTCATCTAATATTATTTTGAATTATATAATTTAAAATATAAAATTTAAATATATATATATATATATATATATATATATATATATATTAAAAGAAGAGTCAAAATAATTCATAAAATTATTCTCAATTAAAAATAAATCTTAAAAGTAAATATCCGAGTAAATGTGAGTTATTAGGATGACTTTAGATAAAATAATATTTTTTACTAGTGGTTTGACAATTTTTTTTAAAAAATATAATATTTATTAATTAAAACAAAGATGATTTTCATCTCTTATTTTTATGGTTTCATTCTATTAAATTCCTTAATTATTTACTAGTGAGTTAGGATAAGATAACCCAACTAGTTAGGACAACATATAACTGTATAAACATAATTTGAGTTAGGTTTATATTTTTACAATAATTTATAGATATTTTTGGAATATCTTTATTTCAGAACATGGTTTGATCTCTGTATAGTGATTTTGAATTTAGTACAACCTAGAAAAAGTTTAAAATTAATTAGAACACCACACAGCATAGTATGAGGGGATTTGAAACTTGCATTTTTTTATGCATAACTTAACTATGTATAAACAACAAATAGAAGTTATAACATCATTTTTTTATGGGCATAAGAACCAGAAACAATTGATAATATAAAGAAATGTTGTTGTTCAAAAGAGGGAAAGATTGTGGGTAGACAAGAATGATAACGGATTAAGATCAGCACAAGCAAGAGGGAAAAGATTTCTCACAAACAATGATTATCCCAACAAGTTACTCAAGAAATCCACAACATATTTAACAATTTTCTAAAACAACTTTGAAATATAGATGAGAAGGATTTTCTTGCAAAATGGGAAAGTGTGTGGGAAAAGTTTTATATAGCTTAGAAGCTTAAATTGAATTTGTTATTTCTAGAAGTTTGTAATTATTATTCTAATAGTGATTTACAGATTAAATAATTTAGGATTTCCAAAATTATATTTCAAATTAAGCAATCCAAACCTATATTTTGGGTTGATTATTAATTGTTGCAACGATATTAATTAAGCAATTTATAATATTTATGAATTATATAATTTAAAATATATAATAGATTACCTGTTGAAAAGTTATATTTTAAATTTAAATTGTCTAATTGAAGATATAATTTTAAATTAACCATAAGATGTTATGATAATGATATATTAATATATTTTTGTTCTATTGGAATAAGAAACAAAAAAGTATTGGAATAAGAAACAAAAAAAAAGTATGCAATGAAAGAAGAAGATATTTGTTAGTATATGTGCTTGGACGTATTAACAGCAATCATGTCAAGTATCCAAACAACTAAAATTTAACTGTGCATAAAATTTATTATTAATTTTTTTAATTTGTTTTATAATTTATATATAGACTAGTTTTAACTTTTTTTCTTAGAAACTCTAAAATTATTAAGAAGATAGTAAGAAAGGTGAAAGCAAGAGGTTTTTTTTTACGTCAGGAAAATTCATTCCAAAATGAATGTGCAAGATGATTCGAAACTTCCTGCGACTCAATTCAATCTTCTATGAGATCGAGTAGGTAAAAATTGATTTTTTTTATGATTAATCGAAAAATTGAACCTGATAAGTTTTGTAATTAATATTAAAATCTAAAACATTTGAAATAAAAATTGAAAAAATAATTATTGTAACACTTCTATTTTTTATATATTTTGTAGTGTAAGTAATATTTATATTTTAATTATATAATCTTACTTATTTTATTACATATAAAAAGTTAAAAATTTTATTAGTAAAAATATCATTTTACTCTTATTTTATGCGTCTTTTGTATTTTAGACTGTGTAATAAAAAAAAATTATTCTAAATTGTGTAATTTAAAATAACAAATTTTGAAATGATATTTCAATATTTTTTTTAAGTATAGAAGTCCAGAAAGAAAAGGATAAGAAAAGATGGAAATGCTGCTCTCAAAAGGTTTCTAGGACAAGTTACTTTTGTCCATAAAAGCACATGTATACCAATTAAATTTTGAAAACATCTTCTGACATTTTATGTTATTAAGCCGTCACTAGTGAATAAATTTACTAATTTGTAAAAACAAAAGCTTTCTGGGAAAAAAATGCATATTTTAATGAGTCTAATTGAATGTTAAATCGATAATAAATTAGTAGTTAAACATTATATGAGAATCATGATACAAAGCTAAATATAGCACCAAACTCGCAATTCAATATACATTTTTACTCCTTTCTCAAAATGCTTCTTTGAATCGGAAGTGGATAAGCATGACCAGACACTCAAATCTTAAGAATTCCCTGGTCCTAAACTTAGATTTTACAAAAAAAAAATAAATAAATAAAAATGTTGACACAAAAATCAACCCGCAAGTGGATTAGCATGCATTGTTACACGATTGAGCCTTATCTCTGCAAGTGGTCGATCTCCTGCTCCAGTTTGAGTCTGCAAGACAAAGAAAGTATTGCTTATTCATTTGTGCTTACACACACATTCTCTAGACAAGTCCCATGAATATGACAAAAAAAAGGCAGATTTTGGTTGAGTTGCCAAACAAAGCCGAGGACCAAGAAAACTGAGGCTCAGCTTAAGCTTCAACCTAATATTTTTTTAGAAAAAAGAGAAAAAGCAATTACAATAAAGACAGAAGAAATCTACCTTTTCCATGAGATCAAGAACTTCAAATCCATGAATTACTCTTCCAAACACAGTGTATAGACCATTTAAATGTGGCTGCTTTGCGTAAGTTATGAAGAATTGACTTCCGTTAGTATTTGGACCACTGTTAGCCATTGCCAATATTCCCCTTGCATTATGCTGAAACATAAACGAGGGTAACTTGTTAACTACAATAATCATCATATGAAGAAAATGCCTATCATTATTGCTTCATAAAAGCAAATCAAAACGAAAATTCCACTATCTTATCTCAATACCACAGCTTATTGACCTTCATCAACCAGAAGAATAGGCCAATCAAGACATAAAATAAATATCGTAAAATTTACAAAAAGATTACACAGTTAAAAGATGCAACAAAATAACTCCTGTTTCAGATAAAACCGCTTAGTGAATTATTTTTTTCATTTATAGGGATAACTCTCAAATATGACAAATTGCTTTGAGTAACCTACAAAGCCATTTTGCACGCAAATGTCTTCAATTGCATCATCCTGACACAACAGTATATCTCAATTGTAGTCTTAATTTTAAGGCATGCTAACAAAAGTGGTGTTCATTCAACCTCTGGAAACCATGAGCCATTTTCCATGCTCAAATTCCAATACTGACATTGAGAATCAACACAAGCATAACAAACATTTCAACTCTTTCAAACAGAACTAAAAAAAAATTGTATCCAATCTCCTGAGATTTTATTTTAAAAATGCATAAAAAATGAATAGAAATCAAGACATGAAATAGAAATCACATTTTATTCTATCTCTGACCTTTTCCAACACATCAATGAATTGCTACCTGACAGAACAAAATAACTCAAGACATGGATTCATAATGTTGAACTCACCTTCAGTGATTCTCGTATCTCATCATTAAATTTCTTGCCCCATATACTGGTTCCCCCTTTGCCAGTTCCAGTGGGATCTCCACCTTGAATCATAAAACCCTTAATGTTGCGGTGAAATATAGTCCCATCGTAGTAACCACTTGCACACAGCGCTAAAAAGTTCTGGATTAAAACACACGAGAATTCAACTGTTAGTTACAGCCCCCTTCAATACAGAAAAACAATTACTAAACCCTCAGATAGAGGACAAGAGTGATAACCTTCAATCAATATTAAGCTAAACCACGAATTCACACATTCAGCCATTCAGCTAACAAGAACTATTAGATGATGACTGGACTATTCATATTTTATTTCAATAAATACAACTTATAATACACGTTTAAAATGCAAACATCTTATTTACACCCTAACAGTCCAGATTCATGACTGCATGAATCAAGGATTTTCAAAATGGTATGCCATTGCAATGGCCATATCAGCTGTATTCGTCTGCAGTTTCCTACAACATCAAGGACCACGCCGAAAAATGCAACCGAGAAATCAATTGAAAACCTTGGCATGATTACACACTATTTCAGCTAATAAATTGGACAACTGATGGTCTTGCTCACGGTCACAGACAAATCCAACTATCCTAAAACAGTTTATTAGGTGTACACGGATAAAACTTAGAACAGCTTATTAGTTACTTTTAGTATTGCAATCAAAATTAATTTGTCACTACTTCCGACAATTAGGGGTACCAAAATCATATTAATTTGAATCTTTTATCAAAACAATTCATAAACCCTAAACGAAAACATATCACTTCCAGTTTTTTCTTCTCGTAACAATTCGCAATTTCGGAAACAAAAAAAAAATGGACAGTATAATTGAAATTAAGGGGAGAAAGAAACCTCGGAGGTTTTGGGAACCTCGTCGCAGAAGATTTCGCACTTGATGTCCCCTAGGTTTGTATGCAGAGTCACCGACTGAAAAAAAAAAAAAAAAAAAAAAAAAAAAAAAAAAAAAAAAAAAAAAAAAAAAAAAAAAAACACAAAAACGAAAGCAGAGTGAGTTGGAAGCAGTTGAATTAACAGATAGACACAAAAAGTAAGAAGATTGAACGAGTGATGCCACTAACCATTGTATTCGAACGAGTGAGTGATTGGGTTCTGAAGAAAAACCTTCGATTTTCAATAACTGGTAGATTCTTGTGGAAAGGGATTCGTTGCGTTGTTCTGTTTTTAGGTTTCCGAGTAAGGTTTTTGAAAATAATCAATTCTGCAAGAGAACCATGTTTTGCGATTTGTCTCCGTGTTTTGAAAAATTAATAACTTTTTATTTCTTTTTATTTTATTTTGGTGTAATTAAATCTTAAACCTAATATATATCAATGTAAAAAATAATGGAATGCAAAAAATTACAACTAAAAATACAGAATGACTTGGATTTAAGAAGAAATTATTAGAAATATTTAGAGATCAAATTATTTTCAGAATAATTATAAGAAAGTTATCATCTTTCTCCATCAACGTGTTAAATAGAATTAAAATTGACCAAAATCAAAATTATTGCCATTTTTACTTACACAAATTAAGTTGTTCAAAATCAAAATTGTTAATGTAAACTAGGAAATGCTATGCTCACAGAAACTACATACAAGAACATTATCCATCAAACTACTCACACTGTCAACGTTCTACATATTCAAGGCAATAACAAAATTTCCTATGTTTTGTAAGACACATTTGGACAAACATATATATGAAAGGACATAAATAAATACCAATTTTTTTTCTGAATTCCCAAAATAACAGTGAGTCTATGATGCGTTTATGAACAGAAAGTTTTAATACATTTTGATCAGTGCTTTTCTTCTACAAGAAAATTAGTTACACCAAAACCAACAAAGCCAAAACTTAAAAAGTCACAGGGCATATTTTTTAACACAACTGAATAAAATTTTAAACCTGAAAAAAAATTAATGAACAGGATCGAGTTAGAAGTGCATAATTCCTCATTTATTTTAGGATTTGTTACTCATGACACCACTCTTCTTCCCTCTCTCTGCTCTCTTTCAAAAAATTCATTTGCAATCCCAGAAACTCTGCCATTTTACAAATATTCCCATACTCTGGATGTGACTTATCCCCAGAGGAGAAACCATGCAAATACAAGGAGTCAACATTAGAAACATCCACCCAACTAAATCCCACTTCCTTCTTTACTCCCCTCCCCCTCATCTTTCTTCGCACTTCAGCAACTTTCTCCCACTTCCCTTTCTCGGCATACATGTTTGCCATTAACACATATGGACCTGAACTTGCAGGATCCAGTTCTATCAAACCACCAACAACTTTCTCTGCCATCTCTAGATTCCCATGTATTCTACAAGATCCAAGCAAACTTTGCAATGCAGACAATCCAGGCCCTCCCGGAATCTGGTGCATCAACTCTTCTGCCTCCTCTAGTCGTCCAGCACGGCCCAACATGTCCACCATAATAGAATAATGTTCAGAGTTGGGCTCAATTGAATGTTTCTTCACCATAGACTCAAATACTCCTTGGCCTACATCAACCATGCCCTTTCTACAGCAAGCGGCCAAAACAGAAAGGAAAGTGATGGAGTCAGGACTGATTCCTGCACTCTCCATTTCTGTATACAAACTCATTACAGTCTCAAAGTCTCCATGGCGGGCATAAGCAGATATTATTGCCGTCCAAGCATACTGGGTCCGTTCAAGTGTCTCATCGAACACCCTTTGAGACTCAATATTGCTTCCACGCTTGCCATACATGTCAAGTAGAGCCCCTGAAACAGTTGGGTCAGTGTTTAAACCAAGTTTCAGCAAGTAAGAATGACAACATTGCCCATGTTTCAATGATATATCCTCAGCAGTAGCAATAGCATTTAAGACACTGCTAAATGTGTACTGGCTGGGCGTTATCTCCTTTACCGCAGACAGAAATGTACGGAAAGCTTCTTTATACAAGCCATTTTGAGCATACCCTGAAATCAATGCATTCCACGATACCGCTTCACGACAGTTAAGCTCCTCAAAAATCTTCTCTGATTCTTGAATGCACTCAAATTTGGCATACATGGTAACAAGGCTATTGCAGACGGTTTGCTCTGACAAAAAGCTGCTTTTTATGCATAACCCATGAATCATTAGACCTTCTGCCACTAAATTCCTGATTGTTACAGCATGTATCAATCCTATAAACGTAACATCATTTGGGTACACTCCATCAATTCTCATCGCATTAAAGAGAGACATTGCATCTTCTTCATCAATAGAAATCATTGTCGTCCAAGACACTACATTCCGATTACCAATGCCCTCGAAAACAGCTTTTGCATCATTAGGGACGTCACATTTTGAATAAGTTGACATCAGAACATTGCAAACTGATACATGTGTTCCATATCCCACTTTGTGGGTCAAACCATGTATTTGCCTCCCAAGCTCTAAGTTTCTCATATGCCCACAAGCTGAAACAGCACCTGTAAGTGAAATATGGTCAATTAATATATGGTTACTTAACATGTTGACAAACAATAAAACTGCTTCCAACCCATAACATTCCCCTTCTTGAGCATACCCCGAAATCATTGCATTCCACGACACCATATCTCTTTTGGGCATTTCGTCAAACACTCTCCTAGCTTCATCTAACATCCCCCACCTCGAATACATTGTTACAAGCGCATTCCCAATAAAAACTTCAACACCAAATCCACACTTAACCACAAGAGAATGCAATTGCCACCCAAATAAAATCCCACGATCACCCCCACAAAATGAAAGAGCAGTAGTATATGTCACCTGATCAAAATCTATCCCACGAAAATGCATAGAACGTGCAAAAAGCAAAGCATCCAAACTCTCCTCAAACCCGGAAAGCACAGTATTCCAAGACACCATGTCAGGATGACTCAAATTCTCAAATACAAGCAAAGCCTTCCCGAAATTCCCAGACTTGCAGTACATTTTCATGAGAGAATTAGACACGGAAACAAGCGAAACTAACCCGCTACTCACCAGAAGTCCGTGGATTTGACATCCCAGTTTCAACTCTCCTTGACATGCCTTGAGGGACAAGGCAAGGGTGACCTCGTCAAAATTTTGAAGAGAATGCAAGTGAAAGTGGTCCTTGAATGCAGCAAGAGCTTGAAAGGGAAGGTGGTTGTGCAAATGCTTGAGCATTGAACGGTTAACTGAGGCAGCATTTGAGTGGAGAATAAGGTCGAACAGGTGGTGTTCATGTTTGACTGCGTGGAAGAGTTTGGAGCCAAGGTTAAAGGATGGTAGTAAGGGCACTTTGTGGAGGATTTTGAGAGGGTATGGCATTACTATAAACACCAAAACTCTCAGTAGTAATTGTTCCCACTATGACCCAACCAGTTTGAAACTGGTTAAGGTTATCAGAACACAACACTGTTACTTCAGTGAAACAAATGAGTTTTAGTTGATTTGCTTTATACACTAAAACAAATGTCTTTAGTATACACTAAAAAATATTTTTTTTTATATAATGTTATAAATATATAAAATGAAAACGAAGATGTGTTTCAGTAATAGTTAGACTTATATTGAAAATACTAGTTTTGGTTTCAATACACCGCCTCTTCTATATTTTTAAAATTTACTACATAATTTTATATATTTTTATGAAATTATGTAATTTTTATGAAGAGTAACCAAAATCAAGAATGTTTTCTTTATATATTATTATAAATTGTTTTTATATTATATAAAACTATATTTCCACTTTTATTTTCTAAACCTAAATTTAATATTTATTTGTAGCTATCTAAAATATTTCTATTTAATAATCTAATTTTATTAAGTTAACTTTTATTAATAAACCATCACATCTAAGACGTACAATTATACATTTTATAATATATAGTAATAGAATATCACTTTATGTATATATTTTTTATTTATATTTTAAAATAATAACATTTTAAACCACACAATTATTTTTTTGTTAGGCGTGCAATATTAAAGAAAAAAAATGAAAAAAAAATAATGGAGGCATTTGTCTAATAAAAGTAGCTTCACATATTACTAATCTACGGTCAATTATTCCACGATGATAAGTTACTTTTCATTCTTCTACACTTTCACTATAAATTTGTATTTCATATTACTCTTCCAACATTTTCATTCAAATTATAAATTAGTATTAAAAAAAGACATATATTTTATTTAAATAAAAAATATTAATAACTCGTTAAACAAGATAGCATAATAAAAAATGTTCACACATATTTATATATTCACTATTATAATTTAATATTTTTGAATTATAGATGGTACTCCTATAATATAGTATTTCTTTAATTATGGATAATACTCTTTTTGTTATGTGAATGAGATATGGATTATTCTAAGAAAACAATTATTAAGATACAAATAAACAAAGTGATATATTTAAAAAATACAATATTGAATAAGTATATTATTTTACATATATTTATTATTTATTGTTAATAAAGATATTAACTTGTGTATTTCGTATTTATGTCTATTATGTTTAATCGTCAAAATAGAATCTGTTTATTGAAATTGAAAATAAGTACTTTAAAGTAGTATAGGTGACTTTAAATCCATTGACACTCCGTCAACAATATCATAAGACTACAATACAATGAAATTAAAACATCTTTTGATAAAAGTTTGAATATTGTAGGTCACATTTTCAATGTAAGTTTTATATAAATGACTACAAGGATTTATATATAATATGCTTTGATGTATATTGTTAAGAGGTTTGGTTCCACATATTGATATTGGTAATAAATGTTATGGTTATGTACTCAGAGTTAATTTTTCTCATATGTAATTATATAAATCATTAGTGATTTCATGCTATTTTAAATCATTTTAAAGAAGTTGACCATACAGGTAAAGTGATAATTAAAAACAAGTTATCAAATTAAATGCCTAAATATGACACCAATGTGTGTACTAATAAATAAGGTCAAAACCAAGGGATTCCAAAATAGTTGAGGAAATATGTTGATTAGATCCACAAACCGTAGACCCTCTTATTTTGAGTATGTTGATGCATTCATTTTATACATGATAGTTCTTCTACAAGAAAGTCAACTAAGAAAGGAAAAAATGACAGTCCACATGAACATTAAAGTAGTTCAATTTTGAAGTTGTTTCATCCTAATACTCACCCTTACATACTTGATGTGAAGAAGATGATTATTGTAGTTATCAATCTATAGTTACACTCTTGGAAATGAAGAAAGATTCATGACCACTTGTCAAAATGAATTTCTTTAAAAAAATTAAAAATAGAGTGATGAATATGCTACATTATTAAGTGATTATGAATGGATAGACCAACTAAAGAGGTCACTAGTGGTGGATGGGATGTCAATGGTAAATTATAAAACACTTTTTACACTTTTTTCCAACTTTTATGGTACAATGATAATTCTCTAACCTACATTGATGTCTTTGTAGGCTAGTGTAGACAAGTAATGACTAATATGGGATACATTATTGCTGGTAAATATAATGTTGTTTTAGTATGTTTTACATTGAAGCAAAATATGTCAATATTATCTTTACTAAGTAATCCTATCATGGATGTCAGTCTATATCAAATCAAATGTATGGACATATGTAGGGATTTACATTTTGTTAAGGTATTTTCATATGGGTGATCATGTTTTACATTTATATTCTCAATTACTTACTGATTACATTATACGTCCTATAACAACTATAGACATATATTTTTTATGTTAGTCTCATGTAAACATGAGGCTTTGCATATAAATATATTAGTTTTTGATATGATTGACTTTATTTTTGTATATTATTTGAATTGTGTTCATTTATTGACTTTCTATAGTCAGTAAACTTATTTTTAAAAGAAACTTTCATGGTTAGTAAACTTATTTTAAAAAAAAACAAATATATTATAAATTGTATATTTTAAAATATTGACATATACAACATAAAACACATTTTATAAAATCTAAAACAGAATAATTTAACCAAATATGGAACTTCAAAATTCTATAAGAATGTAGAATACAATAGCCTAATAACCTATGTATTTAGTAAAGAGTCCAAATAAGTTTGACCAGTCAAAAAAGTATTTAGACTTATATTTTACCAGTGACAAAATAAAATCAAGTTAAACCACTTAAATTCATTCTATCATTAGTGTGTATTCTATTATTAGTGTGTCATAAGTAGAAGGTGATAAGATACTCACTAAACATATGTTAACCCCTATTTTTTTAATTTATATTTATATATTGAAAAGACTGATAATTATGTGAATATTTTTTAAGTATTTATGGGTTAATTAATATATTTAATTAGATAGATTATGATTAAAGAATAAGCTCTTTTATTTTTTAAGTTTATTTTTGATGATAAATTAATCCATTGTGTTCACTAATTACCTTATTTTTTGAACTTAACAATATTTTTTAATATTACTCTAAAAAGGCTTTAAAAACAAAAAAAAAAAATGATTATGAGCAGAGTACTACAAGTAGCACAAGTTACACTCTTTTGAATAATTAATTATTTTTTAGTAGTATCAATTATTGTAGGTGAATTAATTAATTATTTTTACTAATAATTAATTTTTATAAGTTATATTTTTTAAATGATAGCTAATTTTTTTTATTTTATTATTTTCTATCCTAAATATTTATTAAACTATTTTTATTCATTTTACATGAGCAATACAAGTCAACTATTTATTAGTGTTACAAAACAATACTATTATTTTATATTTTTATTATTATAATGATTATTTCCACTTATTATTATAATGTTGATTTACACATCAAAATAATGTATAATGTATGTTGTTAGATTTTAGTTTTAAAATTAAGTAATCAATTCATTATACCTCTTATATTGACTATAATTTAAAAAGAATTTTGTTTCTAATTAGATATAAAGAAAAAGTGTCAAGTTGACAGGATATTTGATAAAAACTTAAAACTACTCTTACTTTGCCATGCCAAATTAAACACACTCATTATTGATAATGTAAAAACTGAAAACACAAATCATGCAAACATTAAAACTAAGTCTTGAAAGAAAATACTCATAATTTTGTGTTTTTTGCTATTATCCTTCTTATAGTAAGTGACTTATTTGTAATAAAAGTGAAACAATTAATGAGTTAAATAGAAAAAAAATTAATATTAATTTTATGTGCATTTATGTTCAATTATAATATATATATATATATATATATATTAAAGATTGGTATAATTTTATTGTCTTATTTAATTTTATATTTTATTATTGATAAAAGAAGTTTTAATAAAAATAAAAATTGAGTTGAAAATGTAATTTAAGAATATTTACAGACAATAGTGAATAAATTAGTGACATTAGCTTCAACTTTTTTTTATTAAATATTACTTTAATTGCTTTTTAATTTATTTTTCCTTTTTAATTAAAAAGTCAATTCATAATATATAAATTTTGAAATCAAATTTATAAAATTAAATTAGACTTAAAATTTAATTTTTAAGATAATATTAAAATTTATTTAAATGAGAATTATAAACCTGTCATCTTACTTAATATTTGACCGTTATTAAATTACCTATAAACATATAATTTCACTCAAAAGTTAAAAGAGAAATGTGTTAAAGATCTTATCTTAATTAAAAATAATGTTAATTTATAGTATATAAATATAAATTCATATTATAAATTAAAAGAATAATTAAAAGTTAGATATGAAATTTTGTATTACTAATAATTACTTAATAATTAAAATGAAATGCTATTTATTGTTAATTTTTTAATAATAATGCTCTATAATAATAGATGAAAATTACAATATAAGTCTCCGCTCATCAAATAACATTGAAATTAATTTTTGTTGTAAAAGTTAACATTAGAGCATGCATCATGTTCATTAATTAAATTATTTTAAACTTATGTTCATTTTCTAATATTAGTCTAGAAAGGCTTTAAAAATAAAAGAAATGATTATGAGAAAAATATAAGTAGCACAAGTTACACTCTTTCAAATATGATATCGTAGGTGAATTAATTGATTATTTCTGTTATAATTCATTATTATAAGTTATATTGTTTTTTTTTAAATGGTAGCTGTCACATTTATCTATTTTATTATTTTTTTATCCTAAATATTTACTTAACTATTTTTATTCATTTTATATTAGCAACTCAAATCAATTATTTATTGGTGCTACAAAACAATACTATTATTTTAGTTTATAATTTTATTATTATATTGTTAACTTCCGTGTCAAAATAGAGATTTTAGTTAAAAAATAAAGTAATCAATTCATTATACCTTTTAAATTAATTAGAATTAATATATATATATATATATATTATAAAAAAAGAATTAATAGAAATATTTGAAAGATGTTATAATCTATGTACAAAACATCATTAGTTGATCTACAGTATTCAGTTAAAGGACAACATTACCCTTTTTGAAAAGCCAAATCCAAGAGGTTTTGGATCCTATTTTCACGCCCTACCTAGAAATAGAGTTTTCTTGGTTATAGTGTTGTCATGGTTGGAATTTGCCCTTCAATTTGATTATCCATAATGACAATTTTCATCACAGTTATTCGATTATCCATAATGACACTTTTCATCACAGTTTTACATGTAAACAAGTTTTGAGATCAATGTTTCCTATTGCTTCATATTAATTATCGCCTATAATAAACCTCTTCACCTGCAAACAATTTTAGTCATTGAAAGATTTTGTTAGTGCTGGAATAGACCTCCTCACCTTATATGGTGGTGGCTCAATTCTCATTCTTGTGAGATATTTTTACTATTTACTCTTTCAAATTTTCCCAACAATATTTAATAAACTATATACAATCATCAACACTTATCTCACCAACATGAATCACTTCATAATTATAATTATTTTAATCCAGACCTTTCACTCCTAATTATTATCAATCTGAAATATCAAAATATTATCTCTACTTTTTTATGTTTTAACTAGATACAAGTTTTTATTTATGTCAAATACCAAACTTCTATATAAATTATTTTTTAGTTAAAAATAAGCTTTATTTCTTTGAGTCTAAATTTTTCATGTTAATCACATACCTTTCTAATAACAATACTAATAACAATTCTAGCTATTCATTAATTTCATGAGGTGAAAATATTAAAAATAAGCCATAAATTAATTATAACTTACAAAATTTACTCTCACCTAGTTATCACACTTATATTATAAGTTTTTAGCTACTTTACCCTAAAAAAAACTGATGTTTAATGGTTTCTTTTAACAGTTTATATAATTTGTAAATCAACCCAATCTCTTTTTTAGCCAAGTTCATCTTGGAAAGAACTTTATCTAAGAGTACTACCATGCCATTGATTAAAGTTTTAGGTATTGATTTTATACATCAAAGTGTTTTGAAAATACTACCATATTACCCCTTTATTATGTTTTCTAGTCCTAAATATGGGTTCTCACTCCACACTCTTTTGTCCAAACCTTGTCTTTTAGTGATATTACTTACCAATAATTGCATTAGTTTTACTACCATCTCCTTCTCCTACACAAATATATTCCTCCTCCAAGGTATATTCCACTACCAAGTTTCTTCGCTCCATTAACCCCTAAGTCAGTAACTATTTTCTCGTGAGTGAGAGAGACTACAAAGTCTTTAAAAATTGTCACTTAAAGGGTTATCTCCTATTCAAACATCCTTCTAAAATCTAATTTTTTCACCTGACCTGGGTTTCCATTTTATGGATTCATCGTACCAGTTTCCTAATAGTCTATCCCCACAACTTTTGAAGACATCTCTCCACCACCTTGAAGCATTTCTTATCATTAGAATATTTTTTCAATCCCCACATACGTACTTGGATTGAATAATTTCTTTCCATAGTCCTGGTCCTTCCTCCTCTCCATCCTTCCTCCTCTAATCTCCATATACACTAGCTAATAATGTTGTATTGAACTTTTCTATATCCCTAATTTCTAACCCTCTTTCTTCTTTAGACTTACAAAACTCCTCCCATCTTATCCAATTGATCTTTTTATCACCAGACTCCACCCCTACAAAGAGTGTCTTTGCAATTTTATAATTTTCTTGCATACTATTTTGGGTGCTTTAAAGACTAACAAGTAATATAGTGGCAGGAAGGATATTACTAATTTGATAAGGCAGACTCTCCTTACCAAAGATAACATCTTCCTTTTCAAGTAGACAATTTTTCCTAATTCTAATAAGCACTCTTTTTCCAAAACAATTTTCTTCTAGAATTCCCGCTAAGGGTTATCCCTAAATACTTAAGGACATTGCATTACTTTGCAGTCCAGGATCAATACACAATTATCTAAAGTGTTTCACTCTAAACCTATCCCACTTATTTTACTTTTATGAAAATTGACCCTCAAATCTGATATTAGTTAAAAGCACCTCAAAATGATTTTTATTGTCATAATATTTTGTTCCTTATCTTTAAAAAAAAAAAGAAAACAACACAGTGTGTCGTAGCAAACTAGAGTAGGTTTACCAATACATAGTTTACTCACTTCGTTAAATAATTGTTTTTTTAACTGTTGTTTCTCTAACCAATCTAGCTAAACCTTCTACCACTATTAAAAACAAAAAAGGAATTGTTGGGACCCCTTTTACAGCGCCCTAGAAGGATTGATATCCTGTGTCAGAATTCCATTAACCAACACTGATATGAAAGTCAATTTCAAACATACCTTCTTCCGACCTATCCTAATTAGATAAGTGTCAAGTCTAGAGAATATTTGATAAAAACTTAAAACTATTTTTAGTGTGACAAGTAAAATTAAGTGTATTCTTAATTAATATGTAAAAACTCAAACCAAAAAACAAAAAAAGAGTCATTGGGTCCCCAGTCTCAGCCCCCTAGAAGGATTGATCTCTTGTGTCAAACTTCTATTAATCAGACTGATAGCCTCCTAGAAAGACTGATCTCTTGTGTCAGACTTCCATTTATTAACACTGATATGAAAGTGAGTTCCAAATATACCTTAGTCCAGCCTATCCTAATTAGATAAGTGTCAAATCTAGAGAATATTTGATAAAAACTTAAAACTATTTTTAATGTGACAAGTAAAACTAAACATATTTCTTAATTAATACGTAAAAACTAAACCCATAGATAATGTTAAACATTTCTTAAAAGAAAGTTGAAAATGTAATTTGGGAATATGAAGAATTACTCCCATCAGTAGATAAATTACTCACTATAAGTTGACTTTGTAAATTAACTTCTTTTTCAAACATTGAGTGACCAACAAAAATAATTAAAGTTCAAAATATAATTTAAAAATGCAACTATACCAATTTAATTAATAAGTAAATTACTCAATAAATAAATGCATTGTTTTTATACAAATTTACACAGCATTTATTATTAAACTTGTCGCAACCGGATCATGACGGGGCGATCACAAATTATTTCTTAAAAATGTTTAAATTGATAATGGAGTCGCCACTATAGCTTATGGGAAAACTATAGAAAAACCAAAAATAAAAATGCCTACGAACCAGATTCAAAATTCGGGAGTCGGTTACGTGCGGAGAAGGTATTAGCACCCATAACGCCCGTCTTAAGATGATACCTTTAATTAAATGAATAGAAATAAGTGTAACTTTACAAAAAGTTATTTTTTCTAAAAATAATAATTATAGCAACTAAAAATAAATATATATTTACAAAAAATTGAAGACAAAGAATGAACAATAAACAAATAAAATAATAACAAAGACAAATTTTAATTTTTTAATTTTTTAATTTTTTTGAACCCGATAAAGATTGACCTTGGGTCCTACATATTTCCAAAGGAAAATCAGGGATCATGTAGTTCTAATTTGAAAATGGTTTAAGAATGTGTTTAATATATTTTTTTTGCAATTTTAAGATTATATTAATTAATTAATTTTTATTTTTATTTTTATTTTTTGAAAAAATGAGTTTTACTTTTTAGAAAATGTTTTATTATTTTTTTTTATTTTTTCAAAATTTAGATATTTTTTAATTTTTGAAAGATTTTATATTTTTTATTGTTATTTTTGAAAATATTTTTTAATTCTAAAAACCCCTTTTTCTATTTCTTAATTATTTCATATTTTATATTAGAAAGTTTCTTTTTTACGTTTTCTATATATA
>Ga0209489_103264_pt1 | contig 31868 bp, 14 predicted proteins | sample SiratrowhiteBW_FD_187527 | JGI IMG/M metagenome (GOLD analysis project Ga0209489, IMG submission 187527) | Root nodule microbial communities of legume samples collected from California, USA - Siratro white BW (SPAdes) (version 2) | ecosystem: Host-associated > Plants > Roots > Nodule | place...
AGAAACAAAGTAAGGGAAATCAGTCCATTAAAAATTTGTTAAGAAAATAATAATAAAAACAAAATAAAAATAAATATATATTAGAAAAGGAGAATAAATAATAAAAAACAAAAAGAAAGGAAGACTGCTTTCAAACTGCTTACTTGATTTGCACGTTCAAGATAATAAATAAATAATAAAAAATAATAAAAAGAATGAGTCAATGGCAGTAGACTTCCATGTTCTCACATCTTAACTCCACGTATTGTTTTTAAAAAAAATATATATTGGTAAATAATAATTTTGAAACTACTCAGATAACAACTCTCGTTCTCCACTATATAAAAATAAAATTAATAATGAATAATGAATTATTACCATTGGAAAATGGCTTAAGTCTCATTCCTAGGTAGATTCATTTTTAATATTAATTTTAAAAAAATATAAATAATAAGGAGAAGGAGTCAAAGATTGGTAACTTCTCTGAACCACTTGGATTTAAAAATATTAATTAAAATAAGAAAAAGGAAAATGAGATATATTAAGAGAAAGAAAGAAAAAGAGGGACACGGATCATTAGTGAGACTAAAAAGAGAACGAGAGAGAGAATATTGAGAAGAGAGAAAAGACTAAAGCACACTGAGAAAGAAAAGACTAGGCACCAGGTATGTTTTTTTCGTTTTTGCTTGTACATTCATTCATGGCATAAAATAGAAAAGCACCCACAATTATTCTTATTTCATCAACATGCATCTCCATGAACGCATAATTCTACAATGTTTTTGCATTATAGTTTTTGCCCTGCATCTCCATTGTACATCCCCACCATGAATCTCCATCACCTTTCCATTCCATTCCAATAATCATCAACCAAACCACCTTCTACGCCATGTTAACCCCACTTCTTAAATACACAAACCAAATATCATCCAAATAAAAATAATAAAATATTTTCTTTGTTTATTTGCTTTGTATTTATAGGCATTTTTATAATTATACTTGCTCGTTTTTATTATTTGATGGGATTGTTATCTTAATTGGGAAAAATAATACTTTAGAAAAAAAAGTCATACTTATTTCTATCAATTTGATTAAAGATATTGTCTTAGTACGGGCGTTGCGGGGTGCTAGTACCTTCCCCGCACGTAACCGACTCCCGAATCTTGGAATCTGGTTCGTAGATATTTTTTTATTTATTTTTTGGTTTTTCTATGGTTTTCCATAATAAACTGTAGTGGCGACTCCAAATCTCTATTTAATTATCTAAATATTTTTAAAATAAATTTTTGGATCGCCCCGTCGTGATCCCGGTTGCGACAGCGTGTAATTGAATTTATGGCAAGGTGGCAAGGTTTCTTAGCCAATTAAAGTTACTTTTTCACAGTGACCAACGTGAGTGAATTGAGATATTGTGAGTGCTTAGTTTCATTTATTTATTTTATCAAAAGATAATAAATAAATAGTGATAATAAAAAGGTCCAATTGAATGGTGTTGTAACTCAACTTTTTTGGTTCATTTGTTTCCTTTTTTATTCTTCCATTTTATAAAAAAAAAAGGAAAGGAACTTGAGTTTTACACTTTTTTTTTCGTAACAGCATTGTACAATGAGATCCACTTGCTTTATTATTTTAGACACCTAATATTTCTATTAATTGATTTGAATTTTTTTAAAAAAATATATTATCGTTATAAAAATAATTTTTATCTCATTTCTTTATTTTTTAATCTAAAATTTGTAGGAATTTAAGAAAAATATAGAATAAATAAAAATACAAGGGATTAATTTTTTTTTCTTCTCTTTCCTTTTGGTCTTATTTTAAATAATTTCGATTAAACCCCAAATGGTCGTACACGTCATGCGGGTTTTAATTTGAAAAATGTTTCGTTTAGATAATCAAAAGACCATGCGCGTCATGCGATATCTATCACGAAATTTTCTCCATAAAATTTCAAAAAGTATCAAATTTAAAAAATATAAAAAACATCAAAAATTTCAAAAATTAAAAAATATCAACAACAAACAACCAATTTTCTACTAAAGAACTACGTAGTCCTGATTTTCTATCACGTATAGAAATACGTAGGAGCAAGGTCGATCCTTGTTGGGTCCTTTAAAATAAAAATCTTTTTTTATTTCTATTATTTGGGAAAATAAACATTTTAAAAATACACTCATTTTACTTATTTAATTAAAGGTACCGTCATAGGACGGGCGTTGTGGGGGTGCTAATACCTTCCATACACGTAACCGACTCCCGGATCTAGACCCGGTTTTCGTAAACTAGCCTTATCCTCTCCCTTTTTCTTAAATTTTCAAACTCATTTTTATTATTTTTTTTTATCGTCGTCTTCATCGTGATCCCGGTTGCGACAGAACTAGTGAAAACTCTGAAGGAAATTAAACTTCAAAATGTAAACTAGACAATGACACTTAGAGCCTCTTGGGACACTTTTACGAGTCAAAGACGAAACTATTACAATGTTTAAATTGGGAGATAGATTGTACCAAAGACATATTCCTAAGACACCTAAGAAATGAAAGAAGAATAAAAATTAGGAAAATTACAACAAAATTTTATGATAAAATGTATACAACACAAATGCAAGTAGCCATGTTTAGGCCTTAGTGATGGACATCACAAATCTAGTTTTCTTCTTTGGTTACTTTTCTTTGTGTTTTCAGTCCAACTCTTAATCATGCCTCTTTCTCAAGTGTTTAAACACTTCAAGCTTTCCTTCTTTGCCTCCAAAATCATCACAAAAGTAGCTTCAATAAATCTCCAACAACACCTAAAAGTGTTGCTTTAAAGAGAGGTGAGTTTCAAGAAACAAATGAAGTAATAAACATTTTCTCTTCCACTTAAGAGTATGAAGAAAATATCAAGAAAATCAAAATTTGAAATAGAAAAATTCAAATGAAATATTATATACAAAATTCAAAGGAAGTTCAAAGAAAAGACAAGTAAAAATTAAGGCAAATTTCAAGAGAAGACACTTAAAATGAACATAAAGAATAGGACTAGAATGTGAGTGTTAAAACAAGAAAATTAAACAAGTTGAATTAGGAACATATAGAAAGAATATAGCTGCAGTTGTAGTGGAGATTAACAAGTAAAATTTCACTCAAAGATGATTTACACACAATTCAAGTTATGTAATCAATTAGAAAAGTAAGCACATGCATCTAAAAGTGGAACGTGTTGTGTGAATTATCCTATTCTTTTCTTTTTTTACTTGTATATGGTTCGACCTTCACTTTTTATTTTTAAATTATTAGTTTTTATTTCATTTTTTAAGTATAATAAGCCATGCATTTCATTTTGCTTCATTCAATTTTGCAAACAATTCACAACTTAGGTTCCAATTCTACTTCAAACCAACTATAGCAATTGTACAGGTCATGTTTAAGCACAAACTTCAACTCAAGAATTGAAGGAAATGGCTCAATTAGCTCTTGGCTATGCAGTAAAAAGCTAAGGAGAAGTTTTCATAACTTTGCTAGAAACTACAAGCAAAGAAGAATTCAAAACAAGAAGAAAAAACAAGCTAAGTAATTAGGTTTTCATGTTATAGACTTGGGAAGATTGTGTAAAATTTTTTAAAGACAATTTTTAAGAAATTAATGAAAAATAAAAAGAACAAAATAATACTCTAAAAAGATTGAAGGATTCAGAAATTTAAAGCTTAGTAAGACATGTGAAAATTAAAATTAAAATATGACACAAAATTAGGTAAAAGAATGCATCCAGACAACACTAGTAGAAAAAACACATTTGACGACAGGATATCACCGCGGTTAACAGAAAACCGCATTAAAAAAAAGCACGGTGACATTTTTAAAATTAAGTGCAATAATACCACCGCGATTGGTGTAAGAACCGCGATAGTAAAATATACAAATATTAGAACAAATTACTACAGGGAGATATCACCGCGGTTGTTTCCAGAACCGCAATGATAGGCACAAAAATAAATTTTAAATAATATTATGCAAAGATACCACCACGGTTGGAGCCACAACCGCGGTGATATATAATTGATTACACGCTACAATATACAAAGTATAATTTATTATAAACATAGTTATTTATGTTTCTCTTTTGATCGGATACAAAAATATAAAAAAGTTGATCGATTGGAAGGAAATACTCATTGTTGCACCAAACAGACAGCGTTAATATTTTGCAAATGTCGAAATAAGTACAAAAAATTTAAATTATTAAATATATAAAATATGCTAAAATTAATTTTTTATCTGTATATTAATCTATATTAATTCATATAGATGAAAAAACTTTTAGAGAAAAAGAGCCAAGATCACTTTACACCAATAAAGCTCCGCTACTGTTAACAAAATTTAAGTATAATACTTAATTATTTTTTATTACATAAATAAACATTAGTTTAGTTCTTCAAAATTTAATAATATGATTTTACTCTCTAATCATTATATATAGTTTTTCATTTCGAAGGACTAAAATAAATTGTTTTAAATGTAAAGAAATAGAATCAGAATTATTTTAAAGTTTAAAAAATAAAAGTATAATTAGATAAAATAAAATCACAAAATAGAAAAAAAAAGGAAATGGAAAGAGAGTGAAATGAAACCCTAAAAACGACACTTTGTATAAAAGGAAACATTGAATCTCTAATCTCACCACATTCTTCAAATCAGAAATAAATAATAATGGGGATTTGTACAGTTCAGCCCATCCCTCTCTTGAAGCTTCCTCCTAACGCTTCCCCTTCTCTCCCTAATATCCCTCTCTCGAAGCTTCCTCCTAACGCTTCCCCTTCTCTCCGTAAGCCCTCTCTTTCTCACAGACTAAACCCTCTCACTCCCACCGCTGCACTTTTATCTTCTCTGTTTTCTATCCTTTTCAATTTTTTATTTAATCGGAACTAAAACCTACGGTTCTATCTTTTTGGTGTTTTTTTTTATAGTTTTGTTTTAATCTTGATTAAATTCTTGTCTTCGTGTGTTAATTACAACTTAATGATGGTTTAATGGACTTTGTCAAGGTGCTTATTCAAATCCTGTGTAGCTACGTTACTCTTCCGCTCTATGCCCTTGTGACACAGGTTACAATTATATTAACAAGAATTAATGTCTAACAGATGGGTTCAACGATGAAGCACCAGACCACGAAGAAGCACATAAGACAGAACCGTGTGGGATCCTCGTTGTCGGTGACACCAGCGTCGAGCAGACCTATAGTCCTGAGCCACCACCTGTCCTCGGTGCACCTCATGCGCTACTATCGTTTTGAAATGGACAACTTCCCACCTCTCCACGGCGTTAAAACTTTGACGGCGACCACACCCAGCCCTCCCACGTCGATTCCCCTTCCCCTGTTGGATTTTGTTGAGGTGACAGGATCGATTTTGTTGAGAAATTTGTAACCAAGGGCTACATCTTCTTAGGAAAGATCCAGTGGGGCAAGTCCATTTTTCAATGAGAAACACGATGGTCTGATAACCCTGGAGGATGCTAAAGCTTATATAAAAATAAGTTTGATAAAACGGTGAACGAAAACACAAAGGAAGAGTTACCATACGAAGGACTGGGTTTATCTTTTGATTTTCTGGATAAATTCAATCATATTTGTTTGCATTTCAAAAAAAAATTTTGAATTTATGACCGCGGTTGTAGTAAAAACCGCAATGGTATGTGTAATATTAATGCGGTTGTTTTCTTAACAACCGCATTATAATGTTATTGTTTTGTTTTTTTTTTGTCGATTTTGGACATTTTTTAATGCGGTTTCTTAAAATCCGTGATGGTATTATACTTTTTAACGCGGTTATATAACTGCGTTAGTAGCTTTAATATTTTTTATCGTGTTTGGATTTAATGCGTGTTTGGATCTAATGCGGTTCTAGATTTACAGTTGTAAGTTTTGTAGAATCACGATTAAATGTGTTTTTTTTACTAGTGCAATTAGAACTAGATAATTAAATCAATTGAAAACAAAATTGAAATTGGATTAATAGTAATTTAAAATATCCTAAACAAAAAGGAAATTAATAAAAAGAAAAAAAACACACAAAGAAATAAAAGAGACTTAATTCTTGAAAAACTACAAGCTTAGTTCTTGATGCTAAAGTGATGGAAGCATCCTCCTCACATAGTAGAAGACTTAGAATATTATTAAAACTTAGAGTTTCAAAAGAAAAACTCGTGTCATCTTTCCACCTTGCTACAAAGAAGGTGGGACTTGAAAAAAAATAAGAAAAAGGGGTATTTTGAAAAAGACCTAAAATTGATGCACATTCAAGCCAAACAAGACCAATCATAAATACATTAAAAGTAACCTATTTGGTGTGGGACTTTTATTTTATAGACACTTCTATTCTAGTGTTTGGCCCAAAAAAAAAAAAACAATGAGTTCTTCCTAAGATTCTTGATTGTCCAAGTGAAGCTTAAAATGAAGTTTAGTTAGGTCAAAGATACAAAATTGAAGCCCTGTCTCTATATAAATTGTACAAACATACAAAGGAAACCATTCCAATACATTTATCTATAAGATAAAGAATAAATAAAATGAAATCCTAATAATCTACCACTATATCAAAAAGTTTTTTCTACCATATTATGATTATTATTCTTATTATAACCAAGGTTATCAGACTCTAGAGTTTATGAAACTTGTGAAGAGCCTCTAAACTCGACTTGTAGACCCGACTAGTAGACTCGTAAGAGTCTACTTTATAAAAGAATAAATATTTATAATAATATTTCATAATATTAAAATAAATATTAATAATAATAAATCAGTATTTAAATTTCATTGAGTGTAATAATTTGAAACCACTATATGATATCTTAAAAATTTAGAACACTACAAAAAAAAAATGCAATTGTCCTCTCAATTTCATTTTATTCCCGCCAGCCAAACTTCACATTAAAAAAAATCAAACTTAACCTAAAGTAAAACCCACCCCGTAACCACACAGCCACCAATAAGTGAGATGCGGCAGCGAGACGAGGCGACAAGCGTGACAGTGAGACGTGGCTACGAAAGCGACGGTGAGGCGCGCGAGCGAGCACCACAACGAGATGTGCGAGTGAGCACGACGGTGAGTGCAAACAATGAGGCTTGCGAACGGCAAGGTGCACGGCGGTAAGACGACGGTGATAGTGTGTGAAGAGATGGCGTTATTCAAAATGCAAGACAGGGCATAGGTCTTTCGATCATGTTCAAAACCCAAAGTTATGGGTCGTTTTGAACCCTTCTTTTGCACTCGCTGACTTAGTGTTAGACTCACGAGTTTTGGCGAGTTTATCGAGTCTGTTTCCGAATCTACCGAATTTACTCAAAAACCAAGTTTACTCACTAGTCAACTCGGTAAGAGTGATAAAAATGTAAACTCGGATGAGTTTGCGCGTCAACTCAGGAGTTTGATAACCTTGATTATAACTATTATTATTAAAATTATTATTATTCTGTATTATTCTTATTTTTATTATTATTATTAATATTATTATTATTATTACAAAATTATAATAATAATAATAATAATTATTATTATTATTATTACAATTATCATTATTAATATTATTATTGTTATTATTATTATTATCATCATTGTTATTACTTTTATTATTATATTATCATTATTATTGTTATTATTATTATAATAATAATTTTTTAATTTATTGAAGATTTTATCCGTAAAATCAGTAGGATAATTATAGATGGTCAATTTTATCCACAAATTTTATAGACGGATAATTTGACAGACAAATTATTGATAGATTTTATTTATCGGTAATTAAAATCCTTCGATATTAATTTATCTACTATAATAATATTTTATCAACATATACATATTTATCACTAATTTTTATTAGTAATTCTAAAAAAATTTATAATATGAAGGACATGGTGAATTTTTCTCGCTTATCTTATTTCACATAGCCTCACATTATTATCCCGATCTTTATTGATACAAGAACCATATCTCATACAACTCAAGAGGGTCATTGTATTGTGCAACAATAAAACTCTTATGAGTAGCAGCAGCCCATTTGGTTTCAGCTAGACTAGCATTCAAGGCAGCAACTTCCGCCCTAACGTTAGAATCTTTGCCACCAAATTGTCTCACGGCTGCATATGAAGCTTTCCATCTTTGAACATATAGACCATCTGCTGGAGGAGGGTCCTTTTGATTCTCTTTTGGCACATAAAAACTCACAACAATGGTGGAGTTTCTACTTGAAACTTCAGTAATTACTGGTGCTGTCATCTTAATCACCTTCTTATAATTGTTGTCACCATTAATATAACTGAATAGCCTGGTAAATTCGAAATAATGTTACTCAAGTAATTAACTATTTTGTTTAATTTTACTGTCTATTTATAGTGTAGTCAATTCAATCAAATATATAGTTATCTGTTTAAATGTTAAGCCTTTTTCTTTCTTTTACACAATAACATTGGAGCACAATGTTATTGATAAATTCGTGGTCAACTAATTTTCTATTTCATTAGTATCATGTAACCATATCAAAGATTATGTTATTTTGTAAGAAAATAATTTTTCTAAATTTGTATAAAATAATTGTTAAATTTGATATTTTAACTTTTCTTTGTCTTAATATATACTTAAATTAAAATTCAACAATGTTCATTATTATTTTAACAAATTGTTTATTTGTAGAATAAAAATAAATTGGTAAATACTTTAAAAGTTGTTCTTTAATTTTTAAGGAAAATTAAATAATATATTATTAAATAATTCTTACTCTGCCTTGATCCAGAAATTTTGGGAGGACATGCAAATGTCTATTTATAACAGAAGAACATCATTGGAAGACTTCCTAAAAGTAATATTTAAAAAAAAAAGTTACATTGTATAATTAAAAATAATTTTAAAATTGTATAATTCGAAAGTAACTCTAAATCTAAGTCTATTTTAAATGGTACATTTCGAAAGTTAATTTAAAAATTTATTTAAAAAAAAACTGTCTTCTACGTTGCGTAATTTAAAAAGAAAATTAAATCTAAAAATTATTTTCAGATTATACAATTTAAAATCTATATTTTTTACAAAACACTTCCCAATTTATTATCCAAAAATCATTCCTAAATTTTGCAATTGAAGAAATTCTCATAACCCGTAATTTTGAATAGAAAACAACTGAAATAGAAAAAGTGTAAAGAAGAAAAACAATTTGAGATGTTGTAGGCTAATTTTAGCTTCTAAACACCTCATAAGGTGCATAGGAAACCAGAGGATGCAAAAAGAAATCTCATTTGTTGTGATATTTCTTCGAATCGGGTATCTAGTTCAATTAGCGATCCAACATACCTCTTTAAAACAAATACTTTTATCTTTCTTAGGTTTTTTAATCCAAAATAACATTAAAAAAAACAAACTTAAGGAGTTCCAATAACACAATAATTAGCATTATAAATAGTGTTGATATTTAAATGAAAAATTAACTTAATAAAAGAAAACAAAGGTACCTTACAAAACCCTCTATTGTAGCTGTAACTATCGAAATGTTCTAAACAGGGGAGTTCTAAATCCAAACGGGTGAATTATATCGACGAATTTCATAGTCCTTGCCCACTTCTGTGACATCGTAGCTGGGGCACTCATACTTCTTGCATGAATCGGGAATTTTGCCTTCAACACCAAAGAATGATGCTAAGAGAAAAATTGAGAGCACTAGGATTTGTAATGAGGTGGTAGCACTCATGATCACAAATGACAAATATTTAGTGACCAAAAAGTTCAATGAAACATCCACACGAGTATCACAAACTACAAAATTCATATATATCTATATCTATATATTTATATATAGACACACATACGTTTAGACTCACGTTGTCTTGAATTTTTTAATAAGAACTATATAGATAAATAAAAAAGTATTTTAAAGTTTGGACAGTTAAAAGAACTGGATGAGTATGGATGTTTTTATATATACATTGCTCAGAAAGAAACTAATGAGTAATAATCTTTAATTTTATAGAAACTAAAAAAAAGTTAGCATATTTGAATTAATTCAACTTGAGTCAAACTTGAAACACATTCTCTATTGTTAAGTCAACACATTTAAATTTAAAGGCATTAAGTGTGTGCAAGAATGGAAATTTAATTAATTTAATTAGCAAATTCGAATTTGTTAATAGTTTCAAATTTGATTACTTTAATTAGTAAATTATTTTAATAAGTAACGATCTCATTAATTTATTAAAAAGTAACTAAGAGTATTCTTTCACTTGACAATGAGATTAAACAAACTTGTCCCCAGTAAATGTATGAGTACTGATTGATTTAAATTTAAACTTGTCCCAATAATACTGATTGAATACATATATGAGTAAAAGTAATATTACAATATAGGAATGGGTTCTTGTCTTTGTTCTCATGGGTATACCCATCTTAATCTTCATAATTATCTCCATTTTAAATTACTAAAACAATCATAATTAATCACGTAACTTATTTCTAATACTTTCTCTAATATTTAGTTTTGTTTTTTTAAGCTCTTATCTCCTGTTTAGTATTGATAAATTCACTTATATTTCTAAAGTACTTTTCTCTTTCGCAACCTTTATTATATATATATATATATATATATATATATATATATATATATATATATATTTATTTATTTATTGTGTGGTTTCTTTCAAATGGTTTATTGCATATTAAGAAACACAAACATCAATCTTATTAAATCAAATAAATTTTATCATTTGTACTCTTTTTTAATGCTTTTATTTATTGATTATTTTTTTCATATGAGAATGTTGCGAATTTAATGTGATGAAAGTTGTGGTAATTCAATTATTGGTATATGATATAAACCAGATTGTTTAAGGTAATTAAGGATAAATAACATTCGGTTTATTTTGTGATATAATTATTTCAGGACAATATATATAGCCCAAGTGGAAGATTGTTAGGAAATTATATTTCCTTAGTCTAATTGTGGGCTATACATATATATATATATATATATATATATATATATATATATATATATATGTGTGTGTGTGTGTGTGTAGTTTTAATGAGTCATTAAGATAGTTTTAGTGACTCCTCTAATTTATTGGATAATTGGTTTAATGGGAATTGAGAAGTTAACAGAATAAAAGGGAAGGGAAAGAGATCTTGGTTCAGGAAAATCATGACCATATTAGAGTATTATGTGACTCTTTTATTGGATTATGACTCTCAATAATTTAAAATTTAATATGATGACTAAATTCATTATTCAGCACATTTATTCTGTAATTTTTATCATATCATTATCATTATGGAAAGACAAGTTCATTTCTATGGTGTGGGAAGAGTTACTTTGTTAAAATTTTTATTATTAGCAATGTCACTTTTTATCTTCTTCTTATCTTGTCCATATTCAAAATCCCCAAAACTGTTAGCAATGAAATGGTAAAGATACAACACCAATTTTTGTGGGGATGGGGACAAGAGAGGAAAAAAAAAGCTTTGGTTAATTGGAAGACAACGTCTAAGAATAGAGAATTGGGAGGTTTAGACATTAAGGATATTGAAAAATTTAATAAATCTCTCTTAGGAAAATGAAAATGGATGATGGGAAAGAAAGAAAAGGGGTTATGGACGGACATTCTAACCTCAAAGTATGGATCTTGGAGATGTCTTGATTTTAACAACAATAAAAGTAGAGAATCTAGATGGTGGATGGATCTTAGAAGTATTTGTGAAAAGGGTGAGAAAGGACAATGGTTTAATGAAAGACTTAGATAGAGAGTAGGGAAGGGGAATAATATTTTTTTTTTTTTTGTGATGATTGTTAGGTTGGACATGTTACACCAAAGGTAGTTTTTTCTAGAATTTTTGTGAATTATAATCAAAATGACTTAAAATTAGAGGAGATAAGGGAGTGGCAAGGAGAAGTTTAGGAGTGGAAATTTAGTTGGAGAAAGGCATGGTTCATTGGGGAATTGCCCATGGTGGAGGAATTCAAATCTATGCATCAAATGATGCGTAATGAATAAAGAGAATGATGACTAGAGAAAATATTTCATAATAGGCTCCCAACATGTGACAAATTACGAAACATATTATACGATGTGTAACTAAAAAGAAGAAAGTGTGAATTATCTTTTTTTTTCAAGTGCTTGAAAACTAGTACCATATGGAATCTATGTGATAAATAGATAGATGTAAAATTTGTATATCACAATATGACCAAGGATCACTTTTTAGATTTTCAATTTGCAGGAATTAGTAGAAAGGTTAACTATGTGTCAAACTTGAGTTTTGAACAAGAAAGTTAGCCTGCGTCTTGGAGGGTAGTATTTTGGATCAAATTGCATTACAATATAATTGAACAAAGAATTTTAAAAAGTCAACAATAGGTACAACATATGGAAAATGTGGTTATGAATGCTTATTTTTAATATATCATTGTGTTAGGATGTTTTGTATTTATTTTTAATACATCATTGTGTTGTGAATGTTTTGTATGAATCCAATGTTTGGTCACGTGGAAATTACTATTTGTTGTAAATGGAAAATCATATAAACAGTAAACATTATAAATTTTTGTTTACACAGATAACACTTCTACCCTTTTATGTATAAAATTCTTTTTTACTAATAAAAAGAACGTTTGAGACTTCAAATTGTTTCTTATAATTATGTTTGCGTTAATCACAACTTCAATATATAACATTGTCACATTAATGAAAGCTTTTTCTACAATGTTTTTAGTAACAGTTTCACATCTTGTGAAATATGTATTAATATATAACATTGGCACATTAAATTTTCTACAAAGTTTTTAGAAACAGTAGAAATATTTATTTTATTTATATGCCGAACCTAGTGAAATATTTGTTAAGTGTAGGGAAAAATTAAAGTTGGTACATCCATAAAATTGTTATAAAAGTATCATAACACCCATATTCCTTCATATAAGTATACATACTATAGCAACATTCATCTATGACATTATTACTAATTTCAGAAGATAACATGGAAAACTTTTCTAATCTAGTTTATTCCACTTGATCTTCACCATCATTACTAATATAAAAACCATATCTCATTCGCTCTATTGAACAACTTAAAAGGGGAATCGTATTGTGCTACAATGTAACTTTTTCGAGAAGTAGCAGCCCATTTGGTTCCTGCAAGACTAGCATTAAGGGCAGCAACTTCATCCCTAACATTAGAATCTGTGACAAATCCACCAAATTGTCTCACTGCTACTGATGAACTTTTCCATCTTTGAACTGTGAGACCTTTTGCTTGAGGTGGGTTTTTTTGGTTCTCTTTTGGCACATAGAAGCTCACAACAACTGAGGACTCATCACTAAACGAGACTTCACTGGTAACTGGTGCTGTCATCTTAATTTTCTTGTTCTGGTTGTTCTTACCACCGATATAATCAAATAGCCTGAAAATTCAAAATAAAATAGCAATTAATGGTTACTCATGTTCAATTCACTATCTTTATTATTACACTACATTTTCAATTATCACAAATTTACCAAATTAAATCAAATATGCAATTTATATATATTTTTTAAAATAACTGGCAAAAAGTATTACTAAAAAGTTACTAGATAAGAGACCGTTTCTTTAACATCATTAGTTATTAAATATTACTAAAATTATGGCCTACAAAAAATATTAAAAAGATTATTCATCAATAATTATGATAAAAATATCATCACACGTGTTTAAGCAAAAATTAAAAAAAAATACAATAAATTATGTAATGAAGAATTAAAAGACTGAAAAAAATAGAAAAAAAATATGTAGAAATGTTAACATGTATAACTTAACATAATGCTAATTTTCTTTAAAATTCTAAATACTGTGAGTGAAGAAAAAAAGGGTTTATATATACACATCTTTTCCTTTGGTTACCTTTAGTTTTAATTGTTTTTAATTCAATAATAAATTTCTAACACAACATTGGCCTATAACATACCTTCATTTTTTAGTGGATTCTTTACAATACCCAAGTGCATTCATGAATTGCAGGAAATGATTCAAAGATTGATACAGTATAAATTAACTTGATAAAGAAAAAAAAAATGAAACTACCTGATAAAGCCTGTTCTTGTAGCTCCAGAGAAAGACTTGTTCCGAATTGGGGAGGTAGAAATCCACACAGGTGACTTATAGCTTCGAATTTCGTAATCTTTGCCCTCTTCTATGACATTATAGGTGGGACACTCATTTTTCTGGCATGATTCGGGAAGTTTCCCTTCAACACTCAAAAATAATGAAACTAAAAGAAGAGACATGAGAATTGAGAATTGGAATGTGGAGGTAGAAGCCATGGCTCACAATTCAATATCCACACACCTATAATAATCTTCAAAAATTCACACACATATATATAGATTTTTAGACTTGGATAAAGAAAAAGAAAAGACCAAATAGAAAACCAATTAGAAAAGGTTATGCTCATAACCTTTGTAAGCAATAAATGCCGATAATGTCACTGTGCATTCTAATAGAAACTTCTCAAAGCATAGTATTTGAATTAACCTGATTGAATTTCCGTTATAATTGACTTTAATGGTCTTAATTGTATTTAATGAAAAAAGAGTTAGGTTTTGAAAAAGCCTATTAAAAGGTTGGTTTTGAACGTTAAGTCAGATAATCAAAACCTTCATCGTTACAATTCAAGGGTATTTTAGAACTAATTTTGCAGAAGTTAATGTATTGTTTGAAGACTAATTAAGTCTATTAAAAACTACCTGTATTGTTTGTAGTGATTGATTACCTTATTTTTTGGTCTCCTCTAACACTACAGTAGTTACGCATTCTTCCTTCTCCATGAAATAAAAAAGTTTCTGCACTCCAGTTAAAGAATAAAATAAGTTTTATAAGATTGAAGCCATGGGTTTAAAAAAAGTCTTTGTATTTTAAGATTGCAAGTAATCCGTTTCTTCTTTTCTTTTATTCTTTTTATCAATGATTTGATAATTTAGTCATAGTAAAAGAAAATAAATAAGCTTTTATGGGTAATATATTGAGCTCTTATTTTCTAACCTTGATGTGTTTTTTATTTTTTCTTTACATGCTAGTTTTGATTAAGTTTTATTTGTTGATAGTAAGGAGTTATTCGTGAATCCTCTTTTCCATTAAATAAATTTTTTTTCTTCGGAATCCAACATAATAACTCAGAAGGAATGAAAGAAAAAGTTATTTTTTAAATGTTGTTGCTCATATTTGACCATTCCGTTAAAAGAAAGATTAATAGTCACATTAATAATATTAATCTCTTACTTTCTTTTCTTTCCTAATTTAAATTTTTGTAATATAATTTTATTTACGAGTCATATTAAGATTATCTTGTAATACATAAGAAAATAATATTTAAATTAATTAATATTTTATATTTCATGAAAGTTTTGCTACCAATATTTTTTGAAAATTCACATGAAATTTTATAGGAAACTTACTTTTTACAAATTTGGATAGAAAATTTGTTAGAAAAAAATAAGAAATATAAAAAATTATAGTAATAAAATTATATATTTTATACTTTTATTGAAAATGATAAGAACTTGAGAAAATTTTGCCATCAAAATGTTATGATTGAATTAAAATGTAATATAAAATTTGAAATGTTTCACTATAGTCATTCGTAGTATCGTGTATTCTAATCGGTGTGAAATATAGCAAACGTAAAATTTCACCTAAAAAATATTAAATTTTAAAACTAAAAAATATCAATATAAAAAAATCTCCTACTACGTAATTTTTTATTTTTTTTATTGTAAATGGAAATATAGAAGTAAAGTCAATTATTATTAGACTAAAATAAAAATATCAAAAATATTATCTTCATCCTTACATGTATTTTTATTGATTTTTATTAAAAAATAAACATTTTATAAAACCTTCCTATGTACATTTAACTAAAAATAGTCATTTTAGGATGAATATTAGAATACTAACTTTTTCCTACACGTAACAATTCTCATATCCAAAATTGGTTTTTAAGACTTTTTTTCAGGACTTTTTTCACGGTTTCTTAAAATAAATTATAATGATGACTCTTTTGTTTTTCTTTTTTTGGAAAGTATTTTTTTATCATTATCCTATCGTGACTTAGTTGTAATAATATGCGTATAAGTTTTTTAATAGAGTAGAAGAAAATAATATTAAGAATCTTATCCTTAGTATTAAATTTATAATATCATGAATATTAATTAAGAATCTTTTATTCTTATCATCTTAAGAAAGATCCAAAGTTATTGTTCTATGGTTACGTCTTATTCGTAGTATTTAATTTGTCAAATGATGAGTGAATGCTTGAATAATCTTTCTAATACTTCAGACAATTATTTTTTAAGTGGATATAAGTTTGCAGATTGTGTGTCCTTGTAATAATTTTTTCATGTCTAAGTTACATTTTTACCGCTAGATTGTTTCATGAAATAAGAGATGAGATGAAGTGTTCTGCATTCATCTATCACTAGTAGCAAAAGGAGATTTTATGATAGGATACAACATCAATTAAAAGGGAATCGTTGTAAACAAAAACATTATGACAATTTTATAAATAAATGAAAACACATTACACTGATTACCCCTTAAACCGATGTAATAGACCTATTCTACATTGGTTGTGAGGTCCAACTGATGTAGAAAGTGATGCAATTAAAATAACATATTTTGACACAGGCTTATTACATTGGTTGTCTATACAATTGATGTAATGAATATCCTATTACATTGGTTATTTTAACAATTGATGTAATAAGTGTACTTTTAACCTAATATTTTCACTACTTTTGTTATTCATCTATCCCTTTCACCGTTGAGAGTCTTTGTTGCTTGCACTCTCTCTTCTCCTGTTACCTTTTTCCTCTCTTGTTGCTTGCGTTTTCTCCTTTCTTACTCCTTCGATTATTGTTTTCACTCGCATTTGGTTTTTCATTGGTGGCCTTTCTCTACTTTGTTTAGCTCGTGTTTATGTTGACGTCGCATGTTAAGGATATAGCAATGTGTGAATTTATCTCTATTGTAAACGCTCGTTCTATCTCTACAGCTTCTCTTTGCAACAAGTTAGTAATTTTGTAAGATTAATTAAAAATAGTTAGAATTTTTTTTATCCAATTTTTTAGTGATAACTTCTTTTAATGTATATTTGTCAGTAGAGTCCTTACATTAAATAAATTTATAATAAATTTTAAGTTTTCAAAATTTAAGGTGAAAAAACTTCAAATGGTTATAATTTTTTTATGTAGAGCTCAGATTGAGATGCTTCAAAAATAAATTGCTTAAAATGAGATAATAATTTTTTTCAAAATTTCATCATTTACTATTAGTTTTTTTATTTTTTTAGTATTTTTACCAATTTATTTTAAGATTTTAGACTTTTATTTCACATATCTATACTTGTCAGAAAATTCTAAAAACTTTTATGGTGTTTCTTTATATGAATTAGAGATTTATTAACTCATTAATTTTTTATAAACAAATGAGATTTATTACATCGGTTGTAACTCACAAACTGATGTAATAGAAAACTTTTTACATTTATTGTAGTCACAACTGATGTAATAAGTCTGCATCAAAATATGTTTCATGTTTTACTCTTTTAAGTTTTCTATTACGTCAGTTGTATTTATAACCGATGTAATAGATATACTTTTTACATCGGTTGAAGAATCGACGTAAAAAGTTATAATTTTTTATATCATCTATATCAACATCAGTTACAGAACTGACATAGAAATGTAAAATTTAATTTTTCTATTAGTATATTGTCCAACTTAAACATATGAAAGATCAATACCTAATTCTATCAAATAAGCATTCGAAGAAATATCTAATTACTAATATAATCAAATGCAATATTTTAGATGAATCCTTCATTCATTTATCATAATATTGATTTTATATATATATATATATATATATATATATATATATATATATATATTATATTACATTTTTTGAAATATTACGCAAGAGAAGAGAAGTTATTCCCTTACTTTTTATTTACTTATACAATATATATTATTTTTTTTCTTATTTTCTCAAAAAGTTAGAAAAGGAGTAATTTTCAGTTAGTTTCTCAAAAAATCTTGTTTAGAGAAAATTAAGAGTTTGTTAATCTTCTTATATATCAACTTGAAGTTTCACTAGGATAGAATGGAAATCAAAGTTATCAATATCCATCTACCCAACAATCCAATCAAGAGTCTAGAAAATATGGTAAAATTATATCTTGTTACTTAGAAAGTACAACTACTTTATTTTATGTTTTCCGGATTAGAATTCTTTAAATTGCAAAGATACTATGATGCACGCTATACTATATATAAACTGAATTGTACAAAAAGAAAACAATATATAAACTGAAAGAAAAAAAATACGTAGAATAGTTTATTGGACGACAAAAATACGAAAACAAAATCACATCTCTTTTCCAGAAAGCAACACATTATATATATATATATATATCCAAGCAAGGCTATTCCACTAGACCGACCACGAAATAAACACATAATTGTGAGAAATAAAATTATGTAAAAGTAGAAGTTGAAATAACTTCTTTGAACCATTTATTTGACTTTGGACTTTGAATCAAAAGAAAGCGAAGGGAGCACTAACAATTGGAATAAACTAACATAAAACTATTTTATTTTAATTAATAATTTTAAATAAAAACTATAAATATGTAATTATATTAAATATTCTGAAAAACATACTTCATCTTTATTTTGAATTTAAATCTTAAGTATGTACTGATGATTAATTTTGTGGAAAAAATAATTTATCACTAAGATTCTTCAGGCAAGTTTTTCTCTGATAAAATACTAAGATCACCGTCCCCCAGAAAAATACTTAATAATATTTTGAGTTCCCAAAATTTTATAAGTAGAAATTAAAATCATATATTTTTGTTTCGAGAGATAAAAAATATTTTTAAATTTGAAAATTCAAAATTAAAATTTCTCCAATCCCTTAAAGAGACTAAGTCCAAAATTCTGGGTAGACTAAAATTATAATAAAACTCCTACAAAAACACTAATGACATAAATTAAAAAAATACAAACCCACTGACTAAAATTATGATGAAACTCCTATAAAAACACTAATGACATAAATCAAAAAAATACAAACCCACTTTTTAAATGCATGTTTTACAATTAATCAAGAGAACATATTAAATAATAAACTAACCACAATTTTTTAATAAATCATTGTGTCGAAATAAAAAAAATTCCGTCCATATAATATAACATACATTGCCTGCATAGTTGCACGTTAGACACGTGCAACAGGCATGCTTCCGCCGACCCCAATTTGGCGAGAAAGGTGAACGTTGTGCGTTGTTGTGACCATTTCTGGTTAACATTGGAATGTGGTCTTCGAACGTTGCTTCGTGAATGCTCACTTTGGGATTTTGACCCTTCACTACAATTGCAATGAAAACAGTTAGTACTATAAAAAAAAAACCAACTTTATTATTTTGTAAGCGTTTTCGTGATCCCATACACGCCCTTGTTGAAGTTCGTTCACCATGGAGCTCTCTGTGCCCTTCAGATTTCGATCAAGGAACCTCCACTCACCCTTTTCGCACATACCCATCAGCCACCCTTTCAAGCATCAACCACCCTTTTCAACCAAGCGCAAGAATTCTACTCTAACGGTGAGAGCACTGAGAAAGGGACCCATTGAAGGGCTGAGCGATGAGTTGAACGCTATAGCTCGTCGTAACCTTGACTTTGCTTACACTCGAAGAAGGGTCCGCGATGCTTTCACCGAGGTGCAGCAGCAGCTGGATCATTGCTTGTTCAAGGTTAGTTTAGTTTTGACAGAGTGACTCATAGGTATTTTGGAGGAACTGGGTTAAGGACTTTTTGGTGATAAAGATAGGAAAAGAATTGAAATTAGTTTTTTTTTTTTTTCCTTAAGTTAAAATGGTTTAAAATTTAGTTTACGCAAGATAGTTTGAAGAATTTTTTTCCTATCTCTAAATTTGTATTTTGAATTTATATAAGAGCTAATTTTAATTTATGAAAAAACTTGTTTCATTTTTTTTTATCTTTATATTTGTTTGTCTTTAGAGATCCATCCAAACATCTTGTAGATAAAGGTTTTAGTTGTGAATGAAGTTTGATGTTTACATTTTTGTTTGTATCTTTAGTTTTGAAAGTGAAGTTTTTAACTATCATTGCTTTGATTGTGGTAACATAAGTTTTGTCTTTATACTAAGGTTTTAAACTGTGGTTGTGACTCTTAAGATTGTGGAAATTTGCTTACACATGCGGCTAATGTGGTTGAGTTGCGATTCACTCAGGGAGATGGTGGCCACACTTGCAGTTGCAGCCCTTGAATTAAGTTGTGTTCGGATAAATGTTTGAGTAAATACTTTTAGGAGAATAAAAAAATGAAACAATGAAGTTAACTTACCATAAACCAAATTAGTTTGAGCTTGTTTGGATAAATTTCTTCATAAACACTTTTAGGATTAGAACATAAGAAAAAAATTAAATAATTTTTTCCATAAGCTAAAGCTATCTTGTACTTGAAAAGGAGAAGCTAATACAAGAGAACTTCTACAAATTTTAGTGTAAAGAGAAATTTATTTCATTTTTCTTCTTCTAGAAGTATTTATAGAACAAATCATCTAAACATACCCTCTATGTATAAGCTAAGTTGTAAAAACTCTCTTAAATTGCCTGCTCTAAAAGCGTATTTTTAATTTATTCATAGCTAATTATTTTCTTTTGTTTTGAAGTGCTCATTGAAAAGTGTATTTAAAGATCTTTGAAGCCTTGCTTTATAGAATCAAGTTATCTATGAACTTCTTTAGTTTTCCTTTAATGGATTTGAGTAGTATTTTGTTCAAGACTCGATGACTGACTGATTTTTTAACCTCTGCTGCTAGAGTGCTCCTGCTGGGATCAGAACTGAAGAAGTAAGGTTTTTTGCTTTACCTTATTATTTTAAAAAAATCCATGAAAATGTTGATGATCTGAAGTTTTTTCCTTTAACTTTGTCACCTTGATAGAAAATGTTATTTACTTTTTTATTTGCTTGACGAGTAGTGGTATGAAAGGAATTCAAGGGGATTAGAAATTTTCTGCAAAAGCTGGATGCCAAGGCCAGAGATTCCACTCAAGGCTTCTGTGTGTTTCTGTCATGGATATGGTGATACTTGCACCTTCTTTTTTGAAGGTTTGTAATGGTATATGCTGTCCTAAATGTTTCTAAGGAAGCTAAGATTCTGATTTTGGGAGGATTTGGATTCTGTATTCAGGTATAGCCAGGAGAATTGCAGCATCTGGGTATGGTGTTTTTGCAATGGACTATCCAGGTTTTGGTCTTTCAGAAGGCTTGCATGGTTATATTCCAAACTTTGAGTATCTGGTTGATGATGTTATAGAGCATTATACAAAAATTAAAGGTGTGTCTTTCACTTTTCAGTATCCCTGGTGTCATATTGATCAATGTAGTTATGTTTTCATGCTAAAAGAAATGTTATTGATTATGTTTTGTATTTCAATTGGCAGCCAGGTCTGATCTGAGAGACTTGCCACGATTTATATTAGGGCAGTCAATGGGTGGAGCAGTTTCTCTTAAAGTTCATTTAAGGGAGCCAAATAATTGGGATGGAATGATACTTGTGGCTCCAATGTGTAAAGTAAGCTCATTCTTCTGTTCTTCAATTTATGTCAGTTTTCTTTATTTTTCAAAGTATGATTCAGCTTATTCCTTTATCAATGACTATTCCAAACTATAAAAGAAGTCTACCTTGATAAGTGTGTGTTGGTATTACTCATGACTTTTAAGCAAATACTGCAATTACAAGCAATTAAGGTTGAGGCAGTGATAGTTGCTGTTGTGATGAAATTGTAAAGACCTCAAGAATTGCAATATTGCTAGCATCATTGCAGTTGCAAGCTGCAAGCTAAAACAACGTCATTGCTATGTTAAACAATGATATTAGTGGATCTCTGTTTGCTGGCATTGGGAAGTAAAAAGTGTGGTCAGGATTAATTTCTAAAGTGAAGTGTCTCCCTCATATCATATTTGATAAAGATGAGGGACTACTATGATGCCATTATATAGCCTCTGATGAAATATACATAAAAATGTAATATATTTCATAGAACTTTGGGATTTACTCATGTATCAACCTGATTTAAAAGTATATTTTCCTAACCATTTATGTTGTTTAATATTCAAACTATACCACGATATTTGAACCATGTAGAGATTACTATTACTTCATTTTTAAGTCAATTGTAGCAGTTTTAACAGCACTTTACATATTTCGCTGGATGTTCATATCAAGTATATATCTGAAAATTATGGTGTAAATTGAATTTATACAAAAAGATGCTAAATTACAGCAACAACTTTTGGATAATATTCTTCTTTGCTGAATTTTCCTAGATTTGATGTGTGTATATTGAATGCCGTACCAGGATTTAGTTAAAGAATGAATATACACCTAACAAATGTGAATGAGGGATTTCATCTACATCGAGTGATAGGGACTTCAATATTATGAGGTGTCTTAATTTCACATCAAATAGTATGAGATGTTCGGTGCAGTATTTAAATGTCTGGTTCTCTCCTTTTAATAGCTAGCTTTTGAAGGAGGGTTATCCAAATGCTCGGGTACTTTCTTGAGGATTGTAAAAGACACATAGCAATATTTAAGAAAGCTATTCGTGGCCTACATAGATAAAGGATCTATTTGGACAAACTTCTCTATGAAGACTTCTAGAACAGAACAAAAAAACATGAAATAAGTTTTTCTATAAGTTAAAATTAGTTTATGCAAACTTAAAAGTAGGAATTTATAAAAGTTATATGAGAGATGTTTGGTGCAGTATTGGTTGTCCTCCTTTAGTAGCTAAATTCTGAGGGAGTGTTGTCGAAATGGTTGGGTACTTGCCAAGATATCAAGCCAATGAAAGACCACATCTGGCTGATTCCTAAATTAGCAGAGCAAATATTCTGATTAATTGTACAACCAAAATTAAGGGACTAATATCCTTGACTGAATATGGCAATTTTGAATTCTTTCCTTTTCTGTAAATTAGATTCTTTGTTATCCCTAATTAGGATCCTGATATGTTGTTCCCTAAAGGCTATTTATGCCTTCTGTATCACACATTTCTGACAAGGGAATAAACACTTTTACATGGTATCAGAGTCGATACCGGAACCGTGACAGCAAAGTGAGTCACTATGGTTGACGAGCACAAGAAATCAGGGACTGAAGTACCCAGTCTGACTGATACAAATCCCCTCCCAATCATTGACAACAAACTTAATGGCCAGAACCATATTCCATGGGGCCAGAACGTAATCGGAGACTAAAATACCCAGTCTGTCCACCTCTTCCTCCAAGGAAAAGGGAAGGAAGATTCCATCACTGGTGAGGCAAAGGAACCAGAAAAGAAGAATCCAACCAACCAGAAATGGATAGCAGAATGGAGCATTGGTGAAACAAGAAAGGGAATGAACAACTTTGCTAATTGCTTGCGTTATTATGATGACCGACACGGTATTTATACAAAGCAAAAATAAAAGTAAAACAACTGTTATAACAGTGCAACTAACAAACAAACAATTGTGACATTGGTACAACTATCATAACAGGAAAAAGTTTTCATAACGGATTATTGTTTAAGATGCCAATTGTAGATGGCAGTGAGGGCAAGAAGAAGCCTCACAGTAGTGAGCTTAGCTACTAGGGAACAAGTGTCAAGAAAATCGAAGCCTTCCAACTGAGTATAGCCTTTGCCTATAAGGTGTGTTTGGTATCATTTTGTAGTCCCATTAGCGTTGTATTTTACTTTATATATCCAACAACATCCAATAGAAGTTTTGTGAGGTGAGAGAGTTTTGAGGTCCAAGTTTGATTCGCTTGAAGTGGTTCTATCTTGGCTTTCATGACTTTAAGCCAACAATCACTCTTGGCATCTTCAACATACGAAGTAGGTTCAGTGATAGTGGATATAGATGCAATAAATGATGATATGCGGGTGACAAATGATTAGAACACAAATACTTGTCAATAGGATAGCAAATACTTGGATTTGGACTCGGGCAAATTGACACTAGATTGCTATAGAAATCCTTTGAAAATGAAGGTGGTTGGCGCTGGCGAGTAGAATGAGAAATTGTGATTAAGTTATAGGGTGTAGTTCAGGGAGATAATTAGTGTTGAATGAAGATATATCAACGATGCCATTGGTGGGGATAAGAGGTTTAGTGTCAGTATGATCATATGTGAAAGATAGCGGAGAGATTGTGTTGGTTATGTAGGTAGGAAAATGATCTTTGTTAAAAATGACATTGTGAGGTATGGTAAGCTTGTGAATATTTAAATTGTAGGTGAGATAGCCTTTGGTATGAGGAAAAAAACCTTAAATAAGTGCAAGGATGGGCTCTTGGGTCAAGTTTCTTAAGTTGGGAAGTGATAGTGGTGATGTAACAGAGACAGCCAAAGACTTTAAGCATATTAGTATCACATGGATGACCATGAAATTTATGTAAAGGAGATGTATTTTTTTAGAAAAGGTGTGGGAATGCAATTAACAAGATAAGTCGCATGCAATAAGGCAAATTTCAGAATCTCTGAGGTAAATTGGAATGAAAAAAAGGTGCACATAACATTGAGCAAATGTTGATGTTTGCACTCTACAATACTGTTTTTTTGGGGTGTTTCAATGCAAGAAGTTTGGTGAATAATACTCTTGAGTTAAAGAAATCAAGCATGGAAAACTCAATATCATTATTCGTATGAATGAATTTTTACACGAGTATCAAATTGATTTTCAAATAGATTTATGAATTAGTGATATGCATAAGAGTTTCAGTTTTATTATGTATCAAATATACCCAAGTGTAACGTTACAGTAGTAAGAAAATACTTATGACCATGCCTAGATAGTCTCAAGTAAGGTCCCCAGATATTCATGTGCATGAGAGCAAAACATTGCGAAGCATGAGAATTACTAAGAGGAAAAGGAAGTTTTGTTTTGTTCACATAGTGAAAAGTATTGCTCGTAAAACTTTTATTGTTATTCAAACAAGGATAATGTACTTTTGATGATCTCTAAACATTCATTAGACAAATGATCTAGACTAAAATGCATAAGTCAATGGGTATTACATTACATTTAGGGTGAACATGGTGGAATGTATCCAATGTAGATCCAAGTGGTTTGGCACAAGTTGGTATAATCCTCATCTCTCATCAACTGAACCAACTTCATCTGAGTTTTTGTGTCCTGAATGATACAATTTTCAGCAGTAAAAGTAAGCTGGCATGGTATCATAGAAACAAGATGGAGACATAAATCAAATTAAAAAGTGACAAAAGGAATGTATAGGACATTGGTTGGCTCAAAATTTGTAGAAAAATTAACAATCCCAAAATGTGTGACAGTGACTTGTTGACTAGTGGGAAGATGTACAGTAATTGGATCAATGTGATATGAAGTAAAATGCGTAAGGGAGGATGACATGTGATCTGTTGCCCTCGAATCAGGGATCCAAGGAGTTTTGAAGTGAGTGTTGGTAGTACATACTATTGATTCGATTTTGCCTGAGACAAGAGTAGTGTATGTGGAACTAGATGAAATGTGTTTGACACTGAAGCTGCATTTGGTGGCTGTTGAATTAAAGCCAGTAGAGCTTGATATTGCTAAGGTGAAAAACAAAATTCTTTAGGCTCATTAGCAATAGCATTTTGATCATTCTCTGACTTTTCCTTCACCAGTCACAACATTGTTGGTAACAGAATATTCCCATGGTTTAAGCGATGTCTGGGAGGAAATTCATGTTTCCTTTAACACACAACAAAGTTCTTTCCTTTTCTGTAAATGAGTTTCTTTGTTTTCCCTAATTTGGATACTAATTTGTTATACCCTAAAGGCTATTTATGCCTTCTGTATCACACATCTCCGGCAAGGGAGTAAACACTTTTACAGTTTATGCATAAAGTGATTTTAACTTACGTGGAAGCTCAGTTTATATTTTCGCTCTCCTAAGTGTTTATAGAAAAGTTTGCCTGAACAAGCTTAAAGTCTTTTAGCCTCTAACAAATAATGATTGGCCTTATTTGCTTGATTACCCTGACTAGAGGAATCATTCTGACTTCCAGTATTCTTTCATTAAAATAGAATTGAAAATGATACTTTAGTTATGATCTGTGTTCAATATTTACCTCACAAAGCCATGTAATTTTCTGGATGCCCGGTTTAAATTGGAGATCTTTCAAAGGTTTAACCATCAAAGTACTTTGGACTGTTTTGAAACTTTCTAACATTCATTAGAAATAATTTATTTTAACCTGAACAAAAATTTGTTTCTGCCCCCTTCTAAATTGGGGCTGTATTTACTTCACAGTTAAATAGAAAATGACTTGCCAATCTTCTGTTTCTGGTAAGATTGCAGATGACGTGTTACCATCAGATGCAGTTATGAAGGTGTTAACTCTTTTGTCTAAAGTGATGCCAAAGGCAAAGCTCTTCCCAAACCAGGGAGTAGATGAGCTGTTCTTCAGGGAACCGAGCAAGAGAAAATTGGTTGGTATCTTTGCAATCATTAGTTATTGTGTATTTATATAATGAAATAACTAACCGTTCTCTTCCATCTCATGCTTCTTTACGAAAATGTCTTGCACTTCCTAATTGATTTTAAATTTGCACTTTTAATTATGATTTTAAATTTTAGTTGTAGCTATAGTTGTAGATATGTTAACAGTAGGAAAGTATAGTCACAAGAATGAGACAAAGAGCTAGACCTATATAAGAGAGTGATACCACCTTCAACTTAAAACCACCTTAAAGTATTAGATTTGTGAGTTTTCTTTCTTATATGTTATTCAACTTTTTTATTTTACTTAATATGAGACTTAGACTCACTTAAATATCTGATATTATTTTTACATAAATTTTAAATATTAAAACTGTAATTATCTGAACAAAATTTAATGTTTTACTTCCACTATGAGGGTGCCATTAAGCTCCGTAAAGTATCTTTGTACAGGTTTCTTCATGTGCAGGGTCACCAATTGGCCACACATTGATGATATCTATGAGAGTGATTACAACAGTTTTTCCACAGTGAAACTTTGTTCACTTTCCTGTTTGTGGAGTCAAAAGCATTGATCAGTTCAAAAGTAAACTAAAACATAATAGCTTTTATAGTTGTTTCTCACTCGTATCATTAATTAGTTTTTCCCTACGTCACACTCTGCTCAACCAATAATCCATAGTTTTGTTGCAACGTCTATTAATTATCCCTTGTGGTCACTGTCTCCTGCTTCACAACTTCCAACCCACTCCATTAATTAATCCAATCGAAACAGACCAAAACCTCAAATCACATGTAATTAATCTGTTACAAAAAATTTTATTCTTCAAGTGTATTTCTTTGCAGGCTGTTTACAATGTTATTTGTTATGATGATAATCCACGGCTTAGAACTGGCATGGAGCTTTTAAGAACCACAAAAGAAATTGAGTCGCAAGTGCACAAGGTTAGTTATTCTGTGTGTTTGTGTGTGTGCAGTAAAAGTCTTCATGATAAACTTCCCCTGAAGGACATTAGATAAGAAAAAAAGTGAATTGAACTTTTTCACTAGCTAAAATAAAATAGTTTATGCGTAATTAATTTAATTTACTAAGAAATTTGTTTCTTTTTTGTTTTCTCTATTTTTCTGTTTTAGAAATATTCAGGGAGAAACTTGTCTAAACAAACCCCAATTGTCATACAATGAGACAAGCATTAATTGTTGTGTTGGAGTGAGTGATTGCAGGTCTCTGCGCCATTATTGGTTCTTCATGGAGCAGAAGATAAGGTGACTGATCCATTAGTGAGTAAATTTCTCTATGAAAAAGCATCAAGCAAAGATAAGACTTTAAAGCTGTATGAAGGTGGTTACCACTGCATTTTGGAAGGGGAACCTGATGACAGAATATGTGCTGTACATGATGACATTGTCGCGTGGCTTGATCTAAGGTGTTCGATTAAATGACGCCTATTTGTGAATTTTGACCATTGTCTTGTCTCATTCTTATATTATATTATAGTGTTGGAATGGAAAATTATTTAGAGAATAATTTATTTTTATAGATAATATAACATGTCTTGTGACAAAATATCTTATTTAGACAAAAGAAATTCAAAATAAACAAAAGGCGAATTCTTCCAGCACTCCAATGTTTTCTTCCAGTATCTCTGTGCTTCCAAAACTACCAAAAATACCTTTATAAAGTTTTTAACTTTGGTGGAATTCGGAGATTGGAAGTTAAATTTTGAGTAATTTGGAATACAAATTTTTTTTTTCATATTTTTAGCATTTAACTTTTTGTCTAATTGTAGTAGGGTGATTTTTGAATGTGGAGATAGAATCTTAATTTTGGAAGAGAATATTAAGTTAGTAGGATACACATATTGTTAAGAATTAAAATCACGTATACTGATGATTTTAAATCACATTAGTTATCATTATCGAAGGTGATATCAAAGGTGTTATAAAATAAAAAGATAACACAGTTGTCAGATTAAATTAAAATTTGTCATAAATAGATGTACAACTAATTCATAGATGCAAAACAGGAATATAAATAATACAAAATATAAAAAACTAACTATAATGATTTTGATGCTTGTCGTTTGCAGAATTAGAACATCTAACCTAAATAGTTCCCTCCTCTGTTACGAGCTAATTGGAGTTAAAGTATGTGTTTTCTCTTAAGTTGAATTAAAGTATGTGTTTTCTCTTAAGTTGAAGTGTCTTCTAGTTAATATGTCTCAAGTTGGAGTGTGTTCTGTAATGTAATCACATATTGTGTAATATATTTGTTTGAACAGGTTTGCATTTATTGAAATGGCATGTGTTAATTTTTATGTTAAAATGAAATTCGTGATAAATAATAAACAGTGCATATATTAAATAACATAATAATTTATGGAATATGTATGATGTTGTCATGATGCAAGGTCTATGTCTCCATCTTTTGGATTACGAACATGACGATATGGTAGTATAGTCGATCAATCTTTTCCTAAATCACTAATTATATATAGGGGTGGCAAAATTTTGAATCACTACATGTAATTAGTTGCACATGCAAATGCATGAAAAGTTAGTGTCATACTTATTATTAAAGTGTAACCTACTATTATCTATAATTGCTAGAACTCCACCATCATGTGACATAGGAAGTGGATGAATTGTTTGCCCTTATTGTAACACATGTTCGGACAAATCTTGACGCATACACGGACCCATACGGATGTATGTAGAAAATAATGATATATACTCGAATGACTTATTGTGGTGATGGTTCATAAGGATTTCAAATAATCCTAACATAGGTTAAAGCATATAACTAGATCTAAATGTCAATAATACAAATATGTGGTCGACTGACATACCATATTGCCTACAACTGAACCTCTTAATAGATGAGATTCGTATCCCTCCTTTTCATAAACACAAAATGTTCATATATTAATGTATGTTAAATTTGTTTAGGTAAAACATACACCTTTAATTGTCTTACATGTGGGTTAGTGTTGTAACAAATCAAAACTTTACTAATAATAATCTGAAACGTATTTTCACTCTCAGAAGTTCCGTAGTGTATTTTAGAAATATAACATGAATTATGCAATCTAAACATATTTTTTAAATCACGAAATACTTTCCATATTACACAATCAATGTTATTCTTTTAAAATATACTATGGATTACATAATCCATAAGGTACTTCAAGATCTCGTTTTTGATTATATAATCCAATGTGTATTTTAAAAATGTACTACGTTCTTGATTATTTAATTCAGCATACAACAAGAAAAAAGCAAAAATGTCAAAAATATGTTTTACCAACTTTAAAAACCAACACAACAAGGATAATATGAATCCAATCTTAGGCGAAGGGATGCAAAAATGCTCAAAAACCAAGTAAGAGAAGATGACAAGGAGTGCAAGTTTGTAGCTGAGAAGATGAAAAAGGGGTGGTGCAGGATTTAATTATTTTTTTCATTAAAAATAAAATAGTATTTTCTCTTCTCTCATAGGCTGCATGATGAAACCTTGAGGGGCGGAAGAATTTGCGTAAACAAAACTTTTAAAAATTTGAGAGCAATTTCATTATATAAAAATAAAATTTTAAATTCACTTAAAATTAAGAATTTCATATTTTTTATATTATTTTTCTTACAATTATCTTCATATTTTCTCTTTGGTATGACCTTAATTGTAGGTATGTTCACTTGTTAAGATGTCACATGGATCGAGATGCTATCATATTAACTAAGGTTAGTTTGTTTCTTGCACTTCTATAATTTGTAGTTGCACCTCCATAATTTTTAAAATAAGTAGTTTACCTTTTATAAAAGTGACGCTTGGATTATTTATTTCAAAACATAATTTTTATAATAAAATTTTCAAAACATACTTTGAAAAACACATTAAATACATTTCAAAACAAATTTAAAAACACATTAATATTGTCAAAGTACTTTTTTTCATAAATTAAGAATATTTCATAAATTGAGAATTGTCAATAAAAAACTTACATGTATTGATTAGGATTATAATTTTAGGCTAAATATGTCATGTATAAGTTTGATGATTAGATAACTACCTCGTGTTAGCTAAAGGTATATAATATATTTTTTTAATGGGGAAAGTATTTCTACACGTTTGAATTATGAAATTTATCCTTAATTTAGAACTTATTCATACATAAAAATTTGTCTATGCATAATATAAAAGTAGAAAATAAAGTACTTTATAAACAGTCTTTTTACTTTTAGGATTTCAGAAAGTTCTTTAAGAAAATTAAGAAAATAGAAATATGTTCTAAAAAACGAGTTGAACTTAAAAAAAAAAATTAGTTTCTAAAACATTTTTTTGTCCTTTTTGCATTTCAGAATATATGATTTTTACAGCATTTTTATTTTATTATTTCTACAATTTTTTAACATTATAAAAAATACTTTTCAAAATATAAAATGAAAAAGAAAATGTTTTGAAAATAAATTTCAAGGATGTGAAGAAAGTGTTCTAAAAGCTACTCCTTAATATGTAGTTCAAATTAAAGAAACAAAAGGAGAGTGTGTAAAGGAAATTCTGTAGTGTAAATAGTAGGAACCAAAAATATTTAGCCTAAGACCAAAAAGTTTCTGGACCTGATTCACCAACCCATTTTCTGGACCTGATTCACCAACCCAAAATATTTCCAAGCTTTTTATTAACCAAGCATGCACCAATTAAAGATTTTAATGGACTTATATTTAAAATATAAAAAATTCTCAATTTACATAAATATTTTTCTTCATAAAAAATTAAAATTATTTATAGATTTTACTTATAAATCTATTTCATATAAAAAATTTATAGGTAATTATCTACCTATAAAACATAATATGAATGTAAATTTAATATTACTTATGAATTTTATCTATAACTCTGTTACTTATAAAAAAAATAATAGATATATAAAAACAGATTTAAATTGATATGTAATTACGTACAATCTAAATTTATAAATAATTAAATACGAATTTTCTGTAATCAATATTAATAATTAATTTTATTAAAAATTATTAATATTTTTAATATTATTAATATTATAATTAATAAAATAATATTATTATTAGTATTATTATCAATAATATTAATAATAATATTATTAATATTATCAATGACAATATTAATGTTATTATTACTACTAATGTTAATATTAAACTAATGTTAATATTAATTTTATCAATAATAATAATAATAATATTATTATTATTAACGTTGTAGTATTAATAATATTATATTTAATATTCTTTTTATTAATTTTATTATTATTATTATTATTATTATTATTATTATTATTATTATTATCAATATTAC
>Ga0209489_103265_pt1 | contig 31864 bp, 23 predicted proteins | sample SiratrowhiteBW_FD_187527 | JGI IMG/M metagenome (GOLD analysis project Ga0209489, IMG submission 187527) | Root nodule microbial communities of legume samples collected from California, USA - Siratro white BW (SPAdes) (version 2) | ecosystem: Host-associated > Plants > Roots > Nodule | place...
TATATATATATATATATATATATATTTTTTGTATACTGATCTCCGTTTTTTCCTATTTGTTAGAAATTTGTTGCCACTTAGTAATATTGCAAATTTTTTTTATATAACATTATTCACAATATTTATCTAAATAATATATTATTTACAATATTTATATAAATAATATTGTTTACTGTCTATGGTCAAAATTCAATTTATTAGGAATTGAATTCTGATCTCCATTTAAATCCATCGTAGTTGAAATATATGTTAGAGTTCAGTTACCCAAGATCGAATTCTAACCTAGGTGTTGATTGTTTAAAAAAAACTGAAATTGTGGGAAATTTAATCTTTTAAACTTATTTGATTGTTAAGTTTTATATAGACTATTAAACTAAATTAATTAAATAATTAATACACATTTTTATCACCAATAAATTCACGAATTTGTGTGTGCAATTTATACTATTTTTTTATATTTTTTAATTCGAATTTATGAGTTTTCTTTATAATTTCAATGAATAATATTTAGGTTTAGGTTATCATTTCAATAATATTTACGTTTTTAACGGTAATATTTGTGGCAACAGGGCTACATTGGAAAGAGTCCAATACATTCTGGCCCAAAAGCCGTAACAGTGACATTGCATTCTCAATCCCTTGATGCCTATATATACTCTCTCCAATCCCTCACTCTAATTCGTCCTTAGGGTTTTTGAGCGGCGTCACTGTGCTTCGACGGTTGCGAAATATTAGGTTGCAACCTTTGTGTCCCCTTTCGATTCTGTTTCGAGATTTTTGCATCTATCGATGATTTTGTTGTATGTTAGGTTTATCTGTCTTGTGACATGAGGGTCTGGAGTTTGGCTCTTTGGCTTTTAACCTGTGCCTTAGAGATGAATGCAGCACCCAATACTGATCTCTTTCAACCTTTTCACTAATTTTCGCTACCATGTTTGTTTAATCAGTATGCGGATTTTTTCGCGGAGGTTGATACATTTTTTAATTTTTTTGTGATATTTTTAATCGAAAATCATTACCCTTCCCTCATACGTTTTATCATGAGTTTGTCAAATGTTTATCTTACCAGTTTTGATTGAGGAATTGGGAATTGTATATGATTATTGAGTAGTAATTCAGGCAGCCTACTTGCCACGATTGCTAAATGGCATGAAAGGTGTTAAACTGCTCGCACATAAAATGCTTTTGCTCTTCAGATTTGCTGAAATTAATTTGAAGCTGGTCTAGTAAGCTCAAGCACATTCTTTGTTATTATCATCTTACAATTCCCTGTCCTGTTTTGTTGTCGTATATCAGACATTAATGTTAATTGAGGTTTTTTTTTAATTACTGAAATGTATAATTTTCTCTTGATTTTTGAAAGGGTGTGGATTTACGTTTTCTTTGTCAACTAATATAATGATTCCCTAAGACTATTATAGGTGAAAACAAAAGTATTGAGTTTTCTTTCAAGAACACAAAAACTAAATTGCAAAACAAATCTAAATATTCCATAATGTTAAAATTAAAACAGATCTTCAAATTCAATATCCAAACAATCTGAGAATAGTAGTTTTTAAATATTAGATCTAAGTTTACGAATGTGAGTTTTCTTTTACAAAAGTTAAGATATATTGGGTTAATCCCATGTTTTGAAGTATTTTCATGAGTTCAGTAATACTGGTTAGAAAAATTAGATTTCCACTTTGTTCGTGAAAATAATTTTTCCACTAACAGTTAAAAATTAAGTTTTAAAAGTTGTTTCAAATGTTGTATTTTTGAAAGATAAAATCCAAACATAAATGTAAAATAGCCTTAATTTTATATTTAAAGAAAAAAACTTTTACCACCTAACTTACAAAAACTACTTCAATATACACATTCCTAATATTAGGACTAGGCCCGCTAACTAATTGTTGATAAATTTAACAATTGCTTCCTGCACCGTATCAATTACTTTCTACATGTGTCCCTCTAGCCTAGGTTTTGGGCAGGTTGTGAGGTTTTCTTTGTTTTATTTTGGAAAACTTATTGTTTTATTTTGGAAAACTTAACTTCCAAAATAACATAGAATATCATTATGCAAGTGTAAAAATTTTCATAATGTAAAAATATATTCAAAAAATTCCATATTCCAAAATAAATTTTATGGAGGTATAAAAGAAAATAAAAAGTGCACATTTTTCTTTTTAAATTCTAGAGGAAGAATTTTTTATTAGATTGAATTGTAATAGCCTGCACTGTCGTGTTCACAATTTGTTATTGCGTGTGCTTTTAGTTCATAATTTATTAGATTGCAAAGGAGTCTGTGTTCCCAATGTACATGTTAAAAAATATTTCCTTGTGCAATTTCTGAGTTAAAGAAAATAAAGTAAATATTACCTTGGTATCATGGTTGGTTCATATACATGCATAATAATATAGAAGAGATGTTAGAATGACCCATAATTAGCATTCTATCAGATGATGACATATACATGTATATATAAATATATAAGTATTATATATTTTTTTTCAGCAGTATGAGCATCATATATCTTTCTTCTTATATTCATGGTCTTCTTTCTTCTTCTCTATCCCTCCTTCTATATCTCTTTTCTCTTTCTTTAAATATGTGTATGCCATCAATTCTTCTACCTTTGCAATCTCATTAGGTGAAAATAAGGATGTAGACTTGTTAGAGATATTACAGGGAAACAAAGAATTGGCTACACAAGCCGTGGTGGTCATTATATAAAAAAGAAGACAAATGTGATTCTCACAAGAAATCGGAGAAATAGTATTTTTAACTAGAATTAAATGAAGGTCTCTCGCTCAATAAGAAGAATGTTTGGTCATACTCTTCAATTTTCGTTCCAAGTATAATTAGACTCTATTTTGAGTGTCTTACCAAGTTTGGTATGATAATACAATTCTTTAATTTTTGCTTAAGATTGCGAAGAAAGAAGAAAATAAGTAGACCAAAATTTTGGAATTTTAGATGACAAGTTAAAAACAGTCAAAACAAGAAGACTAAACCAAAAGAATAAAACGTGACAATCCTATCTTAAAAATCAAGAAAAACACTTAAGAAATTTGAACTTATAGGAAACTTTACAAGGTGTAAACTTACCAATAAAGTTACGTAAATTATATGCAAAAGATGTTGAGTTAGTGTTGTGTATAATTCAACAATCTGGTGTAGATCTTAAATCAATTGAATTTGTCATTTTTTTGGAACTTTTCTTGCTTGATTTTTCTTGAATATGATTCAGGTAGGACTTAACTTCAATTGGTCCTAGGTGTTTTAATTGTGTTTCCTTCACAAGTTGGGTAGACTTTGGCCTAAGACTTCCGTAATGTAAAGGTTGGTTTTGCTTTTCTTTTTTGTCTTGACTTATCAATCGTTCTAAGATCCTTGCAAGATTATAACACTTGTAGGCATAGTCTTGGAAAATCAATCACAAAAACATTTAGTACATATACCACACAAAAATCATTAATTAGCTGAAGTAACTTCACTCCAAAGAAAGAAATTTAAATAAACATATGACTCAAGAACGTAAGGTAAGACAAAAATTAAACTTGAGAATACTTTAAGCGATTCAGAAAATCCGAAAGCTACTCAAAGAAGAGAATACAAACTAAAAATATATGAATATAATGTCTAATAAAGAACACTAACCAAATTAGAGAAAAATTCTGGAACAAAGATGAGATTTGAGACCAATTTTGATTAGTGATGAATTTATGTAAATTCTTTTTGGCATTTTTCACCTTTGGAGACAGAAAAACCTTATTATTATTACTATCATCATCATTTCTTTGAGTAAATTTGTCCTTTTCTCTGCTGTCTCCCAGAGGATTGACCTTCCACATGCTTTTACTTCTTAGATGGCATTTGCACAAGTCAATAAATTCCAAGAACACAGATAATAACACAATTCAATACAAGGATTGTTGAAACACAAAAAGCAGCGCCGGGCTCAAATAATGTGAGTTGGACGCATTGAACATATTTTCAAAAAGATTTTTCTGTTCAAACAATCAAAATTGCTCAAAATTGTTAACAATAATCATCACAATGCCATACCAAGCAACCAAACTCTAAATAAATGTTATACTCATTGCTAAATCTAAACAGTTATTCAAACCTACTCATATAACTGACAAATTAATCTAAAACAACTTACCTCTTGATATGCCAATGTAGGAGTTGAAATAGGTTAGAAACACTCAACAATGATGCTCAATATTATGTACTGATGAAGAACGATGCTCTATGGTATGAAAATGAAAGTGAGAGTGTTTTAAATACAGTTTACAAAATTTTTGAACTTGGGCCGGGTTTGGGCATATGTGTCTGGCCCAGTCGCTGGCCCAATCGCAGGCTGATAAAACTTGTTTTATCCACATTTTTTTGAGATGATCACATATTCTAAGTGTTGTTTTTATTCTTATTCCTAATTTTTTCATAGAGATTTATAGCTTTTATAGAATTTAGAGACTTTAGTAAAAACCATGTTAACTTTCTATTTTTCAAATATATATTTAGTAAACTTCTTAATCATAGTGTTGTAGAATTTTGTTACGTGCCATGAGATTTTAGAAAAAGAAGATTAATTAAGATTTATTAATTAAGATAAGATTTAATTGTTAGTTATTATTTAAATAATTAAGATAAGGTTTTATTGTTAGTTATTTTAATATTATGATTCTATTAGGAGATTTAGAATTATATCATATTTGTTAATTTATCTTTGTCACTTTTAGATAGGGAAAAAGGATTATATATAGAGGAGCTCTAAAGAGGTGGAGAATGCATCAAAGGAATTCAAAACTAGGTTAGGCCAATACCCAGGGCTCATCTATTTTTTTTCTTGTAATTTTAATATATAGAAGGAATAAAACTCATTGTCATTTATTTTTCTAAAGTGTGATTGGTGCCAATTGTTACAACTGGTATTAGAGCATGATCTTGAGATATTACCTTTTTGGATGGTGAGCTCCACCCGCCAAACCACTGCTATGGAGAATCGAATCAAATCACTAGAATGAAGGCTAGAAGAACTACACGTACATCAAGAGAAAAGACTAGAAGAAATCCACATAGAACAAGCTAGGAACATGGAGTTAATTTTAAAACGGTTGACAGAATAGGGGTTTAACTCACGACAGAAGAAAGACAAAGACAATCCCAGGGGAAAACAGAGCAACCAGATAGAGAAGTTGTTATACTTATTGATCCAGGAGCCTCTACAAACTTCATTGCAACAAGAATCGTCCAATAACTACAACTTCCAACTACAAGAATAAGGGAGTTTCAAGTAGAAGTTGGGAATGAAACCATCGAGAAAGGAAATCTAGGATGTGAAAGGGTCGAAATAGAAGTTCAGGGAATACAAATAATCCAATCCTTCTTCGTCATGGAGCTGGGAAAAACAAAGGTAGTGTTAGGAGCTGGATGGATGACAAGTTTAGGCAAATTCGTGGGAGATTATAATGAAATGATGATCAGTTGGAAGGTGGAAGAAAAAAATTATGTTATAAGGGGAGACCCATCCTTAAGTCGAAGTAAGGCTTCATGGAAGGCTACCCTTAATGCACTAAAAGGAAATAAAGAATGGTACCTAGTCACTCCGGTTTCCTTTATCGATGCAATTAAAGACAACCCACAACTATCCACAGATGCACAAAGACTATTACAAGAATATGAAGACTTGTTTCAGGAACCCTATGGATTACCGCCTCAACAAGACCATGACCATGCCATCACATTTAAAGAAGGAGCACAAATTCTGCACCTTAGGCCTTACAGATACCCGATGCATCAAAAAAATGAGATGGTGGACGAAATGTTGCAATAAGACATTATTCAACTGAGCACCAGTCCTTTCTCCAGTCCCATAATCTTAGTCAAGAAAAAGGAATGCGGATGGCGGTTCTGTGTAGATTACAGGGCACTAAACAAGGTGACTGTCCCTAATAGATTTCCATTTCCACTCATTGAGAAACTTATGGACGAAATAGGAGTGACCAAAATATTTTCAAAGCTAGATTTAAGATCTAGGTACCATCAAATAAGAATGAAGGAAGAAGATATTAAAAGACAAATTTTGGAACGCAAGAAGGGCACTACAAGTTCCTCATTATGCCTTTTGGGCTTACCAATGCCCCTTTAACTTTTCAAGCCTTGATGAACAAAATTCTTAAACCATATATGAGGAAGTTTGTATTAATGTTCTTTGATGACATCCTGATCTATAGCTTGGATCAAGAACAACACATGCAACATTTAAAACAAATCTTTGAGGTATTGAGGCAACATAAACTGCACCTTAACAAGAAAAAATGTCGTTTCGAACAAGAACAAATAGAGTATTTGGGATATTACCTTATGGGGACATAAATTTACAGTGTATACAAACCAAAAGAGCCTGAAATTTCTCTTAGATCAAAGGCTAGGAGGCGAAAGTCAACAAAATTGGGTATCCAAATTAATAGGATATGATTTTGACATCAAATATTGGGCTGAAAGAGAAAATCAAGTGGTAGATGCATTATCAAGGAAAATACAATTCTCAACTATGACAATAGTAACCACAACAGAATTAGAAGACATAGAAAAAGAAGTTCAAAAAGACCCAAAGCTGGTGAGCATTATCTAGGATTTGTTGCAGAATCGAAGCCTGCAACCAAACTATGAATTACGGAAAGGGTGTGAGAGTGTGAAGTTTGCCAGCGTAATAAACATCAGAACTTAGTACCTGCTGGATTACTCCAACCAATACCAATTCTAGAAAATGTGTGGGCTAACATTGCTATGGACTTCATTGGGGTTTACCCAAAGCAAAAGGCAAAGATACAATATTAGTAGTTGTAGATAGGATGACAAAATATGCTAATTTTTTTGCCCTCTCTCATCCATATATGGCGAAGGAGGTAGCAACACTGTTTGTGCAAGAAATAGTTAAATTACATGGGTTTCCAACCTCAATCATTTCAGATAGGGACATATTTCTCATGAGAACTTTTTGGAATGAACTCTTCAAGGAAGCTGGCACTAAACTCAAGATGACTTCAGTGTACCACCCTCAAACGGACGGACAAAGTGAAGCAGTCAATAAATGTGTTGAAACTTATCTAAGGTGTTTCTCAGGTTATAAACCAAGACAGTGGCCAAAATGGTTACCATGGGTAGAGTATTGGTATAGTACCAATTACCAATTACCATAGTTCTATAAAAATGTCACCATTCAAAGCTCTATATGGAAGGTATCCTCCTCCACTATTGAGAGGAGAAGGAGGTGCAACCATAGAAAAAATTCAGGGCCTGATGCAGGAAAGAAATTTAATGTTGAATGAAGTAAAGATGTATTTGGACCAAGCACAACTAAGGATGAAGATGTATGCCAACAAGAAAAGATGTGAAGTTGAATTTCAATTGGGAGACAAGGTTTTTCTTAAAATTCAACCATATCGCATTAAGACTTTGGCAAGGAAATTAAATAAAAAACTAAGTGCTCAATTTTGTGGACCCTATGAAGTTTTAGAAAGGATTGGGAGGGTAGCCTACAAACTCAAAATACCAAATTCCACTCTTGTGCACCCAATTTTTCATGTCTTTCTTCTTAAGAAATGTATAAAACCAGATACTCCAACATAATCCCTACCATATGCACTTATAACAAATCAGGAATTATTGGTCGAACTAGCACAAGTTCTAGCAAAGCGACAAAACACAGTAGGACAATGTGAAGTTTTGATTCAATGGAAGGATCTCCCTGAGTTCGAAAATTCTTGGAAATTGACCTCGGATATTCAACACCATTTCCCTTCTTTCCACCTTGCGAAGAAGGTGAATCTTGAAGGGGCGAGTATTGTTATGTCCCATGAGATTTCAAAAAAAGATTAATTAAGATAAGATTTAATTGTTAGTTATTATTTATTAATTAAGATAAGATTTAATTGTTAGTTATTATTTAATAATTAAGATAAGATTTTATTGTTAGTTCTTTTAATATTAGGATTATGTTAGGAGATTTAGAATTATATCATATATGTTAATTTATATTTATCACTTTTAGATAGGAAAAATGGGTTATATATAGAGGAACTCTAAAGGGGTGGAGGAGGCATAAAAGGAATTCATAATTAGGCTAGGCCAACACCCAAACTCATCTATTCTTTTCTTGTAATTTTAATATTTAAAAGGAATAAAACCCATTGTCATTTATTTTTCTAAGGTGTGATTGGTGTCAGTTGTTACAAATTTTCAGATGCAGTATAAATTTTTCATGGAATTGTTGAAAGTAGAAAAAATAAATAAAATTTGAAGCAGACGTACAAAAGATGAGACCTGTTTGGACAGTAAAGACATTAATTGGAAAATCTAGGAGCCTTTTTGTCAAAAGGCATAATTAGAACTTATAAGGCAAAAATGGAATTTCAACTAAACAAATACTAAAATTCAAATGGTAACTTAATGAATCAAGTGCAGTTACATAAACTTCAAAATTTTCATTGGCATTGGCTATAAAGCTATAATGTTGAAAATTTTGAAAAATGTACTTTTCTAGATTTTAGTTTCAACTTTGAGAGATTTTTAGATTTAACGTTCAACTTTCATTTTGTACTTTAGATTTTACTTTTGTTGAAAAGCTTCCAGGCATAGAGATAGGAAAAAAAGGTTTCGATTTCTTTAAGTTTTTGGGAGTGGTTATGCTTCTTTCACCATGATTCTTCCATGTTTGTTTTCACTTTTGATTTTTTTTTCCTTTTTGATTTTAGTTTCTTTGTTTGTTTCTGTTCATGAATTTCATTTTCTTTTCTCTATTTACATCTAAAATTATGGTTAGAGTGCATGTTATTGTTTTTGGGGTTTTGCAATATTGTTTTGTGTTCATTCCACTTAATTATTCATAAATTGATGAATAAATGTTTGGATAGTTAGAAAGAGTAATTAAAAATACTGTAGAGTTAAGGTTAGTTGTTGATTCTCAGTTTCGTAGAAAGTGTTGACAATTGTCGAATCATTATCTTCCAAGTTTCTTTGTCCTATTTCTTGTTCTTTACTTTGTTATGGTTTATCTTGTTTTTGTAACATCCCATATTTTTCATATAATAGAAACTTTATTGCATAAAAAATTTATATAATAAACTTGAATATAGAAATTCATACATTCATCATGTATTTCAAATTATACTTCTCCGCATAAGATTTAATAAAATATCTTTGTAAAATTACAAATAAAATAAAATGAAGCTTCTCCATCACAATTCACTAGGACTCACACCACCTGTCAAATCCCTGCTCCCGTGTAATATACACGATTATCGCAGTTTTAAAAAAAACAAAACAAACAACACACAAAAAGAAGGGTAAGCTAGAGAGTTTTCAAAAAAACATATATTTTCATAAATTGGATTTCTATCTCAACAAAACAACAACAATTCAATCTTTCATAATTCATCTCACATCATACATACACACGGACGCACAAACAAAGACACTAGACTCTCTACTTCCGGAAGACTCGTGCATTGAGTTAGACTCAAGAGGTGTGCACCTGTCATATACCATCCATCTGTTCCGATCAGCTCATATTTCAAACCTCGGATCCCCGTATGCACAGGGTTAATCCATATGTCCTATTCCGATCGGGCTCATATTTCAAACCTCGGAAAGGACCATATGAACCTCCTTCGACTCTTCACGAACTGGTAATCTTCATCCATGTGAATCCAATGTACCAGTAGAGTCAGGATACATCCTTAGGAGTCCCCAAACAATGTACATCCTAATAATCTCAACACGGGTATCTCCTTTCCTGAAGATACTATGTCTCGATCACACACCACATCATTCACAAACATTGATACTACATCATACCATACATAAACATTCATTCCATTCCATTCATATTCATCCAATTCATATTTAATAAAATAAATAATTACAATATATATAAAAAAAACAGTCAAACTAGCTTCCCTTACCCAAATTCACAAAACAAGTAATTATAATATTTATTAAAAACATTCAAACTAGCTTCCCTGACCTAAATTCACAAAACAAGTAATTATAATATTTATTAAAAACATTCAAACTAGCTTCCCTTACCTCTATAGAGTAGAGATACTCAAAACCCTAAAATCACAAGCAACCTAACTCTGTTCAAGAATCCGATCGAACACTCTTGATCTACTCAACGCTAGGAATCTAAGGGTGTCTTCTGATTGTCAATATGATAATCTATGAGATCGCAAATGTAGAGAGAAGGTAGAAAATTTTAAAGAGATTTGTTTGAGAGATGGTGCTTTTCATAATCTATATATCTTCTTAAAAAGAGAGAGAGTTGGTTGTTTTTATTAAAATAAAACAGAATATCTGTTTAGAGAAATAAAATATCTTCTTAGAGAGAAAATATCTTTTTAGAGATAATTGGTGATTTTTATTAGAACAAAACAGAATATCTTCTAAGAGAGATAGAATATCTTAGAGAGAGAGTTGGTAGTTTTTATTAGAATAAAACAAAATATCTTTTTAGAGAGATAAAATATCTTCTTAGAGAGAATATCTTCTTAGGGAGAGAGAGTTCGTTGTTGTTATAAAAATAAAAAGTAAATAACTATCTTTTATTTACTTAAACAACTCTTCTGTTAAAAAAAATATATTTAACTGTCATTAAATTTATCTCGAAAATTAAATTTTATTCTATAACTATTTTTTAGGGTATTACAGTTTTCATTCTCTTTGCTGTTTAGTAATTGTAGTTATATTCCTTTAATCATTTTCTAATTTTTCAGTTACAATTATGATTCTTGTCCAAAAGTGTATGAAATACTTCATGAGGTTTGTTCGATCTCATTTTATGTTTGTTGAATTTCTAAATTTTAGAATTGAAGTTTGCATCCATGAACTACTTGGTCATGGGATCTGCCTATTCAAAGAAATTTGATGTGATTTTCTTTGCATGCAAGGGTGAATTGAGATTGATCAGATTTATGGAGAATGAATCATTATTTGAGGATTTTAATTTTGCATGTTACGGTGTAGTTTTAATTCCTTCTTTACATTGTAGTTGGAGTTTTTGCAATTTTCCTTTGTCTTTAATGTCTTACATTCTAGTTTCAAATTACACTTTGCTTCTGCACTTTATTACTACATCTGCCTTCATTATTTAATTCAGTTTCAATGTAGGACTTATAGTTTTAGTAGTTGTTTTAATCTGCAATCCTATCTTGCATTTCAACTTTACAATTTAGCCTTCTTTTAACATTGGTTATCTTGTTTAATTAAGCTTTTCTTTATTGTTATTGTTTTGAATTATATTTTACAATTCTTGGTTTCATTTTAATACTACCAATCCTCTATTTTCTAATTTGTAAAAGAAAGAAATTCTTCAGTGAACTTAATGCACTTGTATTTTGTTGGACTCGACCTAAGTTTACCCTATATTACATTATAAGAAACTTAGTTTTGTTTTGAAAACTGGAAGCAACTAACTGTTCATCAAATTGGCATCATCGTTGGGGAAACATAAGCCATTAAGAATCATTAAAGATGTTCTTTACTCTATTCAGATTTATTTATTTTTTCTCTTTCTTGCTTAGTAATTGTAATTGTGTTCCTTTAACCACTTTCCACTACTAGAAAATTGTTAAATAGTGACTGAAATTAGTGACCGGAAAAAATTAGTCACTATCGGTGATCGAATCAGTAACTGAAAAAATTAGTCACTATTAGTGACCGAAAAAATTGGTTATAGATTTGGTCACTGATTCGGTCACTGATTCAGTCATAGATTCGGTCACTGATTTCGGTCATCGATTTCGGTCACTGATTCGGTCACTGATCTCGGTCACAAATTTGGTCACAGATAAAAATAATAATAATAACAATAATAATTTTAATAATAGTAATAGTAGTAATAATAATAATAATAACAATAATACAAATAACAATAATAATAACAATAACAACAACAACAATAATAATAACAATAATAACAGTAATAATAATAACAATAATAACAATAATATTAATACATTTCTAAATTATTTTCTTCACTATAATTTTTAAACCAATCAAAGAAATATAAATTTATCTCATTCTTGATCATGTAATTATAAAATTCTGTTTTAAAGTCTTCTGTTTCTTTTTTAGAATATGTTTTAAAATACCAATCCCTTTTATCTTTATTATATTCTGTTCCAAAATCTTCTCTTATCCAATTTTTATCTATCTCAAAAGGTTCTTCTCTATTTAATGTGCTTAATATTTGTGATGTTGTGGGAGAGTATTGAGGAGATTCAGACTTTTTAGATTATGTGTATAATGATTTACTAACTATGGGAGTAATATTATCTAATCCTCTTAAATCCAAATTTATAGTGGAATTATCTATAGAATGCCTAGATGGTTGTCCTTTATTAATTATTTGTGGCTCTCTTATCTTTAAAGATGATGATCTATTCATTCTTAACCTTATATCTTTACCATCTTGAACTATTTATCTTATTTCTCTGGTATTCTTCTTACTACCTCTTCATGACTTAATCTTTTTGGAGTTTGTACTGATGATTTTCTAAAATTTGCTTCTACTAATATGGTTTCTTCTTTGGGTGAAGATCTTAATGCTATTATAATCTATTTTGGTAAACTTGTAATAAATTCTATAAATAATCTAAATAGGACCTGATAATTCATCTACTATGTCTTCTGTGGTTTGAACATATAATTTTATGGAGTTACTTGTCTTATCATTTCTTATGTTCATAAAAAAATTAGGATAACAGTTAAAGAATGCTGGACCATCATGAAGGTTACTTTCTAATATGGCTATTATGTAATCATTAAACTTTTTAAGTCTTATATCTCTTAACATTATTAATATGGGACTATTTATACCTAATATGTAATTTGGTTTTGCTACAACTTGTATTAATCCTAAATGAATAAAATTATATCCATTTTTAATATGTTGATCTAATAAGGATTGTTCTAATATGTTAATGATTTTATTGTTTTTCGTTCCTGGATAGCTGTATTCTACTATATGTACTTGATCTTGATTAGAAGACCAAAATTTATATTGTTTATAAACTTCACATTTTTTAACTATAGGTATTGACCAATTATGTAATGAGTTTTCTATTTCTGCAATTTGTAATTCTTTTTCTTTGTTATGTTATGTGTTTGAAGAAGAAGAAGCTTCTTGTTGCAGAGTTCTAATTATTATTTGGTCATCTTTGTTTCTTAATCCTAAATCACTTAAAGTTCTAAGAAAATTTGACATTCTTACTCTTTCTTTGATTTCCATGCTACGGGACCACCTCTGACCAATGGTCTTACTACCTCTCTCAGGCTTTACTGTCGGGACCAAGACTGACCAACGTATAAACGCCTCTCAGCGCTACACTAGAAACCTCTTAAAGAGATAAGAACAACAAAGTGTAATAATACCAATAATAATAATAACAATAATAATAATAATAATAATAATAATAATAATAATAATAATAATTTTTAAAATAATAATAATAAAAATAAAAATAATTATTATTATAACAATTATAATAATAATAATATAATAATAATAATAATAACAATAATAATAATAATTCTTATTATTATTATAATAATAAGAATTAATAATAATAATAATAATAATAAGAAGAAGAAGAAGAATTATTATTATTATAACAATTATATTAATATTATTTATATTTAAATAAATTATTATAACAATTATTAATAACATTATTACTAGATATTATTAATATTATTTATATTTAAATAAAGCTGTTGTTATTATTAATAATGTTTTCACAAGAGACCGGTTGGCTCCAGCAACAATAATGTCTTCTAGAATTGCTCCTTGATCACTCTTGATGTTGCTCATTTCTTGATTGTTCCAAGTGCTCCAAATTCCACCGTCCTGGGAGAGGGTCCTGCAGACACTCCGACGCTCAAGTCAGTTTAGGGTTAGGGTGTGCAGGGATATAGATAAGAGTGTAGAAGTACCTTATTAGTTGTGATTGAGCCCGTATTTATAGGCATTGTAGTGGGCTTAATGAGTTTGGGTTTATTCTGTTGTATTCTGTTACTCTGTTATGATTCTATAATAGAATCAGTTATAAGATATCCAACTGTTATTATAATCTGATTGTGTCTTGGTCAATCGTATAGTACATAGGCCCCCCAAGTCCTCGAGGGCGAGTAACGACCGAAGAGGATTTAGTATTGAGTAGGTAATGATTAGATTTGTCGCGCTTGCCGTCCGAAAACAAGTGATAAAGGTGGATTTACACGCGCCTTTTATTGATTTGTGTGTGTCTCGTTTTTCGAGTGAGATGCGACAACTCTCCTCGTCTGAACTGTTAAAAGTTGTAATAATACACCTCACGGTCAGTGGGTGTGAAACTGAAAAGCCGAGAAGCCGAGAAGCTGTGTGAGAAGCTGAGATAAGTTGTGAGAAGCTGAGATAAGCTAAGACAAGCTGAGATAAGTTGAGAGAAGCTGAGAAGGAAACTCTGATGAGCTGAGAAGGAAGCTCTGATGAGCTGAGCATGAGGCTTTGATGAGCTGAGAATGAGGCTCTGATGAGCTGAGAATGAGGCTCTGATGAGCTGAGAATGAGGCTCTGATGAGCTAAGAATGAGGCTCTGATGAGCTACTTGAGAAGCTAATGAGCTAGCTGTGAAGCTGAGATGTTTATACCTCTTAGTGTGCGGCTGAGATGTTTATACACCTCTCGATGTGGTGTTGAGATGTTTATACACCTCTCGGTGTGGTGCTGAGATGTTTATACACCTCTCGGTGTGTGGCTGAGATGTTTATACACCTCTCAGTGTGAGGCTGAGATGTTTATACACCTCTCGGTGTGCGGCTGAGATGTTTATACACCTCTCGGTGTGCGGTTGAGATGTTTATACACCTTTCGATGTGCGACTGAGATGTTTATACACCTCTCAGTGTGGTGCTGAGATGTTTATACACCTCTCGGTGTGAAGCTTTAACGATGAACTAGCCATGTGGGCAAATCAGCCATGGAGATGATGATGCATGAGCTCTATAGTTTCAACAGGTAAAGGAGATGCGTGGTGATGCATCTAAGTCACCTATGTAAACCAAATTAAGAAGAGACTGCATAGACTAAATGTGTTATAATAATAACAAGCTTCTAACAACCAACTATTGAAATAAGATAAGTCATATTTCAAAAATAAAAAAGATTATAGAAATTGTCTGAGTGATTGTCTCCGTGCTGTCTAAGCAGAATTTGTTAAATGCATGAAAATTGAATTTAAAGATCTAGATGAGTTCTTCAACTTTTGTTGATGATGCCTTCAGATTTAGTGCTTTTTAATAAAAGCCCGAAGAAGATGACTGCACGATGCCAAGTTCGAGGTTTGGATACATAAGTTGAAGAGGCAGATGTACCATTTCTATGAATGTCCCAACAATAGTAATAGTGGCTTCTCTCTGTGTCGCCCTTGCAGGGTACATGAGCGTGCCCGGCAGCGACGATGGTGGAGGGTGACCGGCGGCGAAGGCGTACATGGCCTTATGAGAGATGTCCTAGGTGAGCAAGGGAACGAGAATGAGCGAGACAATGGCTGTGGAAGGAAGCTTTTCAGCTGTTTGGGAGCATGCTAGAGAAGGGTGTTAAAAGGAATGTAATTATATGGAACACCATTGCCGGACAGTGTTTGCATTCCGGCCATTTTAGAGGGGCAATTAAGCTGCTTTCCCATATGACACCATCCGTTCGTATGGACATTTTGTGTTGGTCATTGGATTGAATGCGTGTTCCCACATTGGGAAGAAGATTCACGATCTTGCGGTGCAAACTTGCTTTGATGTGTTTGACAATGTGACAAATGTGTTGATTATTATATATTCCAGGTGTAGAGATCTTCGGCATGCATTTGGTACTAAAAGTTGGGTTGCAACCTTAGATAGACAGTGTGAAAGACTCGCTAGTGGCATGGCAACAAACATTCCCATTGTTGATGTTGGTGTGATATCAAACCAAGAGGGGAGGAAGAGTATGATGAAGTTGGTTGAAAGGGTGGTGATAAGCTTTTATGCTAGAGTGAGTGCTTCCACTACTCACACATGGACAACACTGTCTCGGACTAGAAAGGGTGATGACCCAAAAGATCGTGGATGACTTGGACGATCCCCTAGCATAGTTCACAATGCTGCTACTTCTTTTTGGCTTTTAGTGCCTGCTAAACGAGTTTTTGACTTTTTCCTTGACGAGAACTCTAGGACTGAGTGGGACATTCTTTCCAATGGTGGAGTTGTGAAAAAAAAAAACCGTCACACATTGCAAATGGACGAGATACTGGAAACTGCATGTCTCTACTCTGACTAAATAGTGCAAATTCAAACCAAAGTAACATGTTGATACTGCAAGAGAGTTGCACCCATTCAACCAGGCCTTTTGTTATTTATGCTCTAGTGAATATTGTTGCAATGATTCTAAACGGAGGAGACACAAATTATGTGGCACTTCTTCCTTCAGGGTTTGCAATTCTTCCAGATGGAACCATATCTCATGAAACTGGACCTGGTGGATTTCTTTTAACTTGCGTAACAAAAACTGGTTGATTCGGTCCCAACAGCTAAGCTTTCTCTTGGATCTATTGCCACTGTCCAAAGATGTTAGTTGTCCCAATATTATGACTGATTAAATATTCAATCTGAAAGAGAAATCTCAAATGAAGACTCAGCGTGATGCAAACAATTAATTAAAATAACATAAAATTTCCATTTCCATAGACTTGCCGCTATGTTGAAAGTTGAAGATAATTTTCAATTAAAAGAAAGACTTTTATAGTATCAAATAAATATTATTATACGTTTATATTGACTAAAGTTCCACAAGGTCCTGATCCACTGTTTTCAAAACTCCAAAAAACATCAAAACACCAAACTTCGGTGGAGATAAGCGAATTATAATTCAACCTTTACGTCGCTTAACACGCTATATGAGAGGGAGGACATTATGTATAAATTATCCATACATTACAGATAAACAAATCAAAATTAAATCCTTATGTCTGCTGAATCAAAACATATCACAATTTCAATCCTTATGTTCTGTGATCAATACCAGAAAAATAAGTAATAGAAGGAAGAATTAAAGAAAACTTAACTATTACGAGTCTTTTGCCATCGTGTTTTTCATATCATCCATAGATAAAAGAGATGCCATAGAATCAGCGTCCGGTTGAAAAGGAGTTGTTTTCCTCTGCCACATCATAAAAAGCCCATAAGTAAACATTCAGAATCTAGTGCAAATGATGTAGTTCCCTATGATTTGCTCAATGACGATTCTTGTATCCAACATCGGAGGAGGTGGCGGCAGTGGCTGTAATCCCGTCGTGGTGGCGACGAGGAGGCCAGTGGCGGCGGTTGCGGCACTGCCATGGAAAAGGTGATCTTAAGAGGTTGTGCATGTGGTGAGACTTGCGAGAGCTTTACAAACTCATTGATGAGGGTGGTGGTGCGTTTATCATCGGGTTGCAACTTGGTGATGCCATGCCCCACTTACGAGCCAAGGCCCAACCACCACCTGGATTTTTTGCAGCAAAACATGACTTTACCGAGGCACCTGGTTGCCAAAATTCCAATACCCTCCATCCGACGAATCACCACCTGATAGCCGTAGCTTGGAGGTGCAGTGTGCATTGAAGAAGAATTGGGCTTGACCCAATAAAGACAAGAGAGGGATAGCATGATCATATTTTGAGGGTTTTGGGAGCACTCAAAGATCCTCCATGTATACCTAGGAGAAGAAAACCAAAACTAAAGCTAAAAGGAATAGGAATAATAAAAATGAAAAGAAAATAAAGCTCAGGCAAAATTGAAATCTCATTAATGTGATAAATAGTGGTAGTAAGTGCGTCTTCATGATTCTTGGTAGTTATTATTGTTGTTAGGCCAATCTCGGCCACACGGTGGGCACCAAAATGTTCTCGTAAGAGACCGGTTGGCTCCAACAACAACAATGTCTTCTAGAATTGCTCTTTGATCGCTCCTGATGTTGTTCCTTTCTTGATTGTTCCAAGTGCTCCAAATTCTACCGTCCCGGGAGGGGGGTCCTGCAGGCACTTCAATGCTCAAGTCAGTTTAGGGTTAGAGTGTGCAGGGATATAGATCAAAGTTTAGAAGTACCTTATTAGTGATGATTGAGCTCGTATTTATAGGCGTTGCAGTGGGCTTAATGAGTTTGCTGTATTGTGTTACTCTGTTATGATTTTATAACAGAATCAGTTATGAGATATCCTACTGTTATTATAATCTGGTTGTGTTTTGGTCAACCGTATAGTACAAATAATATTATTAACAAAATATTATTGTTGTTATTATTAATGTTATTATTAATATTATTATCATCATCATCATTATTCTTATTATAAATATTATTAATAATGTTAATATTAGTATTATTATTTATTATAGAAATTATAATTACAATAATAATAATAACAATAATTATAATAAGAATGTTAATAAGCATATTATGACAATAATGTTGCTTTGGTTTAGTGGTAAGTTCAATTCTATTGGTGCATGTAGGACTTGAGTTCGAATGTCACATAGTGCACATTGTCAATAATATTGATAATGTTAATAAAACTAACTAAAACAATAGTAAAAATAATCATAAAAAATAGATATACTGAAAATAAAAAAAGTATAAAGGTAATAATAAAATTAAAAAGAAAAAAACTATGAATAAGTTTTTTTAAACAATATTCGTTACATACGAAATAAATCCGTATGTAAAATTCTGTCAACAAAATAACATGGAATAAATCCGTATGTAAATTACCTACGAGCATATTACATATGAATTTTCATCTGTATGTAAATTTGTATGTAAAATAATTACATATGGATTTTTGGCCATTACATACGCATTTTGCCTGTATGTAATTTTAATTTTTTTTTGTAGTGTAAATAGAGAGTTCACCTTTTCAAAAGTGATTAGATTTAAATTAAAATAAAAATAAAATTTAATTAAAATATATATATATATATATATATATATTATAATTCTATAATTATGATTTTATGAATTTTTCACAATCTTATTTATAATCTTAATTTTAAATACTTTTACATAAATACTTGTGTCTATGAACTTCTCCTACAATTTGTTTTAGTCACAATAGTTGTAAATGTTAATTGAAAATTTCATTTAATGTTATACAATGCAACTGATTTGTAGGAATCTAATTGTAGGAATCCAATGGCAATAAGTGCAACTAGCTCAAAAAAATGAAAGAGGAAGTGAGAATGATGTTCAATCATCTATTAATGAAGATATCAGACAAAAACTAAACTTCATTGATTCACTTCAACACTTTGGTGTATCCTATCTTTTCTAACAAGAAATTAACCATGTATTAGAGAACAAATTTACAACAATTTTACAGAAGATACCACCGTCATTGAAGATAACAATTATCACTCTCTTACCCTACTCTTTCGTTTGCTTAAACAACAAAATTTTCAAATTTCATCAGGTACCTACATACTTTTACGCTTTTTCATTAATATAATGTACAATGTTATATATGTCAAAACTTAAAATCCATTAACTAGCTATTATTTTTTATATTTATAATTCAATTATATGAGCATATACGTTTAAGAAATTCAAAAATGACTAAGGAAAGTTCAATGAAACACTTGACAATGATATTTAAGGGTTGTGTAGCTTGTATGAAGTTACACAACTAAGAACTTATGGAGATGGTATACTAGAAGAGCTATGTGAGTTCTCAAAGACTCAATGGTTTAAAAATTGTTTCCATAATCTAAAACTAGGAAGAAATGAAAAGAACCATCTTGAAATTGCTAACCAAAATCAACCCAATGGTGGTGGTTACAAAGGTTACAAACATACATCAAATGAAAAGAACATTGTTTATTTCGTATTCTTTCATCTCCTCTTCAGGTGATGTCACCGTCGCCACTAGGATTGTTGGTGGTAATGCAATCTTTGCCGACCACCACAACTCAAACAAAACCCATTATTTTTATTTACTACAAACCCTAAACTCAAAAAACACCCAAAACAACAACCAATGTACAAATCGAAGAAGCGCTTACCTCTGTCCATGCTTTGCAAGACTTGTCGAAAACCATGAGCTCCTCCAATCGCAACCACTTCACGTACCACCCACAGAAGAACACCAATCGGTCCAAGGCCAATTAACCTACCCTCAACATATTTTGGAATAAAAATTAGTGATTGGAAACCTTTCGAAGCTCGAGAAGTCGAAAATGGTGGAGAGAAAGAACAACTTACCTCTGTCGAAGCTTTGTAAGACCCGTCGGGGTCACGAGCTTATCCAACAACAACCACTTCACGCACCACCCAAGGACCAAAACCAATTTATCCAAAACACTATATGGAGGCGAACTAACCTACCCTCGACACGATTTGGAAGCAAAATCAGTGATTGGAAACATTTGGAAGCTAGAGAAGTAGGAAATGGTGGAGAGGAAGTTGTTGTGATGTGTGAAGAAAGGTCCGAAATGATTTTGGGAAAAGTGGAACACTAAAATTAAATAAAGGTTGCGTCGGTCATGACTGACGCAAAATTTCCTCTCCACTTGTGGCTGATGCTACACCTCATGCACAATAACATCGACTATACACTATATATCTTTATAATCAATAAAATTATAATTATATTGAGTTATAATTAATAAAATTTAACTATTTTTTAATAAGAAATATCTTTTAAAATTTTAAATAAATACATCTTCATTAAATAAAGCTTCATGATTAAGTTTAAATTTTTATTTCATATTAACATCATTTACTTCTCGATTTTTTTCTATATCAACTATTCATCTTTTTTAGTGCACCTAATGTTATTCAAAATTAATGCAATTAAATTATGATCTTGTTATACGTGTTGTCAGTGTAACACCACCCGATTCACTCAATTAAAATTAATATGTAATTAAAATTCAAGAGAAGAGTCTCTTCTGTTGCTTTGCACACTCACTCCTATTTTGCACCCATTTCAAATGAAGAGTCGAGTTTCTTATGATGCTCTGCACTCATTTCAAATAAAGAGTCTCTTATGCTTCACTCAATTAAAATTAATATGTAATTAAAATGCAAAAGAAGAGTCTCTTCTGTTGCTTTGCATACTCACTCCTATTATGCACCCATTTCAAATGAAGAGTCGAGTTTCTTATGATGCTCTGCCCTTATTTCAAATGAAGAGTCTCTTATGCTACTCTTCATTCTTGATTGGGTTTCGTTTCAAATTCAATTAAAATAAAATAAAATAAATTTAATTAAGGCACTTTTAACCATCTCTTTCTCTTCCTGTCAAATTCAAAGTGGTTGATTTTGTAAACTTAAGTTTGATGAAGTTTTAACAAATTAATTGATTTCATTAAATATTTTATACCATTTTCTTAGTTATGTGTGTATATTTTGTTTGTGCTTATGGGGTTTGTGACTTTAATTTGGATCTCTTTTTGACACTAGATGTTTTTATATTGTTATTACTCGTTCATAGTATATCAATATATTACTCCTTCATAGTATATCAATATCTCTTTTGATGTTTAGTTAACTTTACTATTTATCAATATATATTGTTACCTACTTTTAAATTAATTATAGTAATAATATACAAAGTAATTAAGTATAATTTGTGACAAATAATATTTATAATATGCAAATTCAGTTAAATTATAAATACAAAATGCAAATCAATAACTTTTAAATAAACGTAACTATAATATGTAAAGGTTGTCAAATGAACATAACTATCATATGAAAATTAATTTCTTTGTAATTTTTATAAACCATATGTTGAACATAAAACATATCTTCAATCCAATACATAAGTTCAACATAAAACATATCTTCAATTCAATCATATATGTTTGATATGTCCTACAACAACTATATTCATACAATCATATCTACCTTTGAACATATATAATGAAGTATAACATTCATTTAACATTCTTTCTCTTGCTTTTGCACTATCCTCTAACTGCAAAGCAAGTTTCACAATTTAACATATTCAATTAATCATTTATAGTTATTTATTACAATTAAGTAATCATACTTTAATTTCCATTGTTATATTCATACATCAAATAATATAGTACAAAATTATATTTATTTCAAATAAACAAATAAATTTTAAAAATTATGTATATAAATTTTAATACAAAATCATTAAATTGTTAATTTTTTTACGGTTTAAAATTTCCAAACTTTACTTTAGAAAACTTTCTTAAATCATCAAATATTATTTCTACTTCATCTTAATGTCTTCGTAAAATTTGAAAACATTTATAGAGTTATGCATGCTTATATAAATTTTGTATCCAAACACTTATTCTTTAACATTTCAAACACTTATTCTTTAATGTTTGTAGTAATATAACATATTTATACAATCATATGTATCTAATAGACATATTACATTGCCTTTCAACCAAGGAAGTATCATTTAACATGCATATTTCATGCATCAAATATGATAAAAATGTGTTTAATAAATTTTAGTGATATTCAAAATATTGTTAACTTTTCTTCACTATCACTCATTTTTAAATATTTTACATTACACTTTCTTATTTTATTTTCGAGTTACATAACTTTTATCTTATTTTCATTTTTTTCCTAATATTTCATATTTTTCTTCTAAATTTTTTTCTCCTAATACTTTAACATAAATGCGTTTATCTAATTTCTTAACAATTAATTTTATAAATATACATTTATAATTACTTTTTTACTTATTTTTTCCTATACAAAATATTTATTTATTTTTACTTATTTTTCTAATGTTTTTATATTTTTTGAATTTAATATCAACACTTATTTATATAATGCTCACAAAATATTATATTATTTTATTTATTTCGTCAAGTTATTTATCTTACTACAAATTATTATTGATAATAATAATTTTTTTATTTATTATTTTCACCAATGAATAAATAAATTAAGACAATTAAATTCAACTAAGCATGCGTAGCGTTGGCCTAATAGACTCAAGTTATTTTTTTCTTAAAATTTATTCTCTGATTGTGTTGGTCACGCCAACACATTTTCTATTTTTTTTTCGTTTAGTGAGGGCTTTTGCGTGAGTTTGACCGTTGCTATTCTTTATTTTTGTTTTGGGTTAAATTTTCTTCGATTTGGCCGAAGCAATTTGCTTGTTTATTTTTTAAATTTATTCTTGATTGCGTCAGCCAGGTCGACACATCTTCTATTTTTTTTTCGTTTAGCGAAGGCTTTTGTGTGGGTTTGGTTGCCACTATTTTTCATCTTTTTTTTCGGTCGAATTTTCATCGGTCTGGCTGATGCAATTTGCGTCTGATGGAAGAAGGTCCCGACGACATTAATCAAGAATAAAGAGGACAAAGAACCCAAGGGAGAATAAAGAGCTTTCTAAAAGATTGGGCCCATCTCAGGTCGTTTGGGCTTTCAATAGGTCCAAATGCAAACATGAAGAAATCCCTTTGGAGAAAATAGAGTATTAAGTAGAAGTCCTCTAATTTGTATAAATTGTTTAGAATAGTTTAGAATAATTTGAGCCTTGTATTTTTGGGCCATGTAGTGTAAGTTTGGGCCTTGAGGTCCATAAATAATGTTGGGCTTGATCAAGGAGTCCAAGTAGCACAAGAAGCTCTCTCCTTGTGCCACTTGTCACTACCTTGTGAGAGCCTTGGGGTGCAAGTTAGGTTTGGGAAGCTTGTCTTATAAGCTAGGTTTAGAAGTTTGTCTTATAAGCTTGGGTTTCTAGACCTAGCTTCTCCCATACCCTACCTAGATAGCTTGCATGGGAAGCTAAGTAGCTCATTCTTTTTCTATAAATAAGAGGTTTAAGAACCTCTCTTGTAGACTTGATTTGAATAATAGAATGCTACCAAATTTTCAGCACATTACCTTAAGTTTCACATTGAGTTTCGTCTCTTAGAAACTAGGAGCTCCCTCTCTTGAAGGTTAGCCCTACCTCCTTCAAGGCTTTCACCATCTACTTCACCATCAACCTTCTTGCACGCTTCCTTCCTTGCATTTACATGGCTTTCGTATCATAAGGAGTTTCATCCACTTCTTCTATTAAGTGCTTCAAGGTTTCATCTTGCTCAACTTCCATTGAAGTTTGCGCAAGAAGCTAAGGCACCTAGGAGCTCCTCCATCAGCGTCTGTCGTTTGACCGACACAAACATTTCATCACTATTTCACAGTTTTCTTATTGTAAGTAAAGGAGAACTTGTTGCACCTCAGCTTTAGGGCGTGAATTAGTACAAAAGTTTAAGTGTTTTACTACCTTGTTCATTACCAATGAACGATTTATTGTTCATTTCAAACGTCTTGTAAAAATAATTTCAAAATACTTTTAGAACTTTATTTAACTCCACAGAGCTAATATTTCTTTTAATGATAACATTGTTAGAATTAATTAGTCTTGTGCAACGTCTAAATTCCTTAAGAGTCATTTGAATTTTGATGATCATAATATATAATATATGTAAATAAGTAATGAGCAAATGGTCACTAAAAGAAAACAAAATCTAACAAGTTTTCTATTTAATTGTATATATCATTATTCTGTAAATTAATAATAATCAATGTTTTTCTTGTTTATTGAAAGTAAAAAAAATAATATAGTATTAAAAGATACTTGAGATTATGAATTATAAAAAAAATACATATAAAATCTTTAAATAAATGTTTTATAATACTATAAAAAAATTAAAATTACATACGGACAAAATCTGTATGTAATCATTTTACATACGAATTTTAGCTGCATGTAACAAATATTTTTCAAAAAAATTATTATAAGTGTTTTTTTCAATATTCTTACTACTTTTTTTCATCCTATTATTGTTATTATTATTATTACTATCATAGCAATTTTTTTAAGATTACTTTTACTATTATTTTAGTTATATTTATTAATGTTATTAATATTATTCATAATCTATATTAAGTAGGATTCAAATCCAAGTCCCATATACAACTCAACTTACTACCAAGATTAACTTTATTGTCACAATATAATTATTAGCATTCTTATTACGGCTATTGTTATTTTACTATTATTATGATTATGATTTTTATAATTAATAATACTAATAATAATATTAAAATTATTAATATGAAGGGTAATAATAATAATAATATTATTGTTAATAATAATAATAATAATATTAATGTTATTAGTGTTAATAATAATATGAAAAATGATAATATTATTAATAATAATATTAGTAATAATGATAATAATACTACCAATAATAATATTATTAATATTAATAGTAATATAATAATAATAATAATGTTAATATGGATTTACATACAGACTAAATCCGTATGTAATATCTTAGATGTAAATACGTATGTAAAAATTAGTATATAATGTTGATTTTAAGTACATATACAAATCTATATGCAATGCTGTATGTAATGCTGATTTTACATACAAGTTTTATTACATACGAATTAAATTCGTATGTAATATATTGGATATAAATCCATATATAAAAATTTGTATATAATGTTGATTTTATATATAGATACGAATCCGTAAGTAAATATGTATTTAATGTTGTTTTTATACGGATCCGTATGTACACTACAAGAAAAAGTTAAATTATCGACGAATTCGTATGTAAAATGATTACATATGGATTTTTGGCCATGACATACAGATTTGTAATTACCGACGAATTTGTTGGTAAAATAAATTTTACATACGAAAATAATTCGGTGGGTAAATATCCATAGAAAAATTAGTTTCTTCTTGTAATATTTTGAAAAGAAATTCAAAATTTATTTAAATTTTATATCTACACTAAAACGCTATTCATTATGTTTTATTCATTTCACATATCATTAAGTACAGGTAAAGGAACACTACAAGAAAAAGTCATTTTTCCCATGGATAATTACCCACCAACTTTTTTTTGTATGTAAATTGAGTTTATCTATTGATAATTCCATGGGTAATGTCATTACTCCTAAAAGATAAAGAAAATAAAAAAGAAATATATTACCTACAGATATTAGATGGTGGGAAAACATGCTGCAGTGGATAACATACTTAGTTCGTAGATAAAATAAAAAATTTAAAAATAATTAAAATATAAAAAAAGAATGTTTTAGCTCACTTAAACATTCCCTCCAAAAGATCCTTCGACTTCTAGTTCCCTCTCATCTTCTCCACAACACTCTCCCAATTTCTTCCCCAAAATGGTAACCTAAAGCACACTGAATCATTGCCCACCGTCGCATCCTCACAACCCTCTGTCTCCTCCAACAGCCGCATCAAGATTCCCGTAACTACCCCTCCGGCGCCAGCCCCGCTGCAAGGTTCATTCCGGAGCCCGACTCCTTCGGACCCACGGTGGTGGTGTGGTTCCTTCTTCATCTCTTAGGGTTGGTCTTTTCGGAAAGGGTCTTACAGCAGAGGCCTTGTTTGTGCTGGTTGGTTTCTAACACACACTCTAACTTTATTCATTTGTTATGATTTTTAATTTATTTTGAAAACAGAATAGGAGTGAATTAAAGAAAATTGAAAAAATGAAGAGATTTAGATCACTGGATAAGAGGAATGGGAATATAAGGTAACGAAAAGGGAATGGGAATGGGAATGTGACGGACACTGGTGCAAATGCAAAGCGAAGTGGTTCTTCTGTGTTGTGTGTTTCCCAAAGACTAAACTATCCTTCATTCATGCTTAGAATCACCGTCTTCCTTTGCTATGCCTTAGCAATCACAATACCCTTACCATTCAACCGAAAGGTTCACCTTCGGCCCGATAACTTGGCCTCAGCTTACTTTTTGCTATGTATCTCAAACACTGTTTTATTCATTTCTTTTTCTATTCGCACCTTCCCTCCATCTTTTTATAAAATTATTTTCTCAAATATTGGTTTCAGGAAGATATCTTTCAAAATATGTAGATTTTTCTGAAACTGATTCTAATGTATTATTCTAATTTTTCGTAGTTAACTTCTTTAGTATATTGTTTAAATCGATTAATGAAATGTTTAGTAGATTTTCATTTTCAGATGCTTTGTATATGTTATGTTTGGAACTTCAATATTATTTTAGTTTATTTTGATAGCGATTCAACCGATCAAAGAAAGCAGAGTAAGGCAGAGTATGTTGATACTTCGCCGTTGCCCTTTTAAATACGGATCTTGAGATAGAAGACACTTACCCATCAGCAGTTGAAGCTTTTCACCAAAAGATTGTTGCAGCTGATAGCATTCTTGTTGCTTCCCCTGAATACAATTACTCTGTCACAGGTACCTCTGCAGCTCACCAAAATACTACTAAAACATGTTATTTGTAATTATTGTGGGAAAATAATATACAAAAATCTTGTTATTTGTTTCCATTGTGAAATCAATCCAAAGTTCCTAGTTATTGGGTATCTGATACTATAATAATAACAAATGTTTGCTGATTTCAAAGGTATCCCATCTGATTTTAGTCACAACACTTCACTTTTTGCAAGCTCCTAGTTCTCCTAAATGGTGATTCTTGGCCTTTTTTAAGAGTTTATTTTTGTTTTATAGCCCTTTTCAGTGGATGTTGGATCACATTATATCTGCATCACATTCATCCTTTTTTTTAACTATGTTGACTTGTCTGCATTAGTGTTAAAATTACTCTAAAAGTAAAGTTTTGATTGATGTGCATGTTTTGGTCTTTGTAACCACTATTTGCCCCTATGAGAAGCTACTCTGACAAAGTCTCGTAGTCCTGAATAGAAATGGATTGTAAAATCACTTAGTCCCAAAAGGAAATGGATTGTGAAGGTTCTTGTTAACCCCAACAAGGCCTCGAATGCCTACAAATTATCTATAAATACAATCATTCCAAATCTTAAAACAGAAAACGAATGTATAAAGTGAATAAAGATGATCGAGAGGAGTTATAAAATAAAAATAAATAAATTTTGACCGACCCTAAAAAAAATAACTATTACCTTATTTTATAACTAAAAATGTTTAACATGATATTCTTAAATATTATTTTGTTTGTTAATATAAATAAAAATGTTTGGCTAATTCAATATGGAATTAGTTAGATCACTTATCTAAACAATATAAAAGATCGGTGTCAAAAAAGAATGGTTAAATGATGGTAAAAAATGATCGGGGCAAATACTGATTAAACTTATGTTCTTATTTTTTATCCTAAAACATGTATAAAATGATTGAATGATCTTAATTTTATATGTAAGATCTATCTATAGATTGCTATTTATTATGAACTTTTATCATGCATGATACATTACATCTATGTAAATTACTATTTTTCTCTTAATTTTTACCTAATTTATTGTATCAGTTTTCTCTTAGTATATTAACATATTCTGTTATACTATTCTAACCTTAATCGAAGCCAATAAATGTGCAATTTTAAAGACTTTGGTACTGTTTTGTTGGACTTCATGGTTGACAAATTTTTTTAAACTCTTATTTTAGTTAAAAGTGGTACTTTTATTTATTATATGTTCTCTCTCTGTTTGACTTCTCTAGGCCAATTAGGACATGCTTGATAGTTTATATTATTAAATTCACAACTTTTATGCCTCCAGAGTATCTATAGCTAAGCCCAATTTGACCTTCCGTTTGGGTAGCCTACGTAATTATGATTCCAAATTCATTTAAGTAAGCCCAATTATTATTTTCGTTAAAAATCGAAATCACACCCTAATTTAAATGAAATTTTGATTTTTTAATCAATTATAATTTTTCTTATCGAATTTTTATATGCAACTTTTATTACTTATATATTTAACAGTACCTTTAACCTGTTATTGTAATCTTTTAAAACAAAAAAAGTTAAGTAATGAAATAGTAATATATTAATATACAAATCATAGTGATTTGATAACTTTTTGTATTTTTGATTCAGGGCTGGATACTCATCACTAGCATACAGGGCATTTGGAGAAATTTGTTGACTCAAGGCTGAACTATTTGTTGCTGGAAGAAGAAGGTTACTTTTCATTTTATGGTGTTGGTTCTGGTATTTAGTTGTCAAATTCTATGCATAAAAAATACTTTTGAATCTCATGCTATATATTTATGATGTTTTTTTATTTTATTTTAATTATGTTAATTATTACCTATTTTATTGTTAATTAAAAAGTTTATATATGGTTCATGTAATTGAAAAATATAATTATTACCTACTTTATTGTTAACATTATGATTTATTCTTGAATAAGAATTTAGTTAATTAAGATTCTATTTTTATGATTTTGTTTACAGAACATGGACTGGTTTTATTCAAATCGTACTTGGATGTATGATAGATGTTATACTGGTAGAGGTGGTTTAAAAGAAAGTTTTGTGAATGGGGTTGAAGAGTTTTCCATTAAAGCTTGTCAACAACAAACTTATTTGAATGAAAACAAGCTTAGATGTCCATGCAATAAATGTCATTGTACAAAGATTTTTCCAATTGAAATGGTCAAGGTTCACCTCTTTAAGAACGGTTTCATGCCTAATTATTATGTTTGGATTCATCATGGTGAACAAATGCCACATGGTAATGACAATCATGTTGGTGTTTCAAGTAGTGGTGTACATGTGGATGAAAGTGAACAATTTATGGCAATGCAAGACATGGTGTATGATGCTCTTGGGCAACATGAAACATTTGAACCATCCAATTTTAATAACACAGAGGAGCCTCCCAATGAAGAAGCTCAAAGTTTTTATGATTTGTTGTTAGAAGCTAATAAGCCATTGTTTGAAGGGGCTATAGATTCTAAATTATCAATATGTGTCAAGTTGTTAGCTTGCAAGTCTAATTGGAATGTTCCTGACCAATGTTTGGATTTTATTACAAAAATGTTGTTGGATGTTACACCTATAAAAGAGGGTTTGCCAAAAAGTTATTATGATGCCAAGAGGTTAGTGTCAATGTTGGGGTTGAAAGCTACAAGGATAGATTGTTGTATAAAAGGTTGTATGCTTTTTTATGATAATGAATATGAGAAAAATAATGGACACCTACTACAATGCAAATTCTGTCATAAAGCACGATATCATGACCCAAAAGTTGGAACAAGTAAAAGAAAACCCATTCCAATGAAGACAATGTTCTATTTGTCTATAATTCCAAGATTGCAAAGATTGTTTACATCCATGCAAACTGCAGGACAAATGACATGGCACTATGATAATAGAAGACCTTCAGGTGTGTTACGACACCCCTCTGATGGTCAAGCCTAGAAAAATTTTGATCAAGTACATCCTGATTTTGCTGCTGAGCCATGTAATATACGACTTGATCTATGCTCTGATGGATTTAATCCATATATTCAAGCATCAGCAAAACCTTACTCTTGTTGGCCAGTAATTGTCACCCCATATAACCTTTCTCCTGAAATGTGCATGTCAAAACCTTATATGTTTTTGAGTTGTCTCATTCCTGGTCCACATAATCCAAAGGCTCGTATCAATGTTTATTTACAACCACTTATTGATGATCTTAAAAAGTTGTGGAGTGGTGTTCAAACATATGATGTTTCAAGGAAGCAAAATTTTATGATGCGGGCAAGTTTGATGTGGACAATTAACGATTTCCCTGCATATGGCATGTTGTCAGGTTGGGGGACTCAAGGGAAATTGGCTTGCCCATATTGCATGGAGCACACAAAGGCCTTTAGGTTAGAACCTGGAAAAAAGAATAGTTCGTTTGACTCACATCGCAGGTTCTTGCCTAACGCATACATTCAGGAAGAATAAAAAGGCTTTCATAAAGGCCAAAGTTGAAATGGGTGGACCACCATCTATGTTGACATCTGAAGAGGTTTATCATACAATTAAGAATGTACCAACAATCATAGATGAGCCTCACATGTCCAAATTACCAGGTTATGAAGAGTGGCATAATTGGACAAAAAGAAGTATCTTTTGGGATCTTCCATATTGGAAAGATAATTTATTGACACAATCTTGGTGTTATGCATATAGAGAATAATTTGTTTGACAATATATTCAACACCGTTATGGATGTCAAAGGTAAGACAAAGGACAATGATAAGGCAAGAAAAGACCTATCATTGTATTGTTGGAGACCTGATTTGGAGTTGAAGTTGCAATCTATTGGGAAGATTTTAAAACCAAAAGCAAATTACACTTTAACTAATGAGGAATCAAAGTTAGTCTATCACTGGATAAAAGAACTTCGTATGCCTGATGGTTATTCCTCAAATTTGGCAAGATGTGTAGATGTAGACAAGGGGAGGATACATGGGATGAAAATTCATGATTGCCATATATTCATGAAGTGTTTACTTCCTATTGCATTTAGTACATTACCAGTGCATGTTTTGAATCCACTTGTTGAACTTAGCCATTTCTTCAAAGATCTGTGCTCGACAACATTAAGAGATCATGACTTGGTTAGAATGGAAGAAAACATTTCAATCATTCTTTGCAAGTTGGAGAGAATATTCCCTCCTGCATTCTTTGATTCAATGGAACACCTCCGGATTCATCTTACAAATGAAGCAAGACTTGGTGGACCAGTTCAATATAGATGGATGTATCCATTCGAAAGGTATGACAAAATATCATTGTTAATTCTTAAAAATACTTCAATTATTTTTCTAAATCCATCTCCATTTACTTTATTTTAAAGGTTTATGGGTGATTCTAAACGGTCAATCAAAAATAAGGCTCGAGTTGAACGATCAATTTGTGCATCTTACTTGCACCGAGAGACAATTCACTTTTGTTCCCACTATTTCAAGAATTTCATGTTGTCACCACGAAATCTTAGAAATGAAATACCTCATACAAGTCAAGGCTCTCCATCAATGTTATCCATCTTTAACCAGC
>Ga0209489_103266_pt1 | contig 31863 bp, 12 predicted proteins | sample SiratrowhiteBW_FD_187527 | JGI IMG/M metagenome (GOLD analysis project Ga0209489, IMG submission 187527) | Root nodule microbial communities of legume samples collected from California, USA - Siratro white BW (SPAdes) (version 2) | ecosystem: Host-associated > Plants > Roots > Nodule | place...
CTTTTTTAAAATATATATATATATATATATATATATATATATATATATATATATACATATTTGTGTGTGTATATGTATGTACCTATTCAATGAGTGGAATTTGATAGAGAATTTGGGTGGGTAGGAGGAAGAGAGACAGAAATAAAGAGATCAAAGAATTGTGCACGGACATGCATTAGGTGCTTTATTTTGTTAAATTCATGTGAAAATCTTTAATTACTGTTTGTGGTCTGTGTAGATGAAGAATACATAGTTTCAGAGGAAGAACAGGGTGGTTCTGTTGCAAAGAAAATGAAGAAGGGTTCTAGCAAAGGTTCCAGGAAGAGCATGTTGGAGATGGGCATGCAGGATGTTTCTATGGCTGCTGAAAAGGATCTAGAACTGGAAAGGAAGCTTTCCAAGAAACTAAAGGTGAAGGAGGAAAATTGAGGGGAATGGATGATGGGCTTAACTTATTACTTGAAGGAATGTCTTCTTCTTTTGATTTCGTGGGAGAGGGGGAGGTTCCTGGTATTGATGAATTGCCTGTGAAGAGATTGAAGAAGAGCTTGTCAAGTAAGAAGGACAAGTTGTCAAGGAAAAGAATGAAAGTGGAAGCAATGGATGATGTATCAGATCATGTAGAAACTTCTGATGAGGATGTAGAATTGGATGATATTGCTGACAGTTTGCCTTCAAGGAAGAAGCATAAGAAAAGGAAATTGTCAGGTCGGCCACAGGAAGATGGTGAAAAGGATGATGCTGTTGGCATGTCCAAGCCTGTGGAATCTTGTGGAATGGAGGGGAAATTGGGTGACAATCCTGTTGAAGTTCCGGAAAAGAAAGTCAAAGGAAAATATATAGCGCCTCACTTGAGAGCTCGTGCTGGCAATGAACCTGAAGAGCATACTCAAATTCGAAGACGAGTGCGAGGTAGGGAGGTTGGGCTTGTTTTGACGTTTGTATTTTTAACTATTTATCATTGATTATTTTAATTTCTCTTTGAACTTGTTCTTCAGGTTTTCTTAACAGGCTTTCTGAATCTAATGTTGAGTCAGTTACTGGGGAACTTTCCTTGATCTTTCAGGTATGTCACTCACAGGCATATAGTAGTCTTGAAATGAATGCTTGTTTGATTTCTTTTAACGAAATTCATATGATTGTTTTAAAATGGATAAAAGAAGAGTTGAGAAAGAATGTAAATGATTTTAGGAAATCTTAAAAACTAGTTTGTTTTCCCTTTTTATTCCTATTAATTGTGCATTTAACAACTTTTAAATTAAAAGAGGATGTCTTTTAGTATCATATGTACCCATTTCTAGAGATTAAGTGATTAATCTTATACAAGAAATATGACCTAGTTTGCCATTTAATTTTGATTTAGTTTGGAAGTGAAGTGCCAAGACCTTTTGTGAACTCTAGCATAGAGGTTGAAATCACTTTAGGGCATAGATTGATAGCTTTGATAAATTAGACCAACTTTCATTTTTTCTTTTTTTTTTTTTCTGAAAAATCTTGGTTGTCTTCTCACACACAAAAATGTTTATCATTGTAAAGTCATTTGTGCTACTACATTTCCCCTACTCTTTATGCTTTAAATTGAATCATATAGCATCATATAACCTCTATGATGTAATCTGTTGCAGTCTGTTGCTCGTAGTGTTGCTTCACAGATCTTGACCGAGGAAGTTTTGGCATCATGTTCTGGTGGTCCCCGTGGCAATCAACAGTTAAGGATTTTTGCCCTTCTGTTGTACTCTTACCTCGCTCAATGAAGTTGCTAAATCCTTGAAGTTTTGTTTTCTATGTTCAAAGCAATTTTTTCATCTCTATTTTGGTTATAGGAGAAGGTCAGAAAATAAATGAAGATATTCAATTAAATTTAGTTGAAGTCTTAAATGATAGGATGAAACCTTAGATTCATATGCTCCAATCAGGAAATGTCACGACATGCAAAATTAATGACATAGGAAAAGGAAGAGGATGAGGGTTTTCTTTGTACAGATAAGGGAAAATATGGCTGAAAATGCTTGTTTGGCAAAGATGTCTAAGATATGATTAGATACTTTTGTGCAGGACTCTGTAGTTTGGAATAATTAATCTCAGGTGTCGAGGTTGAGGCCATTGTTATTTTTGTAAAGAATGCCTAGGGACTCAGAAAGTATTGTTTGGTCTTTGGATATGTTAGATTTTTCCTCCTTGATCCTCTGCTAAATACTGTGTTGGTCCCCATGGCTATCCCAACTCCTGTAATTTTACCTGATGTCTAGCTTTCTAGCCATTTTATGCTGTCATGTTCATTGTAACTGACATATTTTCATATGAAGGTATGCTGCTGTTTTGCTGCATTTGTTGCTGGGATGGCATGTTTGGTTGGTGTTGACTTCAGTGCAAAGTTTATGGCTTCCTTTGCTAAATGCTTTGAGGTATATAAATTGTAAACAAATAAATTGAAATGTAAAAACCAATTTGTTAATGTGTTTTTTATTTGTTTCCCTTTTCAGTTTTTGTTTCTTCTCCAGATCACCTTTTGCTCTTATTAGTGTTTTATGGATTACAAAAGTTATAATCTTCATATATTTTCTGCCCAGGATGAGTACAATAAAGAAGACAATCTCTCCTTGCGGAATCTTACTCTTCTTTTATCGTATTTATGCATATTTGGAGTTTGTTCTAGGTGGGTAAACTGAACTGCACCGATCACTTGATATGAACTTATTTTAACTACATTTTTTCTTAAAATATGTTGTAATGCTTTTCAGAGATTTAATATATGACTTTCTGGTTATGCTGAGCAAGCGTTTAACTGAGACAGATGTCTCTATCATTCTGGCATTGTTACAATGTAAGTATTCTATCATTTTTAATTCCTTGTTTTTGGTGTGTGCTTAGTTCTAGTTATAGCTTACATGTATGTAAATGGTAGAGGTTTATAGAAAAGTTACTTAGTGATCCTTATCTCTAACAGACTGCAAGAGCATTGTATTCTTAAGCATCTAAACGAAGTACCACATTGAAGTGATAACTGGTGAAATGGACACTTTTCCCTTAAGCTTTTTGTGCTTTGTTGATACCATATGCACTTTGTTGGTGTTGCATGGGACAACTTTGATATTGATGCATATATTATAAATTTCTAATTTTCAAGTCTAAATTTTAGCTTTTGATCTGCTCAAAAGCACTTGTGCATGTGGCTAACTTAATATTGTCAGATAGCTACAGTCATATATTTCAATATTTGGTTTGTTCATAGAGCTAACCAGGGTACCTTCACTGAGACCCTGAAGCATCATTTGAGTTGTTTAGCTGACACCGCCTAGTGGGAAAATGCTTTGGTGGTGGTGGTTATAAATTTTTGTGTTTTTTAACCTCGTTGCTCTCTTGGCTCATACATTTATTTCCTTTATCTCCCCCTTATCTGTCAACTGATGATCCCATGTGATATACAGTAGCATGGCTACTTGTTGTATGAGTTACGTACGAACTTGATCAATGAGTAAACCATATGACTTATTTTTATTTTATTTTTATGAGTAGGTTGTGGGATGAAAATAAGGGTTGATGATCCAGCTGCCATGAAAGATTTCATTCTTAGCGTTCAGAATACATCAAATAAGTGGAAGGCTTCCTATGGAGATGACAGTCAAAAGAAAAATAGTAAAAGAGTGAGCATGCTTTCTTTTATCATAAATAGAAAAGAAAACTACTTTTTTTCCTACAATTAGTTCAACTCTGATTACTTGGCAATACTTGTAGATGGACTTCATGCTTGAGATCATATGTGACATCAAGAATAACAAAAGAAAGCCAAATGAGGACTCTCCACATCACACTCGGATTAAGAAGTGGTTACAGAAGGTCCCAGTGTCTAATTTTTGTTTTGTGGCATCGTCTGTATCTGAAGTTTCTTTTTCCAAATATTACCTGTTATGTTCCGTTGTTTTTCTTTTTTTTTCAAAATAAAATAAACCCCTTTAATTGAATCCATAAAAGGTAAAAAAAGAGAGCTAAGTTACATGTAGGCTGTGATTTTCTTAGACAAGGATGTTCCTGTGGCTGTGAGCATCCTTGCTGAAAAAAAATGCTAATGTTTATAAGACTATTCTATGTACTTTTTTTTTTCTTTAGAATTATTCAAGCAAATATAATCAAAGATCCGAGCTTAGGTATTATGGTTTAGCGTCTATAACTGTTTAAACTCTTGGCTTGTTGAAGATGTTGGTAGTTTCAGAGCACATGATATATTGTATAATTTCCATAGGTGTTAAGTTTCTTCACAAGATCAGCCTCAAAATATTTTGCTCTCATTGTGAACAGAAGATTACTAACTATCCAGACTAAATCTGCCTGGTAGCTCTTAAGTTGATTTGTGCATCTTTTAGTTTTGCTCAGCATATATGCATTGGGAAAAAGATTGTGATCTTCAGTTAACTTTTGTTATTCAAAAGGCACTCATATCATACCTCCTTCAAATTCTTAATTAAAATGTTGTTTTCAGTTAAGAGTTGATGACATTTTGATAAGAGGGCTTACATGGAGCAAGCTACTCGATCCTGACTAGAAGGGCCAGTGGTGGTTGTCTGGAGATACGGCATCTTCAGCCGTTAATGTCAAAGAAGTTGCCAACAGAATAGACAAAGATGTTCTTGAAACGCAAATAATGCTCCAGCTCGCAGCTGCTCAAAAGATGAACACAGATGCCAGAAGGGCAATCTTTTGTATAATAATGAGTGGGGAGGACTATGTTGATGCATTTGAGAAGCTTCTAAGATTGGAATTACCAGGCAAGCAGGTAAGCTTTTATTTCCTTTGTCCTTTTCTTCAGCAATGTGTCATTTCAATTATATGGCTTTTCCTTCTTGTGATGATATACAGGACAGAGATATCATGCGGGTTGTTGTGGAGTGTTGCTTGCAAGAGAAAGTTTTTAACAAGTATTATACAGTGCTTGCTTCCAAGTTATGCGAGCATGACAAAAATCACAAGTTCACTCTACAGGTATTGAATTTCTACTTGATGTGGGGCTGAGAAGAGAACTAAAAGGAGCTGTCATATTCTTTTCCTATGCATGTTTTTGTAGTTTTGCTTGTGGGATCAGCTTAAGGAGGTGGAGTCAATGCCACTAATGAGGTCAATGCACTTAGCAAAATTTGTGGCTGAAATGCTTGCCTCTTTCACTCTCTCCCTTTCTGTTTTGAAGACCGTGGATCTGAATGATATCACCTTGTTGACACCAAGAAGGGTCATGCATTTCCGCATTCTGTTTGAGGCCATTTTGGAGTATCCTGAAAACTTGGTATGGAACATATTCACACGTGCAGCAGTGATCCCTGAACTTGAAAGTCTTAGGCATGGCCTTGAGTTTTTCATCAAGGAGTACGTTGTGAAAACCAATAAAGATCTAACTCAAAAGTTCAAGTTAGCCAAAAAAGGCCTTAATAATGTGGAAGGAGTTTTGAAGTGAAAGTAAAATTTGGATTCTACCCAATTTTGTAGCTTAAATTTTGTGTCACCTGAAGGTAAAGAGGAATTGTTATTTTAGAGGAGGATTTTGAAATTTTTTATTTAATTGCCTTGATTAGTTGTTGTAAAGTGTTTTTGAATGAAAAGTGCTGAGCATGCTAAAGCTTGCCCAGTATACTTAATTATTGTTGGCATTTTAAATAGAAAGATAAGTCATAGTTGTTGTTTTTTGTTTATCTGAATGAACACGGGAATTGCGATTTTATTCAATTTCTTTGTTTATCAATTATTATTATTATCATGAAAATTAGCAAGGTTTTACAGTTTAGGGTATATATGTGGAATTGGTGGGAAAGTAACATTTAACCAATTCATTGTGTACTTGGCTGACATGTGAATATTGCTTTGTCCAACTCAGGAGTTAGTATTACGACTGTTTTTATGGGTTGTGTATCACTACTAGAGAACTTCTTTTAGGGTTGAATTGGGATTACACATTCTGAGATTATCAGGATGTGTGTGCCAGTTTCTAACAACATTTTGTATGTCCTTTGGATATACCTACTACCTACCTAGGCTTTGAATAAGAAACAAAAATAAATTGAAGCTCTTTTGGGGAATGGGAGGGGCTGAAGAGAGTTTGAAAAGAAGTAAGAAAAAAAAAAGCAAGCTCTCTTCTTTGCAGACATTCAGCAATGAAGCAGAATTGCAGGTTCAAGATTGCTTATTCCTGCTTTTGAATTCTCCCTGTGGCTGAGGTCTGAGAAGTGTAGAACCAAAAGAAAAACTATGTTTACAGATGCTAAGCTTAGAAAGAGTAGCAAGCATGAAGTGAAAGTGTATACCTGCTGATTGCTTTCTTTTACATTAAGACTCTGTCTTTTTTTCCATACAAAAAAGGCCCGTCTTTGTATAGAATGTGTTTTTGGATCATTGCTTTAACTAATAGATGGAGTTCAGTATTCTCATGATATTATAGTGATCACATATCACGGAGAACTTAAATTTGATAAATAATAGGAAAAAATAACCAAACAAGTGGTTTGAAATGCTAAAAGCAACATTAATTGGTTATTCATTGATATGAACTGATTTTTTTCCCATAAATTAACGAGACTAGCTCCTTTGGCAAATAAATGCAGAAAATAAAGGATCTAGAGTTCTGTAGATGCACAAAATCTCTAGCCCAACCACATGCCCTTTTCTTTTCTAGTCATATCTAGCTTGTTGTTACCTTCTTTCTCCTTTTAATCGCATTCCCTGTAACATAATTACACATGTTTCCCACGGAAATTCTGCTACTCACGTAGTTTCTCTTCTATCTACCCTGTTGTTACTTACAGTCCATATTTTGGTCTACTGCCTTGTGTTATTTACTTATAACTCCATCTGAATCACTGTTTATATTTATAAGTCTTAGATTGTATTGTAATTCTCCCTTGACGGTAATAGTGTAAAAGTTGTCAACTTGTATTCAACATGAAAGTTAAAATGAAGTTTTATGTTGGAAGTTGAATAACAATGTTGAAAATATTTGATGTAAAATTTTCAATTTAGTCATTAAAGCTTCTATTTTTTATATTGTCACAGTGAAAAATATTGCTCAATTATGATAAATGTCGATCTTTCAGTTGAGATTAATTAATTAATTATAAAATTATAAAATCACCAATCAAATTACAACTTTTAATCTAACCTAAATTAAAGACTTAGTTATTTTTAGTACTAGTATTCACTCATTTTTGTTCAATTTAACTATTCTTTTAAAAATTTTAATTAAAAACTTTAATTCTAAAATTGAAACAATATAACCTTTTAAAATTTAGTCAGATCCCTAATTGTGGAAGAAAAAATAAAAGCAAGTTACCTTTTATTTGAAATTGATATTTACTGTATTATGTATAAATTAAAATTACACATTGTTAATAATTTTAGATCTAGATCAAAAAAATATTTTAAAAAAGATATATATATATTTCTATTAATTATTAAATAAATCATTAAAAATGTAGATAAAAATTTACAAAAATTAAAACTTTATAAATTAGCTATTCTGGAAAGACGGTCTTTTAAAGAAAAAAGGTTGTCATGTCATGCCTGGTTTTAAAAATTGAAAAAATGATTTAATTTTTACTAAAAATGAGATTCAATGAATAAATTAAATAAATATTAAAAGTTAAAAAACAATTAAACTTAAATTTAAAGTTTTATTTATTTGGTGCCTTCAGTGGGGACAAAACGCGGAAGTAAGTGACGAATGCTATCCCTTTCAGTCATTGACGTTTGATTCTGAGTCTGAGTTTCTCATCTTTTTCGCTCACACCAATTTTCAGGTTGCATTCCAATCTCCTTCCCCTTTTCTCACATCTTCAATTTTCATTCCACTGCTTGTTTTCATCTAAAAGAACTTCATTTTTGACGGTTCGGTTTCTCCAAATATTTTTACTTTTTTTCTTCATATAAATTTTATTCGAAACTTCTTAAACATGTTTGATGGAACTGAGAATTTGGTATGAGTTTGGATCTTATGCTCTACCCTTTTACTAACCCGATATTATTGTCAATATTTGTTCCTGAGATATTGAAAATTTCTGAACTTTCGTGCCCCTTTAACCTGGGGTTAGGTTAAGTGAGGTTGGCTTTTGTATGAAGGTAGGAATAATGTTCTTTGCTGCAGTTTTATGGTGTCTTAGTGGAGGTTCTTGTGCTTTTGTAGGATTTGAAGCATGGCAGATTCAAAATCTGGATTGAGGAAGCCTGTGTTCACCAAGGTGGATCAGCTTCGCCCTGGGACCAGTGGGCACACTTTAACTGTGAAGGTTGTCAATGCTAAGATGGTGATGCAGAAAGGTCGCTCTGATGGTCCTCAGTCCCGTCAAATGCGAATTGCTGAATGTTTGGTTGGTGATGAGACTGGAATGATCATATTCACTGCCAGAAATGATCAAGGTATATATGTGTTATTGCTTTTCCCAAAGCTGTACATTTTCAAGTTTTTCCTCACTACATCATGGTATTTTTATTGTTGTCATTGTTTATTCTTTGGCTGGGCGAAGGGTTGTTATTTGGTTGTTTTGCACGGAATAATTGCATGTATTGTGTCTAGTGTTCTGTTTTGTCCATTTTGTGGCGGTCTGCCATACCTGTTCCGATGTCAGTTAGCTCTGGACTTTCATTTGTCCATTGACATGCATCAAGTGCTTTATTTTGTTAAATTCATGTGAAAATCTGTAATTACTGTTTGTGGTAACAAAAGAAAGATCTCCATATAGCGTACACACCTAGTTATCAAAGGAAAAGGTAATTTTCAGTTGTAGGAAAATGCAGTTTCTGAGTAAGCTAAATTTTGTGATGTTTCAGGGTCTCTTCCAGTTATTTGGTTATTGTGAGAATGTCTTGATTCATTGTTTTATCCAGTTGTTTGTACATGGGAAATTGGTAATGGATTAGGTATTGTATTTAGAAATAGCATGAATATCATGAAAATTCTGTTGTTGGTTAGTTAATGTTTTGTATGCCAAATAATCTAGATTATCGATTAAGAGGACATTTGCATGGCCGTTAGAGTAAATCAGTCCTATAGTCAGTTAAAGCCAACTAGATTTTCAGTTGTTGACATGCATTGATGTTCTTCGGTTGGTGTACGTGTATGTGTAAAGGAAAATTTCTGCACCCTCCAGGATATGATTGCACTTTTCTCTTCTCTTATGTAATGATAAAGCAAAATTTTGCACTATGTTTCCTACATTGTTGGTGATAAGTTATTCAACAATAACTGTAAAAAAATGATAGATATTCCACTCTTCGAATGTTGAAATGTATCTTTGGTTCTGTATGGTTATTTCTCTTAAACTCATAAAGGAGGTGTAAGACTTGAAGCAACTCGGGAGATATAGATTTGAAAAACTGATATAATCAGGGGAAGAATGGTAGCAAAAAACAGTGTCATTCAGGGCCTTCCCTAATTTTTCACGTGTCATCTATTTTGTGTAAACTACATTTCAGGATCTAGAGCAGAGAAGCCAGCTTTGTGCTACTTTTGATTTAAGTTGTTGCATTCTGGTTTATACTACTTTTTTGGTTCAATCAAAATATGTCAAGGTGACATTGGTAACTTTTTTTGTTCAACGGTGGTTGTCTAGAAGTATAGTGTTTTAACGTCATTACTAAAACTGGACTGGCTGATTCAATTGGGAGTTATTTAGTTCACTTATCTAAACAATATACAAAATTGGTGGACTAAAAGACTGGTTAAAAGGTGGTCAAAACCAGGTAAGAACCACTGCAAAAGAACTGATTAAAAACTTTACCCTGAATGTTTTTATTTTTTATTCTAAAAATGTTTAAAATGATTAAATGATCTTAGGTTTATATGTAAGATCTATCTATATGTGGAATTGGTGGGAAAATAAAATTTAACTAACTCCTTGTGTACTTGGCTGACATGTGAATATTGTTTTGTCCAACTCAGGAGTTAGTATTACGACTGTTTTTATATATCACAACTAGAGAACTGCTTTTAGTGTTGAATTGGGCTTACACAGTCTGAGATTATCAGGAAATAATGTGTGTGCCAGTTTCTAACAACATTTTGTATGTCCTTTGGATATACCTACTACCTAGGCTGTGAATAAGAAACAAAAATAAATTGAAGCTCTTTTGGGGAATGGGAGGGGGTGATGAGAGTTTGAGAAGAAAGTTAAGAAAAACCATGCTCTCTTCTTTTCAGACATTAAGCAATGAAGCAAAATTGCAGGTTCAAGGTTGCTTATTCCTGCTTATTACTTATTCCTGCTTTTGAATTCTCCCTGTGGCTGAGGTCTGAGAAGTGTAGAACCAAAAAAGAAACTATGTTTACAGATGCTAACTTTAGAAAGAAAGAGTAGCAAGCATGAACTGGAAGTGTATACCTGCTGATTACTTTCTTTTACATTTAGACTGTCATTTTTCACATACAAAATAGACCCGTCTTTGTGTAGAATGTGTTTTTGGATCATTGCTTTTACTAGTAGATGAAGTTCAGTATTCTCATGATATTATAGTGATCACATATCACGGAGAACTTAAGTTTGATAAATAATAGGAAAAAGTAATTCCCATTTAGGAAACAAGTGGTTTGAAATGCTAAAAGTGATATTAATTGGTTATTCATTGATATGAAATGATTTCTTCCCCTAAAAGTAATGAGACTAGCTCCTTCGGACAAATAAATGCAGAAATTAAAGGATCTAGAATATTGTAGATGCACAAAATCTCTAGCCGAACCACATGCCCTTTTCTTTTCTAGTCATATCTATCTTGTTGTTACCTTCTTTCTCCTTTTAATCGTATTTTCTGTAACATAATTACCCGTGTTTCCCACGGAAATTCTGCTACTCACATAGTTTCTCTTCTATCTACCCTGTTGTTATTTACAGTCCGTATTTTGGTCTACTGCCTTATGTTATTTACTTATAACTCCATTTGAATCACTGTTTATAATTTATAAGTCTTAGATTCTATTGTATTCAACATGAAAGTTAAAATGAAGTTTTATGTTGGAAGTTGAATAACAATGTTGAAAAGATTTAATGTAAAATTTTCAAATTAAATTGCAATCTAAACGAATATTTAAAGTGTTGGTTTGGAATGAGTAGAGTATTGTAATTTTGGCTGAGATGATGAACATTTTGTCGTGTTTCCAATTTTTCTTATGTTCAGTGGATTTGATGAAAGATGGTGCTACCGTGATCCTGCGAAATGCGAAAATTGACATGTTCAAAGGATCAATGAGGCTTGCTGTGGACAAGTGGGGCCGAGTGGAAGTGACAGAACCTGCTAGTTTCACTGTTAAGGAAGATAACAACTTGTCTCTCATCGAGTATGAACTTGTGAATGTTGTTGTAGAATGACTGTTGGGGCATCCGGGAATTTCCAATGAGAATAAAGCAAATCCTGCAGAGAAATCTAGCTTTGTTTCTTTTTGTATTTGAGACTCATCATAGTTCACCTTAGTTTAGGAATAGGATTTGAGAAACCAGTAGTCTCAACAGATGCTTCTTACTATTGCAGCAGACTATGGATCTTGAAAGTTCAACCGCTGAACATATGGATGTGTAAGTGCAACAGGAAAATGGGAACTGGCTTCCAGATCATACATTTTTGTTGTGCTATCTATTGACATTTTAGAGTATATCTATTTTGGTCTACCATGGATTATGTATCTATCTAAATATTATGTATGGTTGCTGGGTGTTTACATTTGATATAATCCTTGTTTAACCTCCATCTATGTCGTGATCTAGATAACCTGTTCAAACGAGTTGGGTTGTACATTCTGACTTACAAATAACCTGTTTAACTTCCGCTGGACGCCTTCTTCTTGCACCTCCATAACATCAGCCTGGACGTCCATACCATACTTGAAAATATAAATTATGATAATATAAATTATGATGAGATTTTTTCTCTCGTAGTTAGACATAGTTTTATTGGGGCACTATTTGCATTAGTAGCTAGTTGGGATTTGGATTTAAAGCAGATGGATATTAAAACTGTTTTCTTGTATGGTGACTTAGAAGACTAGATTTATTGGTAGCCGTTAGAGGATTTCTTTCAACCTGGTCATGAGTATTTGGTTTGTAGGTTGAAGAAATATTTGTATGGATTTAAACAATCTCCAAGTTGGTATATTCCATATTTTGGTAATTGTATTGTGTTTAGGATTATTAATATCAATTATCTGTAATTGTAATCCTAACTATGATTCTCTAATAACAAAAACATGACTGCTCAAACGCTTTCGAAAATGTAGACAAATTGTCAAATCTTGTTAAATCTTCTGATCTTTATTTTCGTTCATTCTTGTCTTGTGTTTATAGCGTGATTTTTTCAACATACAATAATTGCGGCTGGCTGGTGGTGCATTGACGGTGGGTGACAAACTTGTTTACAGTTTGAGTATCATAGAACTTGTGTGTTTTGTTATGATTTTGAGCGGCACAAGAGAACATTTAGAGGTTTTTGAATTTTACATTTAAATGACTTTCAAATTTTAAAATTTGGAAACTGTTTCGTGGCTTTCGAGTTCTTTTCCGGATTCTACAATCTAAAAATAATGTTTTCGATTTTACAATCCGAAAAGTAAAATCTAATTTAAATGACTTTCAAATTTTAAAATTTGGAAACCATCGTGATTTTCGAGTTGTTTTCCAAATTATACAAGTAATGTTAAGTAGTGACTTTTGGATTGTAAAGTATTAAAGAGAAATAAAAAAATCACAATGATATTGTTCATTTCGAATTTTACAATTTGAAAAAGTGTATTTATTTAAAAAACAATTTCACATTGTAAAATTCAGAAAGAAATATTAATTTAAAAAATATTTTCTGATCATACAATTAGAAAAAGTAATTTTAACAAACGTGGCTTTCGGAGTGAGTATCATAGAACTTGTTTAGTTCGACGTCCATACGTAACAGACGATAGCTGTAGAATAGAATTTTTTCACTCAATAAGTAGCTCATGGACGGTTGGAGGTGCAACCTAAACCCTAAATCAAGAATACTTATTCGAAGCCAATCTCAGATCTTAAGTTGGTTGTTAAGGACCTTTACGGGGTCTCTCTCCGACAAAAGAAAAGGACACCTATGAACTTCCCCTATGGCAGAAGGTCTTGAATCCTGGCTGAGTGCATATTTGTATATGTTCAAGGCTGACCCAGGCTAAAGTCTCCATTAAAAGCTTCCAATCATCATTTTTAGAGGCCACATTAACAAAGGGAACACTTTTCCCACAAGTTGAATTTCTGTCACTCCATGATTGTAATTTTGTATTATCAATTTATCAACCCAGTTCATACCCCACCACACTTGATACATGCAGCCGGTGAGAAAACAAAGAAACAAAATCAGTGATTGGTTTTGACTTTCGGATCATGTGAGACTGCTTTAAAATTTTGAAGTTAAACCCAATTTCACATGACTTTCAGATTTTACTATCCAAAACTTTTAACAAATAAATTATACATTTTCGAAGTCCAGAATCCGGTGATACTCATGTACCCCTTTAAGTTTTCAAAATATTCAAGAGCCATTGTCACACCGTTTCAAACTTCTTTTATTTTTATCAAAGGATATTTTTATCTTTTTCTTAAGGTTAATTTCGGAATTAAGAAAGGTATAGAGGTGCAGGCTGATGTCAAGGAGGTGCAGGAAGAATCTCTCCTCCTGTTGGCTGCCCACCTGATGAAGTATGGATATGTTGATCTGTCTAGTTAGTTGGGCGTCTCTTCCTATATTTTTCTCATACTGTATATAAATATTTTTAATTTTGGACAAGTTCTTCATACACCCTAATAAGTTCTTCCTGCACCCTAATAAAAAAACTTCATACCACAAATGTCTTTGTATGACAACCGGATGACATCCCAATCCGATTGCCATTTGAAAAAAAATTAACAACCGAATGACACTTCCATCCGGTTGTCATATAAGAGTAATTAGGTATGAAATTTTTTTATTAGAATGCAGGAAGAACCTATTAAAGTGCAGGAAGAACTCGTCTTAATTTTGTTATAATTATCAATTAAATTTTTTCCTTGGTTTACTGTATTATATAGATTTTCTTTTATTATATTTGATTAAAAAAATTTGAAAAAAATTAAGACAAGTAAAATGATTAATATTTTTTTTAAAACAAAAAGGTTCACAGGCCTGGTTCTCATTGGCAATTCATAATGGGTAAATTCTTCCTACACCTCCACCTCTATAGGGAAGTAAAAATATTGATTTATTCTCTTCATCTTCTTTATTTTCTCATATGCACCTTTATTCATTTTGTATAATTTGATAAAAAAATTATATTCTAAATTGTATAGTTCAGAATATAAAAACATTTGTATTTCCGAAATATAAATTTTAAAATGATATTTTGGTATTTTTGGAAGGATAGGGGTGCAGGAAGAAAAGCATGGAGGTGCAGGAAGAATTTGCCATAATCATGGATAGGATTGACTGAATTAGTTTTATTGGTGGATTCGGAATAGGATGAATATGGTCTACCATTTGGTTCTCTTGCTGGTAAAAAAGTCCTTGCTAGTTTTAAATACGTTTTTATTTATGAAAATACTTTCTGCCCTTATAGTTAATACACATTATATACTTTTAATCTAGCACAAAAAGGTTAAATTTTGTTGTTAACTGTATTGATTAAAAATACATAAAACTTGAAGACTAGGTAACATCATTTGGTGCAAATGCGGATGAGTATTAAACAATCAGTAATGTTCTAATGGGATAATGTACAAAACTACGATATATGTACTGTTGTAACTAGTTACAAAAAAAAAAATATTATTTGACAATTTCTTTTCCACTTGTAAACGAGAATCCAAAAGTTAATAAAAATTTAGTCTAATAATGATTATGCATAATTTAGTCTAAATAAAGTTGAAGACTTTCATTAACAATGGAGAGTGTGGGAATAATTGGGGTTATCCAAAAGTCATAATTCATCACATATTGTTTATTGGGTTCACAATAATAATGTGAGGCACTACCACAAAAGGACTTACATTTGGACCTGTGGTCTAAATAAACCAAACCAAACCCTACACTAAATGAACCATGTACTTAGCTGAAACAAGTAATCAATTTCAGGAGCATCCACATGAGTCACTGTCAATGTTGTAAATATTAGTTTGACCAATATCAACCTCCTTCTCAAAACAAAATACAATTTAAACAACCAAAAGAAACTCATTTTTCATTCATAGTTTTTCATCTTTCACTCATTTTGCTTCAAAATGACCCACCAGCATATTATCAAACATGTCTAAGACATAATTTATAAATACAAACAAATGACACGAACTAAGTGAAAAACATTAAAAAATACATTAATAACTCGACTGAACAAATGTTAAAACTCAGTGAAAAACATTAAAACACACGAACTAAGTGAGACAAAGAGATTAAGAGAGACAAAGTTTGTGTGTAAAGCCTACAATATAAGCAGTTGGATAAGGCAGCAAGCCTGTAATTAAGATAATATTTAGTTAAGATGGTATTAAGTTCTAAGTACATACATTTAAAGACAAAATTAGATCATAATTTATCTATTTTCATGTACCATACCTATGTTCTACCCGTAATGGCTTAGTTGTACAAAAGAAATTATATATTTACCAAATGACCAAAACCATTCTCAGATCTTTGTAAAATATGTTTACTTGAATAATCACTATTGATAGATATATGAAAACTTCGAAAAAATATGTTCCAAAGTGATTAATTAGAGTGACAATAAGTTTCTCAATTACTCAGTATTATTCTTTGAGTTATTATTCTTATGAAATTTGTGAAATTCTATTTGTAAAATTATAAAATATTTTGGTTTTTGTTTCTTTTCCTTTTCATACACAAGATCCAAAGATAAAGTAAACTCAAATTACAACATAAAATGTTAACTCAGGTATCAAGTAGGTGCATCACAATCAATGTTAACAACTTACTTTTGCTTTGTGGAAGACTTGTAGTAACTTTATTTAGTAGGTAAAAAATTCATATTTTAACTTTAATCCCCAACCCGTAATGTCATCTATTGTGTTAATTCCAATAGTTTGTGCTTGGCACACAACATTACACAAATAAACTAGTAATTAATTTGAGAACATTCTCAAATTTTAGATACTGTTAAAACAAATTCAAGAAATACGTTAATGAAGTTAATGAATATGTGGTGTAGGAAAAACAAAGAAGCAAATGTGGGAAGAAATTATTCAGAGTAAGTTAAAATTACAAGGCATTTTGTGGCGACCGGTGGGAGATTTCCATGCAATTAGGTGTCAAAGTGAAACAAAATAAATAAAGCTTCAATCATCTAGGAAGCGAGAAATAGAAGAGTTTTGAGACTTTATTGACAACCTTAAATTAGAAAATCTACTATTTTCTCTACAGAAATTTATCCGGAGAAATTGTTAACAAAAATAAAAATGAAAAGACCATATATTGAATTACATAGCAAGAATTTGCACGCATAAGGGAAACTATTCTAAAGAATTCACCTTAAGCACAAGAAATCATAAAAAACATTATAATTTTCCCAAAGCTTACTCTTTTAACAAATAGGTGTCAATAAATACTTCTGTAAATAATACGTAACATCTAAACAGTGGGACAACGAGAGAACGTGATGGAGGGATCTTGTGGCATAATAGATTAGGTAGGTAGCAATGACAACATTGAAGGGAGCACAGTGGCAGGGGATATGGTGGTGGAGGAGATGAGATTTGTTGGAGAAGGAAGTACAGAGGGACAAGGCAGCATGATGGAAGCAGATCTAGTGGTGGAGGAGAGGTATGTTGAAGAAGAATGCGACGACTATATAGCTAGGGAGTGCGGTTAGAGACTTGGTAGCAAAGAAGGTGAGATCTACCAAAGAAAGAAGCACGGAGATGACATGGGAAGAAGAGAGAAGGAAGCTGGAGGGGGATGAGATGGGTGAGGGAAAGTGGTTTGAATTCAAAGAGAATGAGACTGAGAGCGGAGAGAGTGACAGATCAAAGAAGGTAGTACGGTCATCTAATACTTAATAAAAGTGTCATTTAACAAATTTAACGTAAAAAGAGGCTAGCTAAATAATGTCAAAAAAGGGTAAAACATAGGAGGGGTCGGTGTAATTTGTTCCATGTTCTATTCGACAATTATTTACTTTAAAGGTTGTCCTTTAAAGAAAAGTAACTAAGGAATAACAAAACAACTTGCACAACCTCTAATATGACAATATGATAACACCTATTTATTTGAGACATCTAAAAGCAGGAGAAAATAGAAATTAGGCAGCAAAATATTTATGATTTAACTCATTTAACACTTTATCAACTTATGGACCGTTAGGAACAATGAATGCGCTTGATTAGATTCCCTCCAGACTGACTAATACAGAACCAAGCAAAAATCATTAACAGGTAGACTCCTTCAATTATTTTTGGACATTCAAGTCAGCAAACTTATATCTGCAAATGTAGATGTCCTATTGTAACAGCATACCGAGTAATGTCATCCCAGGAACAGGTCCAATTCAAGTTACTAAAGAGCATTTATCATTTTCTTCATCTCAGCAGACCTCCTGGGATCTGGTTCTTCAATTGCTCTCTCGGTAAGTACTTGCTTGATGCGACACATTGACTTCCTCGCCTGATTTCACATACCAAATAAATCAATAAAATGCATAAGTGTTTTTTAGGTTCCCCACACACAGTTAAAATTTGTAATTCACTCTTCAGGGAAAAAGGATAAGAGCAAGACCATTGTGATTGTTCTATACCATTAATCCATGTAACTTCGGTTCACAAAAGCAACACATGCGTAAGGCAGAACAAGAGCAAAGAGAGGTGATACCTTGGGGATACGCTCTGGGTTAGGAAAACGCAGGTTCTGTGCATTAAGCATTTGACGCTGAGTCATCAACATGTTCTTCTCCTTTAACAACACATACCACAACTTATGAAGGTCGTCCCAAGATTTCAGGCGCAATTCAGAAGCCTTCCAACTCCGACCTAGCAATAAAAATTAAGAAAGATAATAAAAAGAGACAGCTAAAAATAGCACAACCTTCAAAGCTCAACGGAGAAAATCAAGAATTTGGTTTGTACTGAACAATTGTGGCTATTGCATGAAAATGAGTGAAATTTTCACACTAAATCCATTTGAAAACAAGAAGTGCATGATGCATACCATAAACAACAGGTTTATCATCATCTGGGGTCCTGTCTGCCTCAAAGAACTCCTGAAGGGGATTGCGAACTTCTCTGCCACCAGCAGGAGCTGTAGTGGCATAATGTTTTGATCTAGCAGCAGCAGCAAAGAGTGTTCGTCCAAGTGTTCTAGACAAAAACATGGCTGCATTGCCAATCATATTAATTGTATAATGTAAGAAACCAGACGACAAGAAAATGGCCATACAAACAATGTTATCAAAATCAAATCAAATACTATCTTAAATCACATTTACATGGATTTTCCAGGCAATTTAACATTATGATCCAATAAAAACTGAAACAGTGGGAGGAAAGTGGAACTCTGAAATTGAAAAATCAATTGGCGGACTTGGCTTCCCCTATTCTTTTACATCCACACATGCAGGGATAGGGTTGGGTTTATAGTGATACAGAGCTATGTCTTTCGGCTCATCGTAGGAGGATCGGAGAGGGAGATAAAAGATGGTAACTCGAGAACCCATACTAGTATATCAAACTATAAATGTAAATATAATTACTAGTAGGATCACTTGATGACATTCTTTCCTTCAAATGTAAATATAATTATATAATAAATACAACAAAGCAAACCCACAGCAAGAACACAGAAAAAATAAACACAGCAAACTCAACCCACCAGTTATGAGCAGAAGCGAGGAAGCAAAACGATGACAAACAGAGCGGCAAATTCGCGGCGACTAACGACGAGCTACGAGCCCGACGAGCGGTTAGACGTACAACAACCAGCGGCGACAAGGCGAGGGGAGGTGACGCGAGAGAAGAACGATAGAAGAAACCCACGGACACAGTAGCAGAAAGGTTTTTTACCTGCACCTCCATAGATTTTGAATTTCCCAAAATGTCTATTCAGAAAGACTATATTACCCTTAAGAATGATGCATAGGTTTTAGAAGGATGAAAATGAAGGTACGTAAATAAAGGTGATACTGCAATTTTTTTTTGTGTATTGTGACTATGTGCTTGTAGAAGGTTGGACATGCTTGGTCATGGTGATCAATAGAGGTGGGTTTTGATTTTGTATTTCAAATTTTATAATCTGAAAATTATTGAATTATAGAATTTGGAATTTATTTTTCGATAAAAATTACCTTTGAATTTGGATAATTCATAATAGAAATTTTAACTTTTAGAACAGGTCAATCTAAAAAATACAGAAATACATTTGAGAACATATCTCTTGTAGCCTAATCTGGAAGGTAAAATTATATTTTTAAAATAATTTATTTTTCACTTCTGTAATAGGTCAATCCGAAAGGACAAATGAGAATAATTGGGTCATTACACACCACTTAGGTTAGTTTAGAAATTTTCAAAATCTATAGTGAAGCGAAAAGAAGATATAAAGGTGCAGGAAGAAACCATTTTTTTTTCGTAGACTTATTAAGACTCATCGTGGGCAATCAGATTAGAAAAGGGAGTGATAATTCGTCAACCTCCGTACTTTCTCCATCCTAGACTCAATGACCATTATATCCTTAATTAAAAAGATTAAATAAATCATACATTCTCCATCCTTAATTTAGAATATAACAATTATATCTCCGATTTTGTAACTTGGACTAAATAAAATTTTATTTCAATTTGTACGATCCATTGTATTTATATTTCAAATAATACAAATATTATATTTTAAATTATTATAGATTGTGCAATTTAATGTATATTTTTAGTTATAAATTTAAGATACAAATTTTATATTTTGGAAAACACAGTCTAAAATAAAAGAAATTGTATTTTAAATTTTACAATTTATAATATAAAAATTATATTTTAGGTGATATAATTTAGAAGAAGTATTCTTTTTCTTTTATTAGCAAAGACTAGCGTATTGAATCCAATCGAAGAAGAATGCAAGCATGAGCAAAGAAGGATCCTCCTATTAAGCGAGCCATTACAATTCCTCGCTCCAATCGAGTGACAATTTTCTTCCGCATAATCTCGTTCTTTCCTTTCAACTCATTCAATCGTACGAGAATGTCACTATACTCACAATTTTAATAACATTGGTCCCTAGATAAACTAAAGATAAAAATTATTTTCTTTATAAACGATTTAAGTAGGGAATGAAATTTATGATAATATCCATATATGTAAATAGTGGAAAATAATTTATGATGCAATGGGTTGTAATTTTTTTTATCAACATGTTTTAAATTTGGATTTGCTGAATTTTAGTTATATATTTATTATGCCTTATGAATTTTTATTATGTTTTTGTACCTGCCGACGCTGGGCCTCTCTACCTTTATAATATGTTTTTCTTTCACAAATACTTTTTATTTTTGTTATGATTATCTCTTAAATTTTTTCCTTCATTTACTGATTTTATTTCATTACATTTGATTAAAAAATTAAGACAAGTAAAAATGATTTGACAATTTTTTTTTAACCTGCAAATGAGAATCCAAAGCCTCAGTTGATAGAATTTTACTAGCATGTAATGAGTATGCATAATCTAATCTAAATAAAGTTGTAGACTTTCATTAACAATGAAGAGTGTGCGTGTCTGAACTGTTGGGGCAAACCAAACCAATCACTACACTAAGCGAACCATGTACTTAGCTGAAACAAGTAATCAATTGCAAGAAAATCCACGAGTTATTCTCAATGTTGTAAGTATTAGTTTGACCAATAGCAACCCTCTTTTCCTCAAAACAAAATACAATTAAAACATCCAAAAGAAACTCGTTTTCATTCATGGTTTTCCATCCTTCACTCATTTTGCTTCAAAATGACCCACTATTTTACCTCACTAGTATATCACCAAACAGGTCTAAGGCATAATTTATAAATACTCAACTAAGCAAGTATTAACACTCACTGCAAAAGATTAAAAAACACAAATTAATGAGACAGATAGATTAAGTTAGAGTGTGTTTGTGAAGCCTACAAGATAATCAGCCGGATAAGGCAGCAAGCTTGTGATAAATGAAATATTTAATTAAGATGAGTATTAGGTTCTAAGTACATAATTTAAGGACAAAATTAAATCATGTTTTATCCGTCTTCATGTACCATACCATATCTACCTTCTACTAGTTAGTGGCTTAGTAGTACACAACAATGATAAAAAAAAAACAAGTGGGCATGTTAAAATAGTAGGTCCTACTAATTTATAATACCACAGACCATCTTAATTTGTCTTTGTATCAAAGGGACTCAAGCTTCATACGTTATCATATCCTTTGAACAAACAAAAGGACCACTTACTCATATGACTAATACAATAGATAATATAACGAACAAGAGAAGAACATCGTTGACGAAAAAGAGGAATAGATGGAAACAAAAGAAGAAGGAAAGGTTTTCATAGGCAACAAAATATGACGAGTGATCAACGTCATGAATGTTGTATATGAAACTGGTACTGTTGGTGAAAAAGTTGTAAGGTAGTGAGTGCCTCACAACTACTACCTTAAAATATGTAGTTTGTATAATTGATTCGGGACAAATGGATACCAACATTAGGATGAGATAAGCCAAATAGACATAATCATATATGTGTTATCGCTCGTTTAGTGTAGAGCTCAAAACTTAGTTAGGATTGCTAATTACTAATAAAACTTTACCAAATAGGACATGACATTTGAGTTTTATTAAAGCTTTCTAAAAAGTTTGAAATGTATGTTTGACTCTTATCATTGGCTTAATTGTATATAAATGACCTTTGTGATTGTTAATTACTACTAAAGTGGTGATTTGGCTTTTCTTGGTATAGTGTCATTTTTTAAATACTCTTTTCGTATATATAGGAGTTTATGATATTTTATTTGTTTATTACTCATCATATATACAAATAAAACCATATCACTTTTGATTCCTTACAGTTTATGGATATGAAGTGCAAAATTATTTACCTTTGAGTAGCTATACTTTTGTAAGAGTATAGTATTCCCCAATCTTATTAATGATTCCGTTTATAGAAAGAATTATAAAGAAAAAAAGTTTAAAAACAAAAACAAAATGAAAAAAGATTACAACTCACACAAGCGAGTGATACATAAGAATATTAAACGTATAATGTGTAGGCTTTCCAAGAAAAGATAATTTAATTTTTTATGACAATAATTTTGAATTTTTTTTACTTATATATTGTTATTTTACTTTTTTTTGTGAGTGTAGAAATTTTAACCCACTTTGAATTCCTATAATGTCACTTAATTTTTGTAACTAGCATTTGGAATTACTTGAATTAGCGACATAATAACATATATATAATATTGTCTCTCAATATTTATGGTGATTGTGTATAATGATAGAGGTACTACAAGGTAAGAGTTGCACATGGATGTGACATATGACAATAGCAATTCTATTTTTAGAGATTTATTGTTTATCCAATAATGGCCTTGAGTTTGGAATGAGGGTAGCTGGAGCTGATGCTTGTGCAACAAAAAAGTAACAGTAACATTTTCAAAGACTAAAATAAAAATTATTTTATTTTTACTGTCTAGCACAACTAAAATTAAACTTATAAGAATAAAACATAAATACTACAGTGTAAATTATCAACAATTATTATCCCAGATAAATCCAAGAATGCATTGGTGGAATCGTAGTAAAAGCCAGAAAAACATGTTTGGTTTTAATTGGTTCACTAAAATTCGTGAAAACTATAGCTCGTAATAAATAGTACTGCTCGTGTTCCGAATAAGAGAGACTATTGACAGAATTTTATACTGAATGAAAATGACCAACGGAAAAACTAAGAAGAATCATTGCATATGATTCAAATTGAAGATTTTTCCTAGCACATGCATTTAACATATAACTATTATTTCTGTTCTGAACGAGTCAAATTACATCAAATTTTCATCTTTTACACACCAACAGAATTTAAATAATTAATCAAATAGCACCTTGCACTGCCTAAGTTATTTGACTCGTTGAATTTTCAAAACAGTTTCTCAATTGTTAACAAAGATATGATAATCACACTACTTGTGTGTTGTTTTATGGAAAATGGCATGCTTCTTCCTTCAACACTTCCAATTTGCTTTTATACAAAATAAATAATTGGTTTATTACTTAATGTTGTTTTGTTCAAGTAATTTGAATTCATGTATGGTTTTTTACTTTTTTTTTTTGGTTGTCGTTGTCTAAGGTGTGTTGATAAATTCAAAATCATGTTTCTTGAGTCACTATTTTCACTTGTTATTCTTAGATATTAGATCTGAAGCACATGTGGATAGGTAGAATCTTTACCAATTTTAAAATATCTTGTAATACAACCAACCCCTTCCTTTTGAAAATAAATAAAGCAATCTATCAAATAATTCAAATACCTTCTTCATCACTAACAAGTAATGGAATCTATATTATCCATATAGTTATAGTAAGACCAGAGCAATGCATTTAGATTCGTCTCATAGATTTTCATAATGATGTACTAATCGGTTCTTAATTATGCATAGTATATAGTATTAATGAATTCAACCGAAAACCTTTTTGTGGTCCATATCTATCAAATACCATGTGCATTTGAGGCTTCCATTTGAAACTTATCTTGTGGCAAAGCAAGTGAAAGGGTCTTCATAGCATTCAGTACGTGACAGAGTTTCGCTTCACAGGGAAGTTTGATTTGATATCTTACTAACTCTTTGTAGGGTGCATTCACTCATCTATTCTAGACACGTTAGGATGATACTAGTATGCGTGACACCAATTATGTCCTAGTGAAAATCGGTAGATTAAGTCATAATTGAATCGTGAAGTTTAGACTATTATATCCGTAGATAGAAAGAGTTGTATTACACTCATGCATGCACACAAGAAATAGAATCATTCAGTGTGATGAAACGGAAGGTGAAGGACTTAGAAAATGAAAGAAAAAAAAGAAAAAAGGACAGAATGGAAGAATGAAGCGCATGTTATTTTAATCCATTTGTAAGAGATGGCCAAACTTGAAATCCTTCTTAAGAACAATGTTTTAGTCCTAAAAAAATAGTTACCACGCAGCAGTCTTTGCTTTGATCAAGCTATTGATTATTGACTTTGAAATTCATAACCAGTTCTAACGAGAGAATTAAGCCTTTGATTGGATTGCCAAAATATTCTGTAAAATGTAAAGACAAAGATGCTGCTTCACTCTCAATATTAGAGTACTACTCACTTGGAACATTTCTGCTTTTCTACTCAACAACATGTGGAATGTTGACTTTTTCATTTTTTTAATTCTTAAAAGGTTCAAAGTAAAATACTGAAGAGGATGACACTTTCTCTGATGATATAGCTTCAGAGATAAACTGACAAATCCCTCTCTCCAAAAAGAAAAGAGAAGTGAGATACACTTTGCAGCAGAATAAAACAATATTATCAGGAAGGCACAGATTAGAGCTACAGAATCTTTATTCTATACATATTCTATAAAAAATTAAACGCAAAAACCTACTAATGATTTGTCCTCTAACCAAGAAAAGAGAATGCACGTGGCGTCACATGAGCTCAAGAGGTTAATATGAAGAGCCACATGAAGAATTCTCCTCTTTGAAAGTTGAAACAACTGCTAAGGTCCAAGCAGGAATTTTGCTCAGTGCTTCTTCTGGAATCTTGAACTGAACTTCATAATTACTTCTTCCCACGCAACAAGTATATATATATAAGCCAAAGTTTGGCAACTAATAATTTAGACACTCGTTACTAAAAGGAGGGTCTATAAATTTATGTTTGACTATTCTGCTAGCAAAGTGATTTTCTATTTCACTATGTAATCAATCATGGCATGTGACATGAGTCAGGTTTTACTAATTGCTCAAACAAATGTTTATGGGATTATTAGCTAATAGCTAGTTTGTATCTTGTGGAACTTAAGCACATGCAATTCTCAACCAAATTTGTCATATGTTGGAGGTCTAATCATATCAGTTACAGTTATGTTTAGCTCTCATGATTAATTTGCGGGCACCTCATGTGGTCCAAATAGGACATGCCTCAACTTACATATCCAATAGTCTTGTTTTCGGGTGAATTGTTTAGAAAGCCATGTAGGGTACTGAGATAGATAAATGCTATGCCACTCTCCTTTTGGTTTAATAATGAAATGAACATGAATTGTAGCCCTTCTGAATAGTTGGAAAACACTAACATAATGGAAAACGTGGGAATCTGCAATACATTGCTGCAGACATTGGCCAGAGACAATTTCAAGTTGTGTGTGCTCGAAAATAATCCTTTTGTTGGAAGGATCACTTTGGGTCAATGGCATGTATTATTATGTCTCACAATTCCTACATGCAAATGCAAATTCCATATAAAAAATATTCACTATAATGATGCATTGAAAGATATTTTGTGGAAGAGGGGGTAAACTGAATACAACTATGGCAACTTCATTCGTTCCTTCTTGTTTCACAAAGTGCATAGGTGCTAATACAGTATTGTTTTCTGAATATATACCATTATTTTCTGAATAGATGATATAGGATGAATAGCTATAGCAATTTTCTGGGGCCAACTGATATGATATGTTGTACAAGAAACATAAAGTCAGAATAGATTCATGCAGAGATGCATTTGAAGCTATTCAAAGTGACATCTGATGCATCAGGCACCTACTCGTAATAAATGAGGTTGCTTTATACATATCAAGCTAAAAACCAAAAATATAAAGCATAAATGATGGTGTGTGAAGGTGAGAGGTAGCAGTACCAAGCATAAATCATTGATGGATTTTAAATTTGGCTAAGAATAAAATTTAAACACAATTCTCTTTAGATAGTTCTAGTGTTCTTCTTCCATGATAATGTAGTTTCACCTAATATTGATCTTTAACATGAACTTTTGTTACACAGATTATTAAATTTTCATCAGAGAACATTGCTTAAAACGCCAAACTTATCTAAATTTTGTCTAGTTAAATCACAGTGACCAATTGACCATTCGTTCAAAAGTCAAATGCTTACTTTAACTTTGAACCAATTTTTTGACTAGGCTTATCCTACATGCATGTACTTCCAAGTCCCATCATCATGACCCTCAGCTGAGCAGTTTCATTTTTTTTTCATGTGCTGCAACACTGAAACTCATTGATGGATTCCATAAATGGGGAAGTTGGTGATAGTGCCAGTTCTGTCGTCATTTTGACTTATTAAAATCTTCACAATAGTCATAATACTGAATATGAAAGAGAAAATTTACCTCTTTTCTAAACATTAACTTGGTCTTACAAACGGTAGATTTAACTATCTTATACTTTTTGTTAACAAAGAATTGTGCAGTTGTATAATTGTATGGTCCTTGTTCAATTACACTAGTGATGAAAACTTTGCTGAAAAATTAAAGGGTCTGACTTGCATTTAAATAAGAATGATAAAATAAATTAAAGTTTAGCTGACAAAGTTCTCAAAAAGTAAATATTAAACAAAGGGTGAAATTTCTATGAAAAGAAGAGATGTGCTCGTGGTTTTGTTTAGTTTGTGAAGAAACACATTAAAAGTCACCCATTATCTACAACCATTCTGATTTCAACAGAGTTTCTTAGTCCTAATGAGTTTCAGATAAAGAACGTGACAGAACTAAAGACTGAATTATTATGTTCTGCTATTAAAGCTAAAGCTGAGAGAGGCATAGAAAGGGAAAGCACAAATTTTATAAACCAACATGTATCATAAATAAGAATACGAGTTTATTCATGTACTTTCTCTTCTTTCTAAGGGTTTTGTTCTTTAATTAGCTATGACTGTGTCAATCTATTCAAGCAATTAATTGAGACCAGCTAACAATCTCAGAAGCTTGCCTTACCAAATTTGTGTCATTTTTATACAGTTTTACCTCAAGGACAATGATTAAAGAATTGGATAGAAAAATTATTAACTATTTAAATGAGAAAAAATATATTGAAAAACATAAAATGAATTGAATTTTTCTGTAAATTAAAATTAAATTTTACAAGTTAGTCTATGAACTTAGTGAGAGATGCAATAAAAAATATTTTAAAAAATTAAGATGCATATGTTTATGTTATTTTATGAAAGGAGTTTAACAAACTTCAATTTCTCAATTAATTGTGTTTTTCTGTAAGTACTTATTAAAAGTTTAATTAAAATGGCTGTTGGTCGCATTAAATATTATGCTTTTTATTAGAAAAAAAAATACATTATTGATATAACGATTATAACTAACATGATTAGTCATTATATCTCTCTCCACATGTATACTTTCAAAGTACAATAAACTATATTAAAGCTTAGCTCAAATTTAGGGATCATGACAAAGATTTAATCTTATTTTAATAGTACATAATTGGATGATAGTATATTTTTACTTATATTATTATTATTATTATTATATTTTGGGTTACATTTTAATAAAATTATTTTTTAATCTGTAACAAATATTCTTGTATTACCGTCAATTTATCAAGTGAAACCATAAGTCTGTATACTACTTTTAATATAAACTAATAATATAATGGCCAGAGTGGAAGATGATCAATTCTTTCCATAAAAACATAAATATTTTTCGAAGTTAAAGCGTTTCTTTTAGTTTCAGTTATTTCAACATTTTTATCTGGAAATACTCGATTTTTATCACAGGTGATGTATTCAGATTATTTTAAAAATTGTTATTCTTATTTTTAATATTATGAACCTTATTATTTAGAGATAAAATTCCTGAATATTATAATTTTCTCATATCACATTCAAACTCACTTCTTTTTCACCATGGTTTCAGATAATCTGCCAAGGAGGAACAATCTTGCAGAAACACCACATGTACTTTATTCTGAGTGTGGGACAAAATCCCTGTGCCATCAAATTGTTAAGAGCACTAAAGACCTTGACACGTTTAATTGTGGTAAAGGGGTGTTTTATTGTTTCACATTGAGCATTTGAATGTGCATGATAAGAGGGGTGAAATATTTGGCAAGTTGTGCAGAAAATTGCAAGAGGGTATTATTGAAGAGTAAAGCATGGTGTCTGATCTCCCAAAAGATGAAATTTGATGGTGTCATTTCCCCCTTATTCTTCTGAATTCTGTTTTCCACATATTGTGAGCATTGACTATGCGTGGTATAATTGGGTCCATCATCACATGTGTTCTAAAAACCGCGTACCTTATATATCAAACAAATCTCTTACAATCATCATCTTTCCTTTTCTTGTGCCATCTCCTCCTTTGTCCTTCCACATGTGTGTTTCATTCTCTTTCACCAACTATTCACAGATTCTCTAGAATCTCTCACTAGTTATCCTTTCTTATACACTTTATAGTTGAGTAATAATAATTCATAAGGATAATCAAGATTTAAGTTACCATATTATCTTAATCATCAAAGTCTGAGTAAAAATAAAAAGATCTAACATAAAAAAACTCACAACTTTAATATTTTAAGTTTTGAATGAAAATGAGATTAATTTTTTTATATGAATCTGACTCGTATATTAGTATTATAATATTTATGTACTATATAATTAAGAAAGTTTTTAACTTTGACAAAATTATTGACCAATATCTATTATATTTAAAATAATAATAAGTGGCTGACATATTATAGAGTTAATATAGATCCTGATCGGTTAATTCTTATCATTACTTATCTCATCTTTTTGATAAAACAGAACGAATTATTAGCTATCAGATTAATCACTATTATAAATAATAAAGAGAAATTAATAATAAAAAATCTTATTTATCATTTAACTTCTAATATCTTATATATAAAAAAACTGATTTTAACAATTAAAGTAATTGTCTTACTTCTTTTTATTTATATCAACAGCTGAAATAAATGTCTTATCTCTTTCTATTTATATCAACAGCTGAAGACAGAGAAGTAAGAAGAAAGTTTTGAGAACTAACACAAAAAAGAAAAAATGTTATAGTCTTCTATTCCCTAAAAACAATTTCCTTCCTAGTTTTTCAGCCGCTGATTTGTGTGAATTTTGTGTGCTTATCTAATACTTCCATTTATTTAGTGTAGTCCTATTTCAGTGAAAAAAAGAAATGAATCTTAATATTATTATGACATATTCTATCCACTTGTGCACAGGGGAACATGCCTAGAGTTTAGAGTGGTAGAGTTTAACAAGTATATATAGCTATATTTTTAATGCCAGATGACGGTTTCTACAGGAGAAAAACAAACACTATAAGAAATAATAATGGTTGGTGTGTGAAATTTAGGTGAGAAATTTAAAAAAAGAAAAAATTTGGTCACAATCGGAACTGACATAGTTCAAACAAAGCATATCTCGGAGTAATTGAGCGAACACGTCCTTAACCACAAATGCAAACAAGTAAAATGTATAAAGTAACCTTTTCTTGTTCCATCAATTGCAAAGTGTGCCATTTTCACGAGCCTTTGTCACTGTCCTTCACCATCATGCATTTGTTGTTGCAAACACCAAAGATGGATCACGAAAAGGTTAGAGCAATTACAAAACAAAATCATTAGCGGCTAAACGCGTTAAATTTTATAATAAACATCCACAGCCACCAATCATCCACAGCCACGTGTCCTTACATGTCTTTCTCCTCTTCACTTGTGATTCTGCTTTTGTCTTATTCTCCCAACCTCTTCACACAAACGTCTCATTTTAGCCTTCTATTATTTTTAGAATTGCCTTATTCTTTTCATTTTTTTTTAAATCAGTATTTTAATGTTGGATGCTGCTGTTTTTTTTTTATTGTAATTATTATTATCACAGAACCATTCTCTTTACCATAGGGTGGTAGATTGTGATAGTCTATTATAGAAATGAATGACACTGTAAAATCAAAAATCAAAGGTTGAAACTTCCATTTACATTAACTGGTGTCACGAGTGTTGGATTTTGATAAGGTAGGACTCAAAACAAAACAAAACAAAAAGGATAGTGGGTACTAGAAGTAATTGATCTTAGGGGTAAAAAAGAGGTCACTAAGTTTGTAATTTTTGGAGGTTTTGTGGGTGGTGATATTTTTCCATATCTCTCAAATATATATAATTTTAAAATTTTATTTATATTTATTATTAGAAAAATTAAGTTGTGCATAAAAAATAGTATCACATTTTTCAATTAAAATATTACAATTGTTAAATAGTCCTGTATATTAAAATAATAGGATTTTTCTTTATCGTTATCTATCAATATTTTATTACTATATATAGGGAAGGAAATGGAAAGTAGATGGTTCTTACAGTATAGTCGTTAAAATACTATTTTTCCATTAAATTAACTATTTTAAATTAACAAATTCAATTCTCTTAGAATAATTGAATTTTTTTATTTTATGAAGATAAAAGATATGATAAATTTAAATTTGAATATTAACTAAATTTGATATATTTTGGACAAGGTTTTTTAAGTACATCGAAAAAGAAAAATTAAAAAATTGAAATTAATAAGTTAAAACTTGTTTTTAATCATAAAAGTTATTTCATATAATTTTTAAAAATTTTAATTTTAAACTGGTGCATAAAATAATTTAATCATTCACAGCTCAATTCTCTAGGTTACAATAATTCTTCAAGAAGGGATATCTTTCCTTATAGTTTGTTATCTGAATTTATTTTTCAGTATATCTAAGTTTGGTGTTTCCTTGTAGTAAGTTTCTAGTGCTATTGTGGTATTCTTGATAGATGTTTACATGATGTTATATTATTTTTGTTAGGTTTTCAAGAATATTTCCCATTTGGAATTATTACAAATTTTACACGTAAAGTGTAATTGTAATCAATTTTTCAAAATAGTGAAACATTCTCATTAATGATTAGACAGTTTGAAATTGAATAGATTAAGGTAGAATTAAATCAGTAAAAAAAAAATTTCCTTTTGTGCTCCCTATTGAGTTCTTCATAGTTTAATGGTGATATTATTAAAAGGTGCAGGTGGACTCTAAAAAATTGAGGAGTTGAATAGTATACAAAAGTTTTTCACACAAAAAAGATCGTTCAAGGAGAAAGAATACATAACAGAATTATATTGATTAATCATCTTAAGAGCTTAGGTTAAGTCTAATTCTTTTTTAAGAAATTTTTAGAATAAAAATACTAATGATTACAAATAAGTAGTCAAACTACTCTGATCATCAAGATTAAATTAACTACTTCTAGTTTTCCCTTTTCAATCTTTCCCAAAAATTAAGAACTCAAGCATTTTTAGTTTAATTTTTTTTACCTTCACATTTGACTACAAACACAAGATGTTCTTAGAAATAATTCTATTGAAGAGGATAGACAATAAGACTTCTTACTTAAGAGTTACTTCACTTAGTAAATAATACACAAAAAAAAAAAAACAATTTCACTCCCAAAACAAAAAGACAAACTCTTTGACATATGTATTTACAAAATTAGTTCTGTTGATTTCTTTCATCTTTCTTTAGTGTCTTTGACTTATTTATATAAATGCTTAATATGACCATTGTTAAGCATTTTCTTTTTAACATTGTTAAATTATATGTAGAGTGAGAAATTTATCAGTGGAATAAATGATCAAATTGTTACCTTACAAACGCTTCGCAAATTAGCTACTATATAGTTACCTTACACCGTCATCGCAAATCAACTAAAAAGTTATATAATTTAATATTATATAAACTTTAATTCCTTTTACATAACTATTATTTTTCAAAAAATATTTGTAATCCTAAAAGTGTAGATATAATGAATTAATATATAAATTATAATATGTATTTATATATATATATATATATATATATATATATATATATATAT
>Ga0209489_103267_pt1 | contig 31860 bp, 26 predicted proteins | sample SiratrowhiteBW_FD_187527 | JGI IMG/M metagenome (GOLD analysis project Ga0209489, IMG submission 187527) | Root nodule microbial communities of legume samples collected from California, USA - Siratro white BW (SPAdes) (version 2) | ecosystem: Host-associated > Plants > Roots > Nodule | place...
AGCTAAACATAATCATTAATTTAAGATGAAACTGCAGTCTGTGTCTGTTACATAGCTGCAAGGTTTTAAATTGCAGTTGTGTCACAATTTCATCAAATGATGGGCTACTGTAGACTACAATTATGAATCATGTTACGGTCGAAATCGTGGTTGCAGACTGCTGTTTAAAACCTTATGAAGTTGAATAAGCAGTGTAGGTGCAGCTTTGTGAATTGAACCTGGAAGAAAGGCTTTGCCTTCCCTAAGCCTTTGTGAATTGCCTTTTGGTACTCCTCTCTTCTTCAGAAGGAGAGTAGCATAATACTCAAAACCCGAACTTCGTTTTCATCTTCCTCTTCACTTTCTTCTTTCTCCATTACTTGGCTTAGATAGCAATTGGAATGAAGCACATTGGTGGTTTCAAATCTTGCAAACATTCAAGCATATAAATAACCACTCCAAAGGCACCGACACGTGGAAGGATCACCTTCAATTCCAACTTATTAGCACGGAATAGAAAAAACCGACAAAAGAAAACAGATAAGCCTAGGCATTAAAAAAAGAATCAAATCACATTAAAAGCTATTCTGTTAAGCACACTCAAGAATATTATTGTTCTTCTGCTTTAAACAATTCTCTCAGAAATTCTCACAACCGACAGGGAAGGATAATTAAAGATTAAAGACGTTAAAGAGGATTTGAAAAACAGGTAAAAAAATTGAAAAAATGGTTATAATAATAAAAGATGGTAGGTTAAAGCAGTCATAGAGACAAAAGAGCCAAGTGTAAAGAGAGAATAGGGTTGTGGATGAGCACTTGCATTTATAAAATGTGGTAGAATGGGTTGGCACCATTCAATTGGAGTTGGTGCATGAGACTAATGCTTATGAAGATAAATGCTAAAATCTAATAGCCACTAATGCTTCAGTGGGCTTACTAAATTCGGTGTTGAGTGTACTATAATTAAAGAAAACCAATACTCTACTTTTTCTTATTCTTCTTTCCTATTATATAACCACATACCCTTCAATTTAGCCTATGCTAGCACACATCTTTCTGTACGGAGAGGAATTGCAATTATTGGACCCCTCGTAATAAAATAACTCACCTTAGGTTGTGGTAGGATTTGAAAAAAATCCTATTTTTCATTTTTTTTAAGTTTATTTCAATGGACTTGTTTCAAATAAGTCCATATTTAACAATTAAAACTAGAATTTCTTAGATGTATTTGAATTTTTTTTGTTAAAATTGGAAGGTTCAGTTCAGTTTGTGAGAGAAAATCTGATTTATCAAAATTTATTTATATTTATAAATTTGTGGTAGATGAGTAAAATGTTAGGTATTTAAGTGTGAGTATAAGTCTCACATTAAGTTGAATGAGAAATTGCAACAACATATAAGAAAAAAGACTCATAAACATAATATCTTTAAAGCTTTAAGTTGAAGATGGTGTTGTTTCCTTAGGTGGGTCCGACTCTTATATCATTCTTATTTGATCTTCCTAATGTTTCTCCTCTCGATTTTCTCAACGATTTGTGATAACCGGCTGAGACGAGTACAGTTTAATATTTCTATTAAAACTCTTTATCTCATTCTTATTTAATCTCCTCACCCAATTATTTCTCGTCTCAACTTTTCTAACATAATACAATATATTTAACATATGTGATGAGGTGAAAGAAGAGTTATTTTCATAACGTGGACCTTACATTATTAATACTAAGGAAGAAAAGTACTAATATAAAATATTATTAAAAAGATAAAATACATATATTTTGAAGTTTTAAAAAATATTATAAATAGGTGTTTAGAAGATTTGTTAAGTTCATAAAATATAGATGTTAAGAGTTATTGAGTATTTATGTATATAAATAGAATACAACAATTTATTCTTTATTTTTTCTTTATTATTAAAGCTTAAATATTTAACTATAGTAAAGTAAAGTAGAGAATAAAATTATTCATTATAATATAACATTAGATTCAAGATATAACACTAAAATATACCATTACACCGCAAAACCAATCCAAATTAAACTTTAAAAATTAGTTTGATGTGATTCGAGTATTTCTTTTTTTTTTAATATTCAAAGTGAAGACGAACACCCCTTGTCAAAACAATTTTTTACGATACAGCGTCTATTTGATATGAATAGTAATGAGTATTTTATCAAATTCAGCTAAATAATCATTTATTAAAGTAGGGTTTTTTCATCATATAATTTATTATTTAAACTAATTATATTAAAATGGGCATATATAGTACTCATATTATCACAAGATAAAAAATGAGAACAAGTTTATAAATAAAATTAATTAAACGTTGAAAAAAAAAAGTAATACATTAAGGAAAAAGGAAAAAAATTCAATTAGAATCGTCGACTCCATTAATAACCTATGAACATTCTATTTGATGATAGCTGATGTATAATTTTTCCTTCACTACCAAATAGTTAGGTTAGGAATTAGAAAGCTCATGCAGACACAGTCCACAAATCTTTATGTCATAAGCAAAATCTGCAGCAAATATTAGTAACCTTGCTTATGATACAGAAAATAATGTTTATTAATAATAAATGATGAAATTTAAAATCAGCGTGGATGTGCCGGAGTGGTTATCGGGCATGACTAGAAATCATGTGGGCTCTGCCCGCGCAGGTTCGAATCCTGCCGTTCACGTTTTTGTTTTTTCACTTAATTTCGCCGTTCAAATGTCTTTTAGCTTTCTTTTTTGCTTTGCTCTACTGTGAGCAACATCTGAATCTCCAATGCATCAAAAGACCTTGCAACTGATAAACCAATGCAAATCCATTTCCCAACTATACCAAATCCACGGCCACACCATCACCACCGGTGTCTTACCTCTCCACACACTCCATATCTTCAACAAGATCCTGGCCACCCTCACCACCCTACTCTCCGCCCCCAACACCACCACAACCCACCATTCCAACTCACTAATAACCTACTATGCACTCTCCCTCTTCCATTCCCTCCCAAACCCCACCACATTCTCCTTCAACACCCTCATCAGAATCCATACCCTCCTCCTCTCCCCTCTCCCCGCCCTCCGCCTCTTCTGCACCCTCCGCCGCCTCTCCCTGCCCCCTGACTTCTACACCTTCCCTTCTGTCCTCAAAGCCTGCGCCCAACTCTCTTCCTCCTCCCTCGCCCAATCCCTTCACTCCCAACTCCTCAAGTTCGGCCTTTTACCCCATTTGTACGCCTTCAACTCCCTCATACGCGTATACTGTCTCCTCCATAGAATCAACGATGCCCACAAACTGTTCGACGAAATGCCTGTGCGAGATGAAATATCCTGGGGGACCATGATGGCGGGGTACAGTCACTTGAAACTGTGTAACCAAGGCATTGAACTCTTTAGTGAGATGATGGCTTTGGAGGTTAAGCCGGATAATAGCGCGTTGGTGTCGGTTCTCTCCGCTTGTGCTCAGTTGGGGGAGTTGAAACAAGGTAGCATCGTCCATGATTACATTAAACGGAATAGGATACGGGTTGATTCGTATTTGGCAACCGGGTTGGTGGACTTGTATGCGAAATGTGGGTGTGTTGAGACTGCGAGGGATGTGTTTGAGTCTTGCGAGAAGAAAGAAGTGTGCACGTGGAATGCCATGCTTGTTGGGTTCGCGATTCATGGGGAAGGATCGATGGTGTTGGAGTATTTCTCTAGAATGGTTGCGGAGGGAGTCAAGCCTGATGGGGTGAGCTTGTTGGGGGTGTTGGTGGGGTGTAGCCATGCGGGTCTGGTTTGCGAAGCGGGAAAAGTTTTTCAGGAGATGGAAACTGTGTATGGGGTTGCTCGGGAGGAGAAGCATTATGGTTGCATGGCTGATATGTTGGCCAGGGCTGGGTTGATTGAGGAAGCGGTGGAGATGATAAGAGGGATGCCAAGTGGGGGTGATGTGTTTGCGTGGGGAGGGTTGCTTGGAGGGTGTAGGATTCATGGGAATGTTGAGGTTGCAAAGAAAGCAGCGAAGCAAGTAATGGAGATTAAGCCTGAAGATGGTGGGGTGTATTCTGTTTTGGCTAATATGTATGCTCACAGAGGGCAATGGGATGATTTAGTCAAGGTAAGGAGATCATTGAGTGCTAACAGAAGGGCCAAGAAGATTACTGGTTGTAGTTTGATCAGACTGAATGACGATACCTAGGCTAAGATTCGGATGATAGGTTATGGGGGAAAGGGAGGTGTATAGATTATTTGGATGTTAGGTTAGGATAGATTTGACTATGGCTGATTGTTATTTTAAAAAAAATGGCTAATAATTTGTTATTGTTGTTGTTTGTTAAATATTTGTACTTGATTTTTTGCTGTCCTCCAACCAGCTCAAGAGCTTCGTGATATTGAGGTCCTTCAAAGACCTTCTTTTGGTTCATGGCAATGCGTCACAGGAGATGTGTCACCTATTACTGTTGAGTGAAGATGTTTTTTTATTGTTGAAATGAGAGCGAGAAAATCCCAACTACAGAACTTTGAAGAATACATAATTGAAGCACTATCAACTTCCACAAGCAGTGTAAGAAAATATGGCACATTCAGAAGTCCTGAAGTCGGCAAGTAATGCTTGGGTAAGATGTCCGCAGGTAATGTGTTGGAATTTAGCTATCTAGTGTTATGTTATTTTATTTACCGACAAATAGGATAAACTAAATTCTGATAAACTTAATTGTAATCATAACAAAGGAAGAACATCTTTAAACAAAGTAGACAAAAAGAAAGGTAATACATTGAATGTCTTAGTTTGAGTAGTCTTGTAACTTTTTGCTAAAATAATTTGATGCTCACAGTGAGGTTCAGGAAATTACTTTTGGCGTCTATCTTTCAGTTACGAGCAAACCTATTATGTGATAAAAGCTACGTAATTTCATTCTCTCCTCTCTGTACTATCTAATAGATATTGATATTCGCCTTTGACTATAAATTATTATCATACATTATGAATTTATTAGTATTAAACTAAAAAAAGTAGAGTGTTCTCCTATACATTTATTTTACATGTTTTGTGTTTGTAAGTGCTCATGTTTTATATTTGTAAGAATGTACTGCACTACATGATATTCTGCTTACTTTTTTCATGCATTTAAATGAAAATTTAACTCTTGGTCACATCACATGATTTCTTTTGTTACTTCTATTTGTAAGACCTTAGAAAATTACAAGACCTTAGAAAATAGCTCATTTAACGTTTCATATTTTTTTTATACAATCTTAATTATATCACACAGAAATTCTATAATAGACATATTGTATAAATATCTTTGTATTTATCTAAGATTTCAAGATATACCTTTAAGATCAATAGAATGAGAGACTGTAATTGCAAAGTTGATAGAGTGAGAGACTTCTTCCTGTGTCATCATTCTCAAGGTTGATAACGTAAGAGACTTCAAGTGTCCTTATAAGTAATCATCATCAAAGTTAAAAGAGCGTAAGACATTAAACCATCACCCTCAGTAGACATTGTCAAGTTTGGTAAATACTTCAGATATTCTCCCTTATTAAGTTTGATATAGAGATGTTCCATCATCTCCTTTTTAGCGAGTACAACAACATCAATGAGTAAAAAATAAGCTGCAGGTTGGTGCCAAAAAAACTAGTAATCATACTAAGAAATAATACAAGAATTTGCAATAAAATAATTAACAATACAATATTGCATTTGTTATGTGCAAATAAATAATGACGTGCAATATCAAGATACTTGTTAAACAAACTAAGCAATCGGGAATACAAGATAATTTCCAATGCCATAAAAAAAAAAAAAAAAAAAAAAAAAAAAAAAAAAAAAAAAAAAAAAAGAATAAATTTTTTTTTTTTTTTGTTCTTTATCAAATTCAAATGAAACAGTAGGTTTAGCAAAAATGAGAATTAAGTATTTTGCGTGTGTTTGAGAAAATGAGGGATACCCAAATTTTAGGAGACACTAAAGACGTGTTCGGTGGATTTGTTTTTATTTTCTAATAAAATCTTAAAAATAACTCTAAAGTGTGTTTGATCGAGTTTTGTAGTGTTTTGGAAGAAAACTTTTATTAAAGCTGAAAAAACACATTTTTAGTGTTTTCTTTTCAAGATTTAAGAAACAATAAAACTTAAAAAATGTGATAGTATCATAGTTAATTAAAACATAAGCCCTTGTTTGTTTCACTCTTCACCATCTCACTCCATTCTTGCAATTGCATCATGTTAGTCTCTCTCTCTTTTGCTGATGATGCTCCTATTATATTTTTTAAATATTTTTTTAAGAATTAATAATAAAATGTAAAATCGTATTTTCCGTAATTTCCTTATTGTAAAAAGCAAAATCACATAAATTAATTGTATTGCAAATAGTATGAATACTTTTATTAAAGCTGAAGAGAGTAACGTAATTGGATTTTGGTGTCTAAATGGTTGTCTGAGATGGACTTGTCATCAAACCTCACAGAAAGAAATTTTTGCAAAATCCTTCTGCAATTCACCACCCTCTTCTTCTTCTTCAATCTTCCTCAGCATTGTTTCTTAAAAGCAAATCCACGCTCTGTTTGTTGGCCCCTCAGTGTTCAAATCTGTCTCTCTCTGTTGCTGCTGAGAAGAACCCATGTCACTTTCCTTCTTCAAAGTGTTCCTGTGAAACCCCATTGCCAAGAAACCTACCACAACTACTTTCCTCTGTGACTTCTCAACCTTCACCTTCTTCTTCTGACCACAATTGACTTCCTTATAATAAACATTTACTTTCCTTCATTTGCAGTTCCACCCTTCATCACCATCACTTCCCTTTTTCCATTCTCCAATCCAAGATCATTTCTTTTCTGGGGAACCAAAAATGGGTAGGTGGAAGTTGAGTTTTTTGGGGTTTCTTTGTGCCTATTTTCTCTTTACAATTGGTGCTGTGGAGCTGGGCAGGAACCAACCAACTGAAAGAATTTCAGGTATTTTTGCTGACTTTGTTTTTTTAGCTTCTTCTTTTGCTTGGCTTTAATTTGGTTGTGATCGACTTGTTATGGTTATGTTTAGTGTTGATTTTGACCGCTTTGTATTGCGGTTTTCAGTACTATGTCTGTGTGGTTACTGTGAATGAGTTTGATTAAGATCTGCTTGTGAGGTTGATTAGGATAAGATAATTGTTGCATAAGTTGACGAAGTGTTTTTGTTTGTGAAGTTATTGTTTCAACCACAAAGCATTGGTTCTTCAGCATTGAATGTGGATGGTTATTCTGAAGATCCAAACTTTGAAGTACCAAGCCCTTTAGTTAGATACTATAAATACTGGAATTTGACTGTTTTTTGTTTCAACGTTCAATGCCTGCGATTGGGTTAAGGGTTTGGATGATGAATAACTACAAAGGTTTCGTACCTTTAATGGTAATGCCTTCCAAATGATGCCTTAGGATTATTAATAGGCTGTGCTTGATTTCAAAGAACACATGACAATCAATCAGAGTATCTGAGAAATGTATTGCTTGGTCTGCCCTGGAACTTGCTTACACTGTAAGATTGTAGATTCGTAATTTTGTGCTATTTCTCAATGAATTACATTAAGCAATGCTATTTCTGGACATACACTGAAGTCAATTACACGTTTTAAATCTGTGAGGTTATAAGCATGCTGTGGTTGAACCAATTGCAGGTAGTGCTGGTGATGTATTGGAAGATGATCCAGTGGGAAGGTTGAAGGTTTATGTATATGAACTTCCAAGTAAGTACAATAAGAAAATTCTCCAAAAAGACCCGAGATGCCTCAACCATATGTTTGCTGCTGAAATCTTTATGCACCGATTTCTCTTATCTAGCCCTGTCCGAACCCTTAATCCGGAAGAGGCTGACTGGTTTTATACCCCTGTATACACCACTTGTGACTTGACACCAAATGGCCTTCCTTTACCCTTCAAGTCACCACGAATGATGAGAAGTGCCATCCAGCTTATTTCTTCAAACTGGCCTTATTGGAACCGCACAGAGGGGGCAGATCACTTCTTTGTGGTTCCTCACGACTTTGGGGCATGCTTTCATTACCAGGTACAAAATTTAGTGTATGATGTTGCACTCTCATTATTTATATCACTTTTATTGTATATTTATATTATTTTGTTCCAGGAAGAGAAGGCAATTGAAAGAGGGATTCTTCAACTGCTACGGCGTGCTACATTGGTTCAAACATTTGGACAGAGGAATCATGTATGCTTGAAAGAAGGCTCAATTACCATTCCTCCATACGCTCCACCACAGAAAATGCACACCCACCTAATTCCTGACAAGACTCCCAGGTCCATTTTTGTGTACTTCCGTGGACTCTTTTATGATGTTGGCAATGACCCTGAAGGTGGTTACTATGCAAGGTAGGTCTTATTACAAGTTTATTTCATATCATAGACGCATAAGAAAGCTGTGAAGATGCAATGAAAAAGGATTTTGATTTATACAATCATTGTATTTTGTGTAACTATAAAAGTCAGGTCAATGATATCAAGATTGACTTCATTCATTACCTAAGATTGAAATTCAAGTATGCATGTAGTTTTGTGCATCAGTGTATGCAATGATGCTTTCGTAACAAAACAAGCTTGGATCAACAAATAATCCCTATTGATCAAACTGGCCATATCTGCAGAGGTGCAAGAGCAGCAGTGTGGGAGAACTTTAGGAACAATCCTCTATTTGACATCTCCACTGAGCATCCAACAACGTACTATGAGGACATGCAACGAGCTGTGTTTTGCCTATGCCCACTTGGATGGGCTCCTTGGAGCCCAAGATTGGTAGAGGCTGTGATATTTGGCTGCATACCTGTCATTATTGCAGATGACATTGTGCTGCCATTTGCTGATGCAATCCCATGGGAAGAGATAGGAGTGTTTGTTGCTGAGGAGGAGGTTCCAAAGTTGGATACCATACTCACATCTATCTCCCCAGAACTCATATTAAGGAAGCAAAGATTGCTTGCTAACCCTTCCATGAAGCAAGCCATGCTTTTCCCACAGCCTGCTCAACCTGGAGATGCCTTCCATCAAGTTCTAAATGGACTGGCAAGGAAGCTGCCACATGTCAACACCGTGTTCTTGAAACCGGGGGAGAAGATCTTGAATTGGACTGCTGGACCTGTAGGTGACCTTAAACCTTGGTAACACTTGCATTGCTTTTTTCTGAAGCCATTATAGGATTCTTTATATTTCTTGCTCAATCCTCCCAAAGTGTTCATAGGGGTTGGTAATTGAGATACCTTTTCTTTATTTTTTGTTCTGTAAATTTTGTTTTTCATAGATAATTCATTAGATCATGTAATCCATTTTGTAACATGATTGAAGTTTCATAATATACTCAAGATTCTTGTTTCCTCCTACAATAGCTAATTCATGTCTTCTTATACTGCATGCTAGACTTGGTAAATTGGGTGGCAATGGAAATTAAAATTGTAATGGCATTAACTTCGCGGTGATTCTTGATGGATCAGTGTGTGGTTGTTTACTTTTTCTTTTTGCAAGTTCTTGCATGTATTCTTCTTCAGAGACAGTTAGTTCTATTTGAGATAGATGGAATACTAAATTTGGACACTTTTACACAGAATATTTAAATCTTGGTTTGTTGATATTTTCACGTAAAATTGAATTCTTTTTCTCTCTTTTTTTATACTGTTGAACTATTTTTATTCATGAAAAAAGAAAAAAACAAAACAAAGTCTTTAATAAATGCTTCTAGAACCTATTTTATGAACATGTAAAGTATAAATTAAGTCTTTATGACTAGAATTCCACATCTTCAATTGAATCTGTGCACTGGTTTGCTTATGAATACTGTTAACCTAATTAAAAAGACTTACAAAAAAATTAAACAGTCATTTCCAAGGTATGACTAATGAGGCCTTCGCCATATGCCTCCATTAAAATTTAAGTTGTATATGTTCTAAAAGGATATTTAAATTAAAACTATTAAATAATATTTTATTATATACTTATAGTTAATTTGTTAATATGATTATACAACTTAGAAATATGGACTGTTGAAGATTATTTAAAAAGTTTTATTACTAATTTAAAAACTTGTGAGAAATTATCGTGGAAATTAAATTTCATAAAAAATCCTACGATCCATAAAGCTATTTTGATGAAAATTATAGTAATGACATCTATCACACAAAAGTTATTACCACTGTTTCTATACTGAGAGAACTTCTTCAAATACAGTTTTAGGATAGAAAAATAAGAAGAAAAAAACAAATTCTTCATAAACAAAGAATAGATTTTGGAGAAAGTATAACTTCTACACATTAACGTTAACTCATTTATGTAGAAATTAATGTTACCTTTCCTTAATACTTTTTCTTTAAGTAATTATACACGTTTTTCTTCAATCTAATAAAGTGTGAAATAGTACTACCCAAAAAGAATAAAGTGTTTTTGAACAAGCAATTACCCTAAATGATATAAAGGTTGTGGATGCTCATGTTTGAAGAAAACGTTCCTATGATAAACCGTGTGATTTTATTTTAATAATTAACAAATATTTCAGAATACTGAAGAACCCTTGTCATGGCAATGGCAGTGACAATGGCTTCAAGCACTGTTTTTCCAGTGGCAGGTACAAGCTTTTTCACAGTGGACCCCTTAGGTTCCTTACTCCCCACATCTCATAAACATCACATTTCACTCACACCCTTATCTTCTTCTTCTTCTTCTCCTATTCTACCTTTTCAGCTGCAACACCCTAAGAAGGATTTGTTTTTTATTTCCACAATCATTTTCTGAATTTTTAGAAAATTATAGTATTAGTACTTTATAAAATCGTGTTGGAACAAAAAAAAATGTCTTTATGTTTTTTTGAATTGGACGTGTTATAGGAGTGTGTCAGTGTGTCAGTTCTCGGTAGTACATGCATTGGACACTCACACGCCATTTAAGAGGTATGTTGAAGCTTCATAGGTTGCATCACATCCACATCTTCTCTTCTCCCTCATATTATCCTCATTTTCTTTTCCTTCCATTGCATTTTCTACCTCAGTTTGCGGTGTCTGGGAGGAACAATGGAACTTAACAGTAACGGGGCAAAGATCAAAACCACTATTCTTCACAGTCTCTTCCAGAAGCAGAGACAGAGTCCTTACTACGACAATCTATGCCGTCCCGTTTCAGATTTGCTTCCATTCATTGCCTATGGGATCAGAGGTGTCACCTCCAATCCAGCGGTCCTCACCTTTTCTCTTCGCCTCAAACTATGTTCTTTTGCATCAACTTCTATTTTATCTTATATACTTTCTTTGTACTGGTTTTAATTGCTGTACAATGTTCTCACGTTGCAGATTTTTGAGAGATCTATTTCATCCTCAAATGCCTACAACGAACAGTTGAGGTAGTTTTTAACTTGATCTTGGATTCACAAGAGATTACTTCTTTGCATGAATAGGAATTGAAGGCCTTAGTTTTGTTCTTAGCTTCTTTCAATACTGACTTTCGGTTATTAATTACTGTTTAAGCCCATATTAATTACTGTTTAAGTCAATAATTAATAACAATATTCAGTTAACATATTCATAATGGTGAGTTTATCCCTTAATCTGAGTTTGCAGGAGGTAAGTAGTTACACTAACTTTTGTCCGTTCAGAGGTAGAAGAGATCAAGAAAGAGAAACCATTACCAAATGCTACTTCTTGCAAGATATAAATGGTCACAACAATAAAAGATAGTTAAATTATTTAAAATATCATATATTTAAATATTCTCTTGGAAATACTTATAAAGTTAAATAATTTAAGTGGTAATTATATTGATGATTACTAGCAAGAGACAATTACTTCTACTAATAAGTTTGGCTTAGATTATTAATGGACTTATGGAATGAATACATTGATTTCACTTGTGTGAAAGATGAATGTGTATCTTGTAAATAAATATAAAATAAAGTTAATGATTGTTACATTTAAAAATAGATTTATGAACCTTGGGATATCTCTCTGATTGCACGTTCAGGAGAACTTATGTGCTTTAACAGGAAGCAATAGTTTATAGTATTTGCATAATAATATATTTGAGTGATTTTATGAAATTTCGTAGGCCTTTAAAGCAAAAACAACGACAAATCAAGATCAAAGAAAATACATACAATGGGTTCTTATAAAAAAATTGTAGGTGATAATTAATTATTTATACGCATTTAAGATAACATGTTTCTGATGTTTTATCCATGTTTCTGACTTGTGTTTCACTTTCTAATTCAAGTTAAAACAAATGTGCTTTTCTGCAGTTTATCTTGATATACAGAATATGCAACTGATGCATATGATATCTTTTTTCTGGGTATGATATAATAAAATATTATTAATTTAATTTGCAATCAAGTAGGAAATTGGTAGGGGCAGGGAAAGACATAGAGAGTGTCTATTGGGAATTGGTAGTGAAAGACATACATGATACTTGCAAACTCTTGGAGCCAATTTACAATGATTCAGATGGGGTAGATGGATATGTATCTGTTGCAGTTTCCCCCAAGCTAGCAAATGATACCAAGGGGACAATTGAAGAGGCAAAATGGCTTCACAAGAGAATTGGGTGTTCAAATGTTTACATTAAGATTCCTGCAACTGATGAATCCATCCTTTCTATGAAGGAGGTTATTTCTCTGGGGATAAGTGTAAATGCCACTGTAAGTTTGTTCTGTGCATTCTGATGCCACAAATTTTGATCCTCAATAGCTGCAGCAGCAATATCCTCATGGTTTGTGTTTTTGAAACAGCTCATATTTTGCCTCCATAAATATGAAGCAGTGATTGATGCTTACTTGGATGGCCTTGAGGCTTGTGGCGGGACTGATCTCTCCAAGGTTTCAAGTGCAGCAGCATTCTACATCAGTAGAGTGGATTCTGCAGTTGACAAAAACCTTGAGCAAATTGGTACCTCTGAGGCTCTTGATCTCAAAGGGAAGGTATGAAGCAGTTTTCAGTTTGGGGGTGTTTTGTTCTTTTGCTTTTAGGCCTGAAAATGTTATAACTATTCTTATAGGGTGCGATTGCTCAAGCAGTCTTAGCTTACCAACTTTATCAGAAAAAGTTTTCCGGTCCAAGATGGGAACTTTTGGAAAAGAGAGGTGCCAAAAAGCAGAGGTTGATGTGGGCTTCAACAAATGTGAAAAATCCAGCTTACCTTGACACATTTTATGTTGATTCTCTTATTGGACCAGATACGGTGAGTAATAGAGAAATTATCGTACAGTTTTACATGTCGGTGGTTCTAACAAATTTTATTTTATGCCACTATAGATTTCAACCTTACCAGACCAAGCTCTTAAAGCCTTCATGGACCATGGTATTGTTTCAAGAACTCTTGATGCAAAAGTATCAGAGGCTCAAGACATTTACCATGCAATTGAGAAGTTGGGGATTGATTGGGGTTCTGTTGGATCACAACTGGAACATGAGGTGCTGGATTCCTTCACAAAAAGCTTTGACAATGTGCTTGAATGCATTCACAAGAAAACACTAGTACAAGTCTGAGGCAAACGTGCTTTCGTGTGAAGTAGCTGTTTATGGGAGAAAATAGTAGCAGAGTAAAAACTATTTGGCACTTTCTTTTCTTCTGTGACACTGGTTGCATATGCAGCGTGCAATTGCTGCTGTGGAATATTAGAACTTTGGCGCGTAGGTAATATAATATTATGGGATACTTGGATTAGACTAAAATAATAATAATAATAATGTAATGTAACGTCTTGTTTATGTTACATTTTCTTAAGTTCTCGATTCTGTTTTTAAAGATACATAATTATTATAAGTTTTTTAAACATGTATTTAACTAAGAAAGTAACTTATTATTAGCCTATAAGCCAAAAAAAAAAAAAAATACTTGCAAATTTCTTCTATTACACTGGATTGATGCTGTTGAGGCATATAAACGTTAAGTTATTTAGTTTTAATGAAAAAATATCTACGGTAATTATTTTATTCCTTTTCAAGCTATTTGCGTATAATTTTTTAAAAATATTTTTTATGTTTATTTCTTGAATAAAAACTCAATAATATTCAATTGTAACTAGTATTCCACCTCCATTCGAACTCTATAATCCTGCACCTTAAAAATGACCTCTCTTTCCGTACATAGTTATTTGGTTAGTTTACTTTATCCTAGGATAGTGTTTATAATCTTAGATAACATTTGTAACGTCATTATTTAATATTATTTAAGTTATATAAATACATTTCTTTTACCTAATATTGTATAAAAAAATAAAATAAAAGTATTTGTTTTCCCTCAACTTAAATAACGAGATTGCCCCATTAGCACATCCCCTCCGTTCTCTCCACACGACCATTCTCTTTCTTTCTTCTCTTATCTTCTTCCCTCTGTTTCTCTCTTTTTGTTTCTGTGATCCTCAACTCAACAACACAGGGCCCTCAGAGACCAAAAATGGCATTGCAGGCACCGAGTCTTCACTGCGCCCCCACCGTCAATGGTGGCCTGCGAAGACCCTCGGTCAACCCTTTTGCTCTCAAGTCCTCCTTCTTCTCTGGTTCACTCAACCTTCATCTTCATCCCAAAAACCACCACCTCACTTCAGCACCACCCCGGATTTCCATGCGCGTTGCTTCCAAACAGGCTTATATCTGTCGCGATTGCGGGTTTTTTTCTTTTCTTTTTCGCGTTTTCAGTATAATACAGAGATATATATGGGATAATTGATATAAATTTTGTTGTTGTTTTGATGCTCCTTTTGGTAATGTTATTGGTGTTGATTGATGCAGGTATATTTACAATGACAGGACCCCCTTTGAAAAGTTGCCTGATAACTACTTCTGCCCTGGTAATTGCTCCTCACCACTCTCATCTTCCACGAATTTCTTCCCAAATTTCTTTTCCCCTGCTAACAACTCATAACTGTATCTTACAAGAATTTTTGAATTCAAGTTAAGACTGTGTAAAACCATTTTGGGTATGTGTACACAAGCTTATTATCACTTGTTAGATAGAAAAACAAAATCACTTCGCTGTTAAAATTGTTGATTTGGAGAAATTATATGAAATTTTTTCTATGAATAACAATTTTTATTTTTTTCTTTGTATTTTAAAGGCAACAGTTATATTTCCCGAAATACTTTTCAAACTTCAATCCAAACATAACCTTATTAAAAAGAGCCAATATCTTGTTCATGTTCATTCTTCGTACGGGAGTTTTGTAAAAGAAATATTAAAAAATTAGTTTAATTTATAGGATAGCATAATTCAATAAAATTTGATCATATTAATACATCCTCTATTCATTAATATCATGTGATGATAAAATAATTTTTTTTATAAATATTATAAAATAGAGACAGTGCCTAAAATAAGTTCAAAAAGAGAGAGAGATAGATATTACGTTGGCCATATCCACAGCATATGCGGATTGATATGTGCATTTCAATATTGTTTTGCAATTGGAAACCAATGTTAATCACTTGATACCTCAATGAGTTAGTTTCTTTTGTAAATTGAAATGTTGGTTTTTTAGATTGATGTTGGATGCTTAAGAATCATGTTGAAATACTACCTAACATAATTTTAGGTAAATATTTATATATTTGTTGTGTTGAGAAATTGACCCCATGTCTAAAATTGGTTTTGCATTAAAACAACTCTTTTTTTATAGATAATTTTTTGCTGGATTTTACAATCAATTTGTTTTTAGAATAAAAATACTCAAATATAAATTACATTACTTCAAAGTCTATTTTTGACCCTTTTGCAAAATCAATTTCATAAACACTTGACTCAAACACACTTCTGAAGAGATGGAAAAAATGGTTATGGAATGGTTAACGGTTAACCAGCCCTTGTTAGAACTTGGTAGAAGCAGAAACAAACGATTGGAAAGAAGTTGGTAAAAGTGCATTATCATTGCCATGAATAAATAGTGTTTTGCAGTTTGTGGTGCTCCAAAACGAAGATTTAGGCCCTATGCACCTGCTGTCAGTAAAGATGCCAATAGCACAGATGTTAGAAAGGCACGAAAAGCTGACCTACAGAGAGATGAAGCAATTGGGTGAGTCACAAATCTTTATCTGTTTCTATGTCTTTCATTATATTATTTTGGCATTAACATTCTGCAATGAATTCTGCACAGGAAAGCACTTCCTATTGCAGTTGTCGTGGGAATTGCAGTGCTTGCTGGATTATATTTCTATCTGAATAGCCAATACTAGGCTGAATGAATGTTTGACTGCAGTGCCCTTTTAACACGGGTGTAGTTTATGCCTTTCTGTGCTTTCCTTTTCTGTTGTTCATTCTGTTCCACCCAGAATGACCATACAATAAATGATACAATTATTTTTAGAGAGAAAAATGTTCATGTTTATCAACCCTGGCAGGTCAAGGATGCAATGCAATGTTATAGAGGGGGATAATTGATTTATTTACTTTGTGCCATTAACGTGATAAGAATCATTTTCTATTTTCAACAATGTCAAAATGAAAGGTAGTAGAGTAACTAAACCATGTGAAGATTTTCTTGTCCAAGAAATTAAAAATGATGTATAGTTGCAATTCTCGAACACACAATCAAACCTTCGTACTTGTTGTTAGGTTCTTCAGAAGAATCATCGAGAAGATTTGATAATCATAAACAAATTTATATGAGATCTATTTATGTATCGTCCATCTTACTAACCGGTATCTAATACAAGACTTGCAGCCCACTTGAATTCTTAACCCTTGTAGTAATCAGAGACATATATTAGTATGAATTCATTTTTCTAACTAAATAAGGAATCCAAAATATAACAAAACATAAAAATAATATATTATTTTAGGTTAACTGCACAATTTTTTTTTGGAAACTGAATGTCGAAACATTGTTCAACAAGAACTCGAACATCGAATTATGACCACGTAGGTGAAAGACTACGCACTTGTCTGAGATGCAATCTACGCACTTGTCTGAGATGCAATCACTGTTAAGATGTTCTAAATTATTACATGAACTTATTGTACGTACTGCAAAAGATAAGTGCAAACTCCATTCTCACTCACAATTACTTAGCATAAGCAGAATGTGGCATCTCTCTCATTAACATCCCATGAGAAGAACCACCAGGAACAGCATCTTCTGATTCTAAGACGAGCGCATTCGTTTTGTTGGATGACTCATTCTCGATCTCACCAAAACAGTACACAGGAGCCTGCCAATGTTCATCCTCAAGCACTGCACCTACCTCAAATGTCATCACATGAGCAACCATCCCTGCACCCACCATGACAATACCCATGCTACATTTATTAATCATTTATCAATTACAGACTAAAAAAACATAAATAGCTATTAACGAGAATAACGATATTGCAGAAAAGTAGTAGCCTGATTAGTTAGAGTTTGGTTAGAGAAATTTCTAAACAAACAAATGAAAAAAAAAAAAATGAAATGAGTTTCTCCGTTAGCTAAATAAACTTGTTTACGAACTTTTACACCAATTACAAACTAGTAAAAAGGTCTTATCTCTAGTAATGGAATCCTCAGCAGTGGAAAATTGACTAACCGGAGAAGAAGACCCACTTGACGGGTCTTCGAGTGAGGACATCCTCGTAGTAGGTGATGAAGTCGACTTTCTCCCAGACGTTGCAGAGGAAGGTGTCGACATACTCCTGGCCGAGGTAGTTAGCGCCCTGGAGCCAGTTGGGGCGGAGAATGCCAACGGCGAAGTGGATGATTTTGCAGGTTTTGTCGAAGGGTTGGAGCGTGTAGTAAAAAGAGGTTCCGTTGTCCCATTCGAGGTCGTAAGTGAGTACGCCCAGCTGGTGTTGAATAATGTTGAAGTTGCGGCCGTTGGGCCAGTCGTACCATAAATCCGTCTTCTGGAGATTGCCGCTTCTGTTTATGAACAGCACCGAGTGAAACTGCTCCGGCCAATCAGCTGGAACCGGAATTGAATCATTCGCCGTTGTTAACAACGAATGTTGAAGAAACAGAAATAAGAACAAGACATTAATGGCTTCCGTGGTAGAGGCCATTGCAAATACAGAGAAAGAAGATAAGGAATGTGGTGTGACTGTGACTGCGAAGTCTTCAATTTATGGTTTCGCTATTCAGAGGGTATTTCACACAAAGCAACAAATATGCAACAAGCTCGCGCTCCTCGCTCGTAACCCCTTCACTCGTTAGCCCAAATGGAAGTGAATGCAACAATTATGGTTTTGGAAAAAATTCTTTCTGTGAAGATGCTTCAGATTTGTTTAGTTCAGGGCTTTGTTTCAGTTTTAATCAACTTAAGCTACTAATAATACTGATTCTACATAAATAACTCGATAAAATGTTTTATTGACAAAAGTATTTATATATAAAAAATGAATAATTTCATTTTAACATTTTTAATTTTTAATTTGTTTTCAATAGAAAAAGTTAACAGATGAAAGAATTTTAGGAAAACCAAAAAAATAAAAATAAAGACCAAAATTGAATGAAACCCACGTAGAAACACATCATCACTTCTTTCTTTTCTCGATAAATCAAAGTTAACACACAGGTTAAAATAAGACATTGCATATAAAATACGAGACAATTAATCTTCTTCCAACAATTACAAAATCCATAACTATGCCAATGCATATGCGTAAACTGGACTGCACCATTGAAATATTGAATTATTTCAATCGTTTAAAACATATGGAACAAAGGTACAATTTCACCTCTTACCAAACATATTTTGAAGTGAGAAACACTTTTAGAACGGAAAAGAAGAATCCAGAATCAAGCATTTCAAGCCACAGTATAAAATCACTTACAAAAGCTTTACAATACGAATGCAGAACAAAAGGTTTGCAAAAAGTCAAGCACAATCCATTATTTTTCATCCCTTTCACTGTTCTCTAGTAGCTACTATATACCTTTATTTTGCAGTTACATAACCTTAATAGTGAACAATATGGTAGAAAAAAGTTTTTTTATTGTTACAAATGAAAGGATTGTTTATTCCGAAGCTACTGATTCCCAGTAATGGGACCACCCGGAAATTTCTTGATATCATCCCAGCCTCTTACCCATGGTTGGCCAGGTGTTGCTCTTGTTTCAGGAGCAGAATGAGTCTCAAGATTCTTCATAACTCCTTCTCGCACTGCAGTAAAGACCTGTGCAACAAACACTGGCATGAGAATTCGCACCCCAAAGAAAACAAAAATAACCAAATTGGAATTTCATCATTTAAATCATAAAATAAGACTCACTGGGTTTGTGCTAATTGATTCCGGGGGTTGCTCTTGCCCAGATACCCACTTCCATAAATCTGGATTCTCCTGTAAAACAGAAACAGGATTTTGAGGTGACGGCCGTGACACAGACTCAAAGTCAACATATGTGTCTCAAACTTGAGCAACAAGTTGCTATCACATTTCCACTATTTATCAGAACAAAATCATCAGACAAACTACATTTATCACTAACCTTCCTTCTCAATTTACAGATTTAAGATCTAATTTGCTCATAGATGTTTACAAATAAAGCAGTTAAGTTCCATAGGTGATAAATCAATCTTTCCTCTCCAACTTCTTTTAGAATAATCTCACAAATTAGCAAGACGAGAATCATCACTCCATCCTTTATTGTACTATAAGAAGCCACATTTTCCATTTAAATATTCCACACATAAAAAGGCCCTCTTAAAGGGCACACATCAAAGATTAACAAGAAAACTGACCTAAATTAAATAAAGCATTGATACATTGAAAAGATTTCTCAACCTTTGCATGATCGTAATTAAGTGAATGAGAGCCCATTTTCACATACGAAGAGGGAAGCTCCCAAAAATGCTTAAAACATGAGAAATTATTAGGTGTCCAGGACCACCAGCTCTCTATGGTCCTAACACATGCTTAAACCTTACTGTTTACAAGAAAGAATTAGTAACAGTTGATTATGTGTCATGTGAAAACTTGCGAGGACCATTTAATAATTTCTCCGAAAACACCTAGGATCATGTTGCCAGGACAATAGGTTCTTTTAAATAGATAAGCATGTAACCTCCAAAATACATGTAACCACACCCTATATATTTTAAGAGAGTAATTCTTTTGTATAGAGAATTTGAAATACTTTACTTTAAGTCAATTTATGTTGTTTAGGTAAGGAAATTTCAAAAGAAATTGAAATTCAAGAATGTTATGATAGGAATTAGATTACTTGAAAATAGAAAATTTCAAATTCCACCTAAAAAGTAAGAATTTGAAATTCTTTATATTTTCAAATCCATGTATCTGCTTTACATATTCTCCGCAGCTCAATTATGGTTTCAGCTAGATTTTGGTCTGGGATTCGCCGATGTGAGTAAGATCAAAACATGGTTGGATGACTATTTTTTTTTTTTCATGTTACCTAGAGTTTTTTCATTGATATTGATATATACTTTTATTTATTGGTAATTGAATTTGGTGGTAATACAAACATGTGACACTATTCAGCATAGCAGCAATAGAGTTCTCTCTTCTAATTACAGAAGTTATTTCTACATTTAAGGAACTGTTTTCCATTATTGTTAGTGAAATGAAAATGCGGCTATTAGAAACTATATGGAAAACAACAAATAAGGAGGAAATTTTTAAAAAAAATTAATGGAGTGTTAGCAACATGTTTGACAAGACTCCAGTAGTAGTCTAACTGCTACAAATAAAATTGTTTAACTGATCCAAGCGGAATGAATTAAGATCCCTCGTAATAATCTTCACAGAATCTCTCAATGAACACCGCAGGAAAGCTAAGTAATTTGATTAGCCAGCGTTAATGATGAGCAACCTCATAACATGACGATAACTACGGTAGCTCTTATTGAAATATGGCAGTCCAATCGAAATAATAACACATAAAGTGGAAAAGAAAGTACCAAGTCAAGAACATGAACAAGAGCTCGAATGCGATTTTCATCCAAGGAGTGAATATTGTCCTCCACCCATTTTCCGAGCACCAAATCGAGTTCCAGGAACCCTCGCTGCTTGCTTCTATATAATAGCCTAAGGGAATTGCCATGTAACAATTAAAAGAAAGAAAAATGATGATTCATGAACACATCACTTTTAATATCATTTAAGAATGAAAACAAAAAATGGAAGATTGAGAAGGGGAACCTGTTGAACAAGCGTCTTTTGCTTTCTTCGTTGGATAAATCGATATTCAGAGACAGAGGGTGAGAATTGTTACCAGCGTGGGATGTGAAAGGGTGATGCGAGAAAAGGGGTCTAAGAAACGGGTTCTGAGATGTTGAGGAGTTGAGAAGGGTGGTTACGAATCTTCTGATACGCAAAGAAGCCATGAGAAGGATTTCGTTGTTGTGTGGGTTTAGGGTAGCTTAGGTTTATGCAAAGGAGGAACCTTTCTGCTGCTGCTACCGTGGCTCTCTTTCCGCCACATCCCAACCCCCAAAACCAAACGCATCCTCTCTCAAACGTTTCCCACTCTTTCTCCCCCATTTTTTCACGACTTTCTCTTTTATCTGATCTAAGTTTTTTTTTAGTGATTATAAGGATAATTAAAAAGTGATTTACTTTTAAGTATTTTTCATTCAAAGAAATTGATATGTGATTGTTTATGGTAAAATGAATGCTTCTTTTAATTAAGAGCACAAGTTCTTGAGACGGGTTGGCTTGATTTCTATCTTCAAATGTGTAAAAGGGCACGTATATATAATTTTATATAGAAAGAAAGAGAAAATTATACTTTTAAATAATTATAATTACAGTTTTTAACCTTATTTTTTATTTGAAATTCAAGAATTTAATTAATGAATAAAAAAATAATTTAGATAGTGTAATATTAAAAAGCTATTATAATAAATAGTAGAATTCTATTGAAATATATGTTAGCATTGTAACATTTTCTTATTCATTTATTGAAATGCTACACTAGCTTATTGAATATGAAATATTTAGTAAAATTGATTAATCAGTTAGCTGATAAACTAATTAAGGTTATGTTTCACACAACTAGTCAGATTGATGAAAGATGATAGAGTACCAAGAGCTGGGAAGTAAAACTAGTGCGTAACATAAGAAATGGTTAACAAAATTAGCAACTTATGATATGAGAAAAGGAAAGATAGCATAGTTGAAGTAACAAACATGTAGTGACTTCCTTTTCCTTAAGCATCAGTGATCACTGATTTGTGATGAAACATCAAATATCTAGATGAATGAACTAGTCACTAAAACAAAATGACTTTGAGTAATACTACTTTTGTATGTGACATTGATAAATTGTTTTGGTAGTCTATAAGTCTCAATCTCAAAACACGAAATAGTCTGTACCCTTATCATGCAGATTTGTGAAGATGGTGTGAATCCGATTGTTGAACTAAGTGCTTAAAAGTTAATTTCCCGTCTCTCTGCAAAGAACTTGCCTGTAATAGCTTGGTCAGGAAGAAGGGAAAGCCAGACTCCAGAATCAGCACCATCCTCAACTGACACACTTCCTGCATAACCAGTGAGAGCAGTTTTCACCCAACCAGGGCAATAGCTGTTGATAAAAATCTTCTCACCATCAGGTCTCTCAGAAAGCTTATGGGCCATGAACCTTGTGTAAGCATTCACTGCTAGTTTTGACACTGAGTAGTCTGTGAAAGTTGGAGGCCACCCTCCTGATTTCCAAGTTCCATCTTCCACTTGTTTCAGAAAAGTTCCTACCATCCCATCAATTAGTTCCTCTGTAAGGGTTTCCATATTACTTAGTTTCTCCCTCAATTCTTCATTCTCCAATCTCTGCATTAACTCCACCAACTTAGACTCACTCTTTAATTCATTGTAAGTATAAAAAGTCTTTTACAAAACATGCAAACTAAGCTCTTAATCTTCACAAGTCATAACAGGCTGCTACTAGTTTATTAAGTCTAAAATTGATCAGCAGAATCATACAAATTAAACTCTCTATAATATATCATGCAGCATATTGTTTACTTACATTTCTTTTGCCGTTTAGTCGACCTAGACGTGAGCTCACATTTACAATACGTCCACCAGCAGATGATGGCTTCATCAATGGAATCATGGCTTCAATCATACGCTTGGTGCCAAAATAATTTGTTTCAATAACCAAACTAGCATTTTCCACGGAATTATTAGACCCAAAATTGAAATTAACACCAGCGTTATTTACCTGCAGAGAAATGATATTACTGCATAGTTAGAAACCTGATAAGGACATCTCACATTACATTACATGCTGGTGTTATTTGTAGACTTAAAACAAAACTATGTAGTCTTTATGCTTTCATGTAACTTCTTGAGGTATCCTTTCAGTTAAATTTCATGTTACCTTGGCCAAATCTAAGTTTTATTTGAATGCAAGTTTCCAACAATTTGGCACAGATTGAGTTGCAGTGGGCTTAATTAGCTGCTGCATGTGCATGTTTTAGAAGCTTACCAGAATGTCTAAGCCACCATAATTTTCCTTCAACCAGTCAGAAAATTGGGTGACGGAAGAAGTGTCAAGAATATCAAGTGGATGACATGCCACATCTTGCAGACCACCCTCTTGCAAGACCTTAATTGATTCAACACCAACACTAGCATCTCTTGATGTTAGTATTACAGTTACTCCATGATCAGCAAGTTGTCTACAGATCTCGAACCCAATTCCTCTGTTTCCTCCAGTAACCACCGCAATTGTTTCCTTCGACCACCATCTATGCATAAGCACAAGATTAAACACAAGTGCAAAAAGAGTAGGATCTCTATTCCATGAATTACGGATTGTCCACTCAATTTTGATCCAAAAATCAAGGTCAAGACACAACAAAACTGCTAATTAAAACTAGAGTTTAATCGTTATAGGCCAAAGTAAATTTATTTTCTTAAGATTTTGGATCAAAGTGATACCATATTAAGTTGATTTATAATTCATTTATATCAAATCTCCTTTAAAAGACCCAACTTCATCTAATCACAATCCACCATTTATTCTCAGACTTTTAAAGTAACTTTTATGGAAAGGAACTAGTTTTTATGATAGGACCACATTAAGTTTTTCTTACATTTTACTATAACAAGAGTGACAATACACTTTCTAACATATTTCTTCTTACATATTTTCTCAACAATTTAAAATTTATTGTAAACTACAAAACCATGATAAATTCATTAAACACTAAACTAATAAGAAAAAGACAGTATGTTCACAATAGTTTATTTCTAACATTTCTCTTGTACATAATCAAATCATAAATATATACATATGTAAGATAAGATTGATTTTAAAATGTTATTCTAGTTATAGTCGAAGTATCTTGCAGAAGTATAATATAATCAGATCTTGGAAAAAAAATGTTAAAAAAAGCTTATTTAAATCCTTGCTTAATTGGCTAACAATCATCAGGATTTGGCTTAAGCAATGTCTAGTCTCAACCATTAATATGGAGGAACAGTTCCTTTCACATGATCCATCCATTTATTTAATAAAGTAGTGCCTTCAGTTATGTTCAGAACCAGACCATGGTTAAAGAAGTTAATTATGATATCACTTTTGAGAAATGTTTGGTTTTTTTAGACAGATACCAACAATATGCAGTTACTCTGTAGTTAGATTTCAATGTTGATGACTCGAATTCAATGTTCATGAGGCTATGTATCCTTATCAGAAGGAAAAAAGTAAATGAAAAAAAATGCATGAATATAAAACATGAGAAGGTAAATAGATTGTAAAAAACAACCTCTGGTGATCAGCATAAGGAATTGTCCTGAGAAGAGATATCTCTTGCAACCTCTTCTCTTTTCTCTCTTTAGATTTTTCTTTGTGCCCCATGTTTTTCTACCTCTGTTGGTTTAGCACCAAAACCAAGTGGTATTGAAGTTGAAAGAGATGAAGGTTGTATCTCACACACAAACACACATGCAAAGGACCAAATGAATGGCAATGCATGCATGCCACGTTGTTGGTCTGAGCACGTATCTTGGCCTTTCGGTCAAACTTGTAGAACTATACTTCAGGCAACAGATCAACCAAATTTTGGTTTAAAGCTAAAATTCTTACACCATTTTCAAAATCAAGGTAGAGAAATCTTCCACCGTAACAATTATTGCTTTTCTATGCAACTCTTCTCGTGTTATGTGAACAACATTAATGTTCTTTGTTCTTTGGTTGAAAGACAGTCCAACACAAGGGACCAAAATATAATTTATTGAATTATATTAGATATGAATAGATGTGTTTATATTTATAAATTTTAATTTTTTATTTATAAAATAAAGTAGTTATCTATAATTTTATCTTTCTAATTAATTTTCTTTATTTTGTAACTTTTATTTATACATCAGTTTTTCAAAATTGCATTATTTTGTAGTGGGTGAGTGAACAATGTAATATGAAAAATAAATGTATCATTATAAATGCCGAGAAGTGTATTATTAAAATGGTAAAATAAATATTGAAAATATGGTATTAATGAAAATAAATAGTGTAATATGAAAATAGTAAAAATACTGAAAAAAATAAGATAAAAGAAAACAAAAACAGAGTAGTGAAATCCTATTTATGTAAAAAAAGAAAGGTAAAAAGAAAAACCAATGTTTTTTATTCTGGAAGAAAAACGAAAATGAATAATAATTTAAAAATATTACTCCTCATTCTCATCTTTAATTTCTAATAATATAATTATTTTAACTAGTATTTAAATTACAATAATTATGTGAATATGAAGTAACCCTTAATCTCCTTTTGATTTCTCTAAGCTACCATTTAAAATAAGACATCATTATTAAAAGAATCTTAACACTGTTTGGAAGAATTTTTTTTTTTCAGGATTTTTTATTCCAAGAACATGATTCCTAAGAATTAGCATACGCGAGAGAATCATTATTCCTAAGAATAAGGGATTGGATTGTTATAAATGTTCATATAATACTTATGACTAAATCACCAATTTGATTGTGAGGTAATTTGAAATTAGTTAAAAATAAATAAATGTTTATTTTAATTTGAAAATAAATCAGAAATTATTTTTCTATTACGATTCGGTATTAGAAATCAATTTGAATGTGTTACACGTTTAAAAATCAAAATAAGATATTTCATTCTTTCAGGAATTATTGCCAGCGCTCTTGTTCATTTAAAAAGCATATCATTTGTCTAACTATTTATACAAGTTTATGAAAATTAAAAGATAATACTATTTTCACTATAATTTTTTTATTATTTATTACATTAAATAATTTAATAATAATTCTTTGAAACCATGGAACCTGATAGAGTCATTATTCCTATAATAAAGGCTTGGTTTGTTATAGATCATCTTGAGAATATTTTACAAGTGTTTTGAAAATTAAAAACCACATTAAATCATTATTTTTGTTATACTGTTAACTAATTTAATTAAAGTATCAGAATATTTTTATAGCTATCAAATATAATTTTATTTCAGCAAATTTAGATTTCATTTATATACAAAAAACAGCTTTATATAAGAGGTGGCATGAAAAATATTTTCATAAAAATTTATTTTTTCCCAAATTTTATTTTTCTTCAAACTAAAATATTTTTGTAACAAATTTCCTAAAATCAAATTAAGTGTGTAGAATAAAAGTGTTTTTTTTTATAGTAATATAATTTTTATTCATATATTATCGTATTTATATTGTTATAATTGAGATTATCATATTTTGTTCACCATAATCTCATGATGATCAGGATAACAAATATATTATAATAACGGATTTATCAAAGACACTTGAATAAGATAATGATATTCCATTTATACTCCAAGTAACTGATAATGACAAAATAAGGTAACTAATCTTTCCACTATATCATATTATCATTATTTTATCTTTATATTTGTATTTTTTTAATTTTTAATTAGTTGTATCTTCTATTTATCTCATCCATCTCTATCTCTAAACTAAATATCAATATTTTTTTATTGAGAAAATATCAATAATTAAAAACAATAATGTGCACTATTTTTTTATAGTAAAATAATAAGGCTCAAGCATAAAAATATTCATATATTTATAACTTATTGGGTATTACTTAAATTTTATTTTAAAAAATAATTGATTAGATCTAAACTTTTTATATTTGATTTCAAAATTAGAAATGCTCCTAAAATGTAAAACTTGGATATAAAGCATGATAATGGAGAGAGCCTGAGAGAATATCCACATAATAGTAACATAATATCCCTTTCTTCCGGTCATGTCGTTTTGGTGAAATATAATATCCCCTTTTTTTCTCTACCTGCTTAAGAACGAGGGGTAACGGAACCAAAGCAACACAATCAGAATCAGTTTTGATTTCCTTATCAGACAAGTACCCTTCCACAGTCACAATATGCATAACCTCTTAACACTGTAATTCAGTTTCCACAGAAACACCATATATTAACTGATTCATTGCCTTACAGATATATATAATATATATAAATATATAGCCGTGTGTGTATATATAAATATATATTGCCGCATAAATTGAAGAAACTGTCTTCACCAATTGCAATTTCAGGTACCTTCTTCTTTCGTTATTCTTCTTCCTATTATCTTTTGCACCATCACACTGCACACTCTGCTTAAGCCAATTAGCTTCAGGAGATTCTCTTGTGTAACTTTCTTCTCTCCTTTGACCCATCCCCTTCAATTCAATCGCTGGTTTTCTTTTTCCAGTTGGTGGTTTACGACTTTTGAGTTTCGAGATTTTGACCCTTCCAACCCCACGTAACCGCAACGCAGATCTGAGGCCAAAGTTAGCATCTTTCGGTCCTTCAAAATTCAAATGCCCCATTGGGTACCTCCAATTTTCTGAGTTTTGGAGATTTTTGGAGAAAGAGCATGTCCGGGGCAGGTCAAGCCATAGACATGGATAACGTGGGGTTTTCGAAAGCGAAAGCCGATCATGGCCGTGGCAAGAAAACCGGCACGGTGTCGATGGATCACGTGCTTCTTGCCTTACGTGAGACCAAAGAAGAGAGGGATCTTCGAATTCGGAGTCTCTTCGATTTCTTCGATGCTGCCAATAATGGGTACTTGGACTATGCTCACATTGAGGCTGGTTTGTCTGCACTGCAGATTCCCCCTGAGTATAAGTATGCCAAGGAGCTTATCAAGGTGTGTGATACTGATAGGGATGGTAGGATAGATTACCATGATTTCAGGCGGTACATGGATGACAAGGAGTTGGAGCTTTATCGCATATTTCAGGCCATTGATGTGGAGCACAATGGCTGCATTCTCCCTGAAGAGCTTTGGGATGCACTTGTCAGGGCTGGTAAGTATTCTTTTACCTTCTTCAAAGTTTAGTACTACTCATTTAGTTCATTGTGTATTGCACCTCATGGCTTCTAATTACTGCATCTCAAGTTTTTTAACATTATCCTTCAGTTACATGTTAGCATAATCGAATATGTTATAATATATGGTAAGGTCGTTGGCTTTTGTAATAATTATTTTGAAGGTTATGACTAAGATGGTTTTTGAATAATTGACATGCCTATGATGATTTCTGATTGATTCATGATGCATGGAAGTTAAATTATTATTTAATTGGATTTGCAGTCATTTGCTATCTGTCCTCTTCACCATTATGTTCTTGTAGTGTTTTTAGTATGTTGTTGGTTGTTCATTTTTTCCTTGAGTGGGCCAAGACATGTTGACATTCGATGTTGTTTCTTAAACTTGAATTGCTTCTCGTGGCTGTGATGGGGTGAGCTTATTTGTAAATTGTATAATTCGGACTATAAGGGTTTGGTTTACAAAAGACATATGTGGTTGTAGTCATAACAGTTATGTGTGAGAAAAGGTTGAGCCCTACTTCTTTAGAGACTGCAGGGCTTTTACATTTGTTCACAAATATGCCCAATCCTTGTGATTTCTGAACGTGTTTCTTTTGAAGACGTTCCAGTGTGTTGTTTATGGATTAAAAAAAAAAAAAGATAGAAAGAACTTTTTGAATAATTCTACAAATATGAATGGTGCTTTAGATTTGTGAAGGCTGATACAACTTAAATCTTTGAAGTTAAATTCTATTGTGCTTGTTGCTTATATTCTTCGTTACTATTTTTGATTTTTTGTATGTGGTGATTTGTTCATATATTTATAATTCTTATAGGTTTTCTAGATGGTATTCCCTGGTACCTTTATGTGAGTTTTTCTGTTGTATTTATTGTAAGCATATTCAGCTTCTATGTTGCAGGGATTGAAATTGATGAGGAGGAGCTTGCTCGCTTTGTGGAGCATGTTGATAAGGATAATAACGGAATTATCACTTTTGAGGAGTGGAGAGATTTTCTTCTACTTTACCCTCATGAAGCAACTATTGAAAATATCTATCAGCATTGGGAGAGGGTGTGCCTTGTTGACATTGGGGAACAAGCTGTGATTCCTGAAGGCATCAGCAAACATGTGCACAGGAGCAGATATTTTATTGCTGGGGGAATAGCAGGAGCTGCTTCTCGTACAGCAACTGCTCCTCTTGATCGTCTAAAGGTGGTCCTACAAGTTCAGACTGGACGAGCTTCTATTATGCCGGCAGTGATGAAGATATGGCAACGAGATGGTGTATTAGGGTTTTTCCGAGGTAATGGATTGAATGTTGTCAAGGTAGCTCCGGAGAGTGCCATCAAGTTTTATGCTTATGAAATGCTGAAAAAAGTAATTGGAGAGGCTCAGCAGGGAAATTCGGATATCGGTACTGCAGGAAGACTTTTTGCAGGTGGTATGGCTGGTGCAGTTGCACAGATTGCTATCTATCCAATGGATCTTGTCAAAACTAGGTTACAGACTTGTGCTTCTGATGGTGGAAGGGTTCCTAAGCTTGGTACACTTACAAAGGATATATGGGTCCATGAGGGACCTCGGGCTTTCTACCGAGGTCTTGTTCCATCTCTTATGGGTATGATTCCGTATGCAGGGATTGATCTCACTGTATATGACACCTTGAAAGATATATCCAAGAGATATATTCTTTTAGACAGTGGTACGATATTACTGCAACCACATTATCTCTTTAACATAATGATTTTATTTTACCAGTTCTAAAGTATTAAATCTTTGAAACTTAGAAAGTCCTATTCTTTTTTCTCCTTCACAGATCCCGGTCCTCTGGTACAACTTGGATGTGGGACAATTTCAGGTGCTCTTGGAGCTACTTGTGTCTATCCGCTGCAGGTTATTCGAACAAGGTATAAAGTTATGTCAGTAGTAATGTTATTTCTCTGCTCACTTTCGCCCAAATGGAAATATGGATTGGGGGGGCGGGGGATGTCAGTTTTGTTCTTTTACTCTAGGTTTCTTTTTGATACTTTCTGCGTGCTCTTTGTTGACATAACCTTTTTCATGATTCTTAGGCTGCAGGCACAACCTACCAACAGTACCGGTGCTTACAAGGGAATGTCTGATGTATTCTGGAAAACTCTCAGGGATGAAGGCTTTAGAGGTTTCTACAAGGGGCTCATTCCTAATCTCCTCAAAGTTGTGCCAGCTGCAAGTATTACTTACTTGGTTTATGAAAACATGAAGAAGAGTCTAGATCTTGAGTAGAGGGTCATAATTAAACTGGCTAATTTCAAATATTATAAAGCCGTGAATTGTTGATGGTGACGAAAAAGAACAGAGATTACTAGTCCTGTAGGCACTATTACAGATAGTCATTCTTCCGAGGATATCTTAAAACACGATTTTGTAGTCAGAAAGTTTTTCCCCATGCTTATCTGAACTAAAATATTGAGAAGCTAGGTTGTACTCTAGATATACCAAGGTAATAGGTTATCTTTTCAATCTGTACTTGTTCAACTGTTTCATATAGTCAAAAGCGAAGGCACATCATTGTGTTTCTCCTCTATTTTCATGTCACTAGAAATTCCATTTACCTAGAAAACTGACGTATTGATTTTTGATTGAATAGAATTGATGGATAGAATGACGAGAAAATGAATTCTTATCAGATTTGTTTAATATACACTGTGACTAACTCCACATGCGAAATAGGGATTGTTGTCGTACTTGGGTTAAGTACAGAGAATTGCTTTAGAGGAAACCTTGGACTCTTACATTTAGGAATTCCTGGTGAATAAAGTAATAGCTGTCTCTTGATCATTTTGGTCTGCTACAGGATAAGAAGATCTATTTCCTGTTTGGTATGTGGATTTTCACATGCCTAACTTTTGCACTGTCTTGTGTGGTGTTTAGGCAGAAAAACCCGTAGAAATATCTAAGAATCTTTTCAGACTGATGAGATCACTTTCTCATACGTGTCTTTCGAATGAATGATCACATTTTATGTAATATTGAAATACACTTAATCACTTTCTAAGGTCATTTTATCTGATATTGACCCTGTCATTGGCATTTAGTTTGTGGAGGCATGCAATGTGCAATGCATAATGCATTCGTTTCTGTTCATGACATCACATCAAGTTTGGTAGTTGGGTTAGGTGTAATATCATGGTGTTAGGATGGACATGAACCATAGATTGCATAAAACTTCCCATGTGATATGCACCGTAATCGTTCATGACTACCTGTCACTAGCTTGGCACACTGAAGATGTTCTTCTGTATTGGTACTTGTACGCGTAAATGGCATAAAGTTTGCATATTCGAAACATGGACAAGTCACCACAGCACAAACGTGAACAGTAATTGACAGCACAAAGTCAATGTTGAAAGTACCAATTTTTCTTTCATGATTGCAGCAAACAAATCACTTTATTCATGGCTTCCAACAAAACACAGGAAAATGTTACATTTCCTATATGGATATATCTCAAATCACTCACTACCTCCCTACCTGAGTGAACCATTAAAAGTTTCAAACTAATAGATGAAAGAAAAACACAGTAAATGAGCTAAACATAATCATTAATTTAAGATGAAACTGCAGTCTGTGTCTGTTACATAGCTGCAAGGTTTTAAATTGCAGTTGTGTCACAATTTCATCAAATGATGGGCTACTGTAGACTACAATTATGAA
>Ga0209489_103269_pt1 | contig 31844 bp, 12 predicted proteins | sample SiratrowhiteBW_FD_187527 | JGI IMG/M metagenome (GOLD analysis project Ga0209489, IMG submission 187527) | Root nodule microbial communities of legume samples collected from California, USA - Siratro white BW (SPAdes) (version 2) | ecosystem: Host-associated > Plants > Roots > Nodule | place...
ACAGCCTGAAAGTTTTTTGGGTAAGATTGTTGGAAGTTTCGTCCTAGCTAGAATGGAATCCAATGATCCTAGGCAAGCGAGGCCTTACCATCTCGTGAGAGTTTTAGGTAATAAATTTCATACATATCTGATACTTTGTGCTCACTACGTCTATTCTTTCTATTTGTTACGTTACTTTATGTTTGTTCATGTGGGTTTAGTCTCTTACTTATATCTTAAATCTTACATAATTGGCCGTTTCTCTTGTTTAACTTCTAGGTGTTGAATTTGATGAAATGGCAAATAGAATTCTCTTGCAAGTTTCCTTAATGTCTAAAGCCATTCCTATTTCAGAGCTCTCTGATGAAGATTTCACAGAGGTAAATGTCTTGCAGTGAGCCTTTCATTATTTCCAAATGTTTCTAATGCATAGTTGCAGTGGAAATTATTTAATTTTTTTACATTCCTCTCATCTCCTGGAATACATTACATACCAACTGTGTTATTTTGCTCACAGCAAGAATGCGAGTATTTGAAGCAGAAAGTGAAAACCAGCTTGCTCCCAAAATTAACTGTTGTAAGTTATTTGATACATAAAGAACAAATGTTTTATCTTTCGAAGGATGTTTCCCAAAATTAAATTTATTTTCAATAACTAATTGGACATACTTCTCAATGTTTAAAAGATGCAATTAAAAAACACCTTCAAAAGTTATATCAATGATTTTGTTATTAAAAAGAGACTTGTCCCCTATCTCATTCTCTCATTCTGCTCATAATTTATTTATTTAAAGTGTAAGGTAAAGTTTGTTTACATGAATCTCAAGTTACAAACAAACTTACATTTAGTAATTATTGTTAGTTATAACACGGTTTATAGAATATAAAATTAAGTAAATGAATCATTGAATTGAGTTTTTTTTTTACAAGTAATTATGCAGTGTAGAATTTTGATCTCTTGTTTACCTTCCTTAGTTTGCATTCATCATACTCTTGAACTGTATATTATATTATGGAGATAGAATTATGTGTTTTTTAGTGATTTTGTAGAGCACTAAGATTGATAATGATAACTTACATAAAGTTTTTGTTAGAATATTATTATTATGGAAACAAATGAAATCAGTAGAATATCAAAGATAATCAAGAGAATATCAGAAAATATCGGTAAGAATATCAGAGAGATAATCAACGGGGTATCAAAGAAACAAATCAGCAGAATATCAAAGGTAATCAAGGGAGTATCAGAGAATATCAGTGGAATATCATAGAATATCAAATGTATTAATTTAGAATAATTTCCATATTTAGTTTCCTATAATTTTATATTAAGTGAGCTATTGTAAACAAGGAGATATACATTCAATAAAAAACCTTCTTCCATGTTATCATATTCTTTATTCTTTTTTGTTCATAGTTATCATATCCTTGTCTAACCTTTCTTAACCCTTCTTAACCCTCGAAACCATCGCAAGATTTTAAGTTCAAAATTTAAAATATCTTGACTGATTTTAAGTTTACATAGGTACTATAAATATTCTTTAATAATTTTAAATTTACATTGGCACTATAAATATTATTTAATGAGTAATATTTTTAAAACTTTCTTATAATAAATTAATAATAGTATTTTTTCAAAAAAAATTGAATAGTCAAGGAATAAGTATTAAAATTTTCTAATTTTCATCTGGGTCTACTATTCCATGAGATGGATATCATTTATTTATAGGTCATTCTCTAACTCTTCCACTTATCTCATTCTTTTATCTAACTACTTCTTCACTTATCTCATTCCTTTCTCTGACTCTTCCATTTGTTCTTCCGTCATTACTGACTTTAAATTTATATTGGTACTATAAATATTATTTAATGACTAATATTTTTGAAACTTTGCGTATAATAAATTAATATAGTAATTTTTCAAAAAGAAAATTGAACAGTCAAGGAATCCTAAGTATTAAAATTTTATAATTTTCTATCTCTTTCTACTATTCCATCAGATGGTGGGTTATTTTTATGTCCTCTCATTCTCTGATTCTTCCACTTGTCTCATTCATTTATTTAACTTCACTTCTTCACTTATCTCATTCATTTCTCTAACTCTTCTATTCTGGTTCTTTCTTTCAAACTATTGTTTCAATTTGACTGTTTGATTGTCATTAGGTCATTATCCAATCCCAAATTTGTTTTATCATTCTATATTGTGCATTATGTGTGTCTTTATTTATAGACTTGGAGCAGTAGATTGATGATTGAAGTTTGTGTTTGTATTTTTCCCCTTTGAGTGCATCAATATCAAGAATAATATTACATTGATGAATTGATCTCAAAATCATTTTACTTTTTTTATTATTGTTTAATTAATTTAAAAATAATTGTGCAGATTCAAGGAAGTGCATTACAAATCTATAATTTATAAATTACAATTAAAGAAATGACAAGACTGAAAGATAAAAGGAGACTTGAGACTTCAAGACAAAGAAATGACAAGACTGAAAGATAAAAGGAGACTTGAGACTTTAAGACAAGATACTACGATCAAGTTTATTGTTTCGTCAATCAAGTCTAATTCTTTTAACTTAGTCTCATTTTAATACTTATAACTTATATTCAGTGTTATCTATATTATAGTTTTAAATTTTATATAAAAATATACAAATATATCAGTTAGAAGATAAGAATTAGGTTATTTTAAATTTAAAAAAAAAGAGTTAAACTTTTTGTTAAATCACATAAAGGGGCTATGAATAAATTTATAAAAACAAACAAAAAATTAAATTAGAAAATGCAGGTGATTGTTCTTTGAATGCCTAATTTAAAACATGATAATTTGTGAGATTTTGATGGCTTAAATTTATTTTCATAATTAAGTATCTTAAAAAAGATTATAAGATTGAAAAATGATAATCGAATTGACATTCTTAAATATATAAAAAGAATCAATTATTTTTCAAATGAATATACAATATATAAAATAATGTTAACAATTCTGTGTGAAATTGCTTTAGCCGAAAGAATTTTTCTTTTAAAAACTTAAACTAATAAATATCTCTATAAAAATTAAAATAATTAGATTTATTGTCTATTAAAAAATATATTTTAAATAAAATTAATAATGATAATTTAATAGATAATGTTGCATCAGGAAAAACTTAAAAAATATATTTTAATTAAGAATATCATAATTTTAATTATTTTATTAATTTAGAAAAATAATAACTTTTTTAATTCATTTTAGATCTCTTAATATTTTGAGTCGCCGCTGTTGCGACTTTCTTACCTATATTACTTATCCGACCCACTTTCACCAAGTCATGATACGATATTCTTTACACTACTATGAAATAATCTTTACACTACCATAAAATAAGTATGATTATAATTAAAATAAAAAACATGATAAACTCTAAACCCTAAATAATAAATTAATTATTGATAGTATAGATAAATTTTTAACAAATATTAAATAAATGATACAAAGAAATATATCTTTAACTTTTCTAAAATATTTGCATGCAGAGTCTTATTTAATATGTCTATAATGTAATAAATATATTATATGTCATGACAATTTATATAAAATATTTACATGCAATAATGTATTTGTACTATTTAAATTATATATTTTTAATATATTTGTACTATTTAAATTATATATATATATATATATATATATATATATATATATATATATATATATTATTTGTTGAAGAATACACATTCTTACTTAATTATTGATAAATCTATATTGTAATTTAGGTAAAACTTACTTTTATGGTATCAATTCAAATATATATTTATGAATGGTTAATATTTATGTATATATTTAAATAAATATTTTTATTTGTATTTTATTTTAGCATAAGCATTAAATGATTTTTAAAAAAATTTAAATTTCACTTTTAAAGTATAGGAAATTAATATCAATATTGTGTTTAGATATAAATTTTTAATTTTGAAAGAAAATATTATAAGAGAAAAAGCTATAAGAAAAGAAAAATTTTAAATAGAGATATAAAATAAATAAAAGAAGAAGAAATAAGAGAGAGAAATGAATAGAAAAAAAAAACAATTTTAAACCATCAACCTACTTTTATATGTTTACATATCTCAATTTTTCCATAATTTTCTTATCAAAATCATATATTTACTACCATCTATTTTAAACTTGGTTAAAAATGATTAATTTCATATATTTTTTTTATCAAACGCAATATAAAAAACATCCAAATATATATAATTACAAATACATAATCACTTTCTGTACAAAATATTCAAAAAGTAATGTCATTGAAAATGGCATATCTATTTTTTTATAAACAAGTATTTAATTTAATCCTTTAATGATATATTCATCTTTGAATATTTTGGCTTAAAATAAATTTTTTTGTTAAGGTTATGATTTAAATAAAGGCTGGTTTGTAGATTTTGGTACATGGGAAGTGGTCCTTATCCTCATTTTACAATTACTTTTATTTGCTCCCAACTACCATCCCAAAACTTTGGGTGTCTAAGTTTTGGTATGTAGCAGACACCAGTTCTTCAACTTCAGCTGTGTTTTGGTTCCTTTTCCCTTTATAGATACTCCCTTGTTTCCAATTTCAAAAGATTAATAAAACTGTTTAATTTATTTATTTTTTAATTCTACTATCAATGATGAAGATTATGACATTCTTTATTACTTTACTATATGTTTCAAAATAAGGAAAAAAAAATACAATTCACCTAAAAGGAAACAGCCAACCCTACATTAAATAAAAAAACAAACAGTCATTTTGTCCCGCTTTAGACACACATGTATCTAAGTAGGTGGATGTCTTTTATCAAGATTTTTAAATATATTAAGATTAATAAAATATTTGCATTTAAATAAAGATGTTATGTAAGATTTAATGTAAGAGAATGTACCATGTCTTTTGCTTGCATTGTTGTCACTCAAATTTAACTTTTTTATTTTATTTTATAATTTACTTATTCTGTGCAGAAAACTTACTTTTTATTTTTGTGTAAAAACGTGCATTCCTTTGTTAGTAAACATATAATCAAGAAAAAAAAATTAGTTATAGAAAGTGCATCTTAATAATTAAAAACATTATTATATGTATATTTTTTTTATTAGTGTCTTTTTACTTCTTCTTTTTAACACATTTTGATTATAGTTAAGAAAATAGTTTTAAATTTTGATTTATTTACTGTTTAAGAAAACATATATATTATTAATAAAAACAACTTACACACACATTACGAAAATATATATATATATATATATATATATATATATATATATATATATATAAATCACCTAAAATATAAATATCATGAGATTTCATAATTCAAATATCAATCTGTTGTAATAAATAAATTGTGATAAGTCAGTTTAATAAAGTACAAAAACAAAATCAAAGGTATTGTGACATTACACCATAGATTAGAATATACATTTTAAAAAACTATATTTTTTTTCACTCTTTAAGTAATATCAATATTACATATTTCTTCTCATGTATCTATTCCACTCAGTAATCTCACACCTAGTAAAAGATTTTATTTTTTAATTTTCATACTAATAGTTAGAAGTAATTTTATATCTCCACAGAGGGAAGTACTTGAAAAACCATGGAAACAAGAAGAACTCTTAAAAGAGAGTGCCTTTAGTTGATGCAGAGCTTCTTGAGGCAAGATATGGTTATTCTGAATATGAACAAGATACAACAAAGACAGAGGTCTAGTGATTCCTCACTCTTTAAGTAAGTTTTTGAGATTACTGTTGGTAGTTTCTAAAGTAGCAAAGGAATAATATTTTATATCTCTAATCTTATGTAAGAATTTCAGTGTCTGCATTTTAATCTGTTAGTGTTATTTTTTCGTACATTGAGTAATGAATTTGGTTGATAAAAATTAATATCTTTGTGAATGTTTATATAATTTTTTTTTCAAATAGTTTCTAAAGTAGCAAAGGAATAATATTTTATATCTCTAATCTTATGTAAGAATTTCAGTGTCTGCATTTTAATCTGTTAGTGTTATTTTTTCGTACATTGAGTAATGAATTTGGTTGATAAAAATTAATATCTTTGTGAATGTTTATATAATTTTTTTTTTCAAAAAAACAAAGTGTCCTTACTAAAATATTTATTTTTGGTAAGAGTAACATGGTATTTTTAGTATAATTTTTATTTTCCACAATGAAATTTCATACTAAATATATCGCAAAGGTTTTTTTAACCGTTTCATTTATTTTTTTATCTCTATTTCTAAATTAAATTAATATTTTAGAAAATGTTGTAGTAGGTACAAGTAATTTTATATCATAACATAAATGATTCATTGTAAATTTAAAAATTAATTACATATTCAATAACACATATTTATTAACTTTAACCACCTCAACCTTATTTGACATAAATCAATATGAAATTCGAATATTATATTGTTTTTAAAGTTTCTGTGGCTGCAACCCAAATCAATAGGGGCCATTTTTTATTTTTACAAATCCAATGGAAGAAATGCATTGGTCTCTTAGATTGAAGCCACAAACCTAATATTTTAGTGTCAATTTTTCTTTTCCTTTGGCCATGTAATAATTAATTATCTTCTTTTACCAAAAAGATATCTTCTTTCAAGATCACGGGCACATAAATAGCAGATTCAACAGAGATAATCACTATTAGTCACTGTAACATATTCTTTGATTCTCTTCACCCACACTCACAATGCCGAACAACATGGAGAAGACCAGAGTGACTGAACCCGTGGATGAATGGTGTTTTGGATGTAAAGATGGTGGAGAAATGTTCATTTGTGATCATCCGTAAGTCTTTTATTTCTATTTTCTTTTCTCCAAAAAGTTGGTTTAGTTTTAGTTAATCAATGAGTGTTAGTGAACATAGTTTATTTATTGTTTTTTGTTCAGGAAATGTGGGAAAGTCTATCACGCTGAATGTGTTGGGAAGGATGATGCCTTCTTTCAGAATGTAAACTCATGGTTTTGTGGTGAGTTTGTTAGATTTATTGTTAATGTATTATCTGCTTTCTGCATGCACCATATGTATTACTTTCTTATATCCTAGGTTAATCCAGTGATAAAAGATACAAAAGTAGTTTTGCATGTATTGGAGTTTGTATTTTTTTCTGTATAATATGGGAAGGGGATGGATTCTATGCTTCTACATTTTTTTTCACTGTAAGTGTTCTTTTTTGGGAAGCGATAAAGTGTAGTGGGAGATTTAAGAAGATAAAGTTGAAAATATATTGATTTGTTTTTCTTTATATTTTCAGGTAGACATTCTTGCTCCCAATGCAGTGAACCTTCAAAGTTCTATTGTCTTGTCTGTCCAATTGGTGTGTGCAGAAAATGCTTTGCTGCTTCTGAAGAATTTACTGTTCTTAGAGGGGTAAAAGGTTTATGCATAGACTGTTGGAAGCTAATGGAGATTGTAGAACAAAATTTAGACCATGACTATAATGGGGTAAGTGTGATAATGAAATTTTGAATAGCTCTTAACAAATTAATTTTTTTGATATGTGACCCAATGTTCCTTAATGTCAAAAAGCTAACACATTCATGAAACTAGCTAGTTTAACAGTTGAATATGGGAAGAATCCTAAATTATCCCTCAAATTTGGTTTCCTTGCTACCCTTTCTGCTCTCATTATAACTATATTTGGTCTTCTTTTTGTTGTCAGAACAGCAATACTGGTTTAATCAGACTAGTAGTACTAGTTGTGGTCATATTATACTAATATCGCTTATCCCTTTTCTTTGTATGTTCTTAGTGACCTCTGAGAACTTGTTTGCTCATTGCAGAACAAAATAGCCTTGGATGACAGGGAAACATATGAATGTCTGTTCAAGGAATATTGGGAAATTATTAAGGCAAAAGAAAGATTGAGTACTGAGGATGTTTTTTCTGCACAGCCAGATTTTGCAAGGTGGAAACCTTTTCAATGTCATAAAAGAAATAGGAAAGGTGGAGAGGAAGAAGTACAAAATGAGCTAAAAGAAGGATGGACAAGTGAGGATTTTTTGGCTGAAAGTCTGGGCTACAAAAAGTTTAAACCTTTACAACCTCATAAAAAAATTGGCAAAGCTAAAGAAGTGCAAAATGAGATAAAAGAAGGATTGACTGGTGAAGATATTTTTGCTGCACAGACTGACTGCAAAAAGTTTAAAAGTTTTCTGAACCGTAAAAGTAGTAAAGTAGAAGAAGAAGAGGAAGAAAGTGAAGAAGAAGATGAAGATGAAGAAGAAGAAAGTGAAGAGGAAGAAAATGATTTGATGTCATGGACTAGTGATGAAGATAGTAAGTCAGCTCTCCTGCCAGCCAAACGGAAAAGGAGCAATTCAGAGGAGTTTGTGGGATGGGGATCAAAACCTCTCATGAGCTTCCTTGCATCCATTGGGAAACATGAAACTGAACCCTTAACCAGATGGGCTGTCAATTCTCTCATACAAGAATACATCAACAAGAAAAGTCTTGACCACCCTAGATACAAGGGCAAGTTCCTCCCTGATGAACGGTTGTTTCCTTTATTTAGAAAGAAAGTTGTCTCAAAAAGGGATATATATTATCTTCTTGAGTCTCACTTTCACAAGAGAATGGACGATTTATCTGAGGATAAAGACAATGTTCAAATCAGTAACAGTTCAAATGACAAGCATCTCAATGATAAGAAAACATTAAGCAGCTTGTCAAGCTTAATTGGAAAACCTCTATTGAGAAAGGGGGATATTGTTATCAAGTATAGCCAATTTGTCTCCATTAGTGGCCACAATATAAAGTTAATTTATCTAAAACGAAGTTTGGTGCTAGAGTTATCAAAACAGCCTGAAAGTTTTCTGGGTAAGATTGTTGGAACTTTCGTCCGAGCTAGAATGGATTCCAATGATTCTAGGCAAGTGAGGTCTTACCATCTCGTGAGAGTTTTAGGTAATAAATTTCATACATATCTGATACTTTGTGCTCACTACTTCCATTCTTTCTATTTGTTACATTACTTTATGTTTGTTCTTGTGACTTTCGTCTCTTACTTATATCTTAATTCTTACATGATTGGCCGTTTTTCTTGGTTAACTTCTAGGTGTTGAATTTGATGAAATGGCAAATAGAATTCTCTTGCAAGTTTCCTTAATGCCTAAGGCCATTCCTATTTCAGAGCTCTCTGATGAAGATTTCACAGAGGTAAATGTGTTGTAATATGTCTGTCCTTATTTTCATGGAATCAACAATGAACATTTAATTGGACAAACATCTTTCCAAATGTTTCTAATGCATAGTTGCAATGTAAATTATTTGATTTTTACATTCCTCTCATCTCCTGGAGTACATTACATACCAATTGTGTTATTTTGCTTACAGCAAGAATGTGAGGATTTGAATCAAAAAGTGGAAACCAGCTTGCTCCCGAAATTAACTGTTGTAAGTTATTTGATACACAAAGAACAAATCTTTTATCTTTCGAAGGATGACTATCGAAAAAATAGTTTAATTGGAACCATATTTGTACTACATATTCTTGTATCAGTTTTTGTATCTGTAGTTTATAGCCAGCCCCGGAATGTATCTTTTCATAGCTTAGAAAATGGTAGTTTCTTTCCATTGAATATATTGCAAATCACAATTATAACTACTTTGTTTTAATGGCAGACTGAGGTTCAAGAAAAGGCTGATAGTCTTCACGAGGATATAACAAAACATGTATGCATCCCTGACTCTTCAATGCCAACATTTATCTTTGTTCCTCTTCTGGTTTCAAAATATATGATCAATAACTAATTTAGATGTATTTTCTACATTCTATCAAAACTCATGGTTTCGCCTTCTACTCATCTAACTCTATTTTGCTAATATCATGTTAAGATATGTAACTATTTGTGTTGTCAACCAGTTAAACTGTTTAGTTTTTTTGATTCATGAGTTTTTAGAACTTGTAGGTCACAGTATAAGTCTTGCCACTGTTGTTTATCAGGAAAATGGTTTATTTTGTTAGAAAGTGTATATATTGAGTAAAAATGAAAAGGTTGAGTACTATATAAAGAGAAAAAATTCACAAATAAGTCTTAAGATTTTGGGTTAAAGGTGGTATCAAATTTGACATATACATGCATGGTTTTCACTCCAAACCCAAAATACTCCTGTACCAAAGTGTTGGGCAGGAGATATATCATATATGTTATGCTTGCAACTAAATTTTAACTTGTGGGGTTCACTTTCTTCTACTTATATGTAATTTGGTTTAGTATTTGTTGAATTATCAGTTTGCAACATGCCATATATTATTGTTCTTTGACCATCCTCACTCCATGATTATGTTATTGTCAGGGCATCAAGACTCGCCTAGTCCTTTTGCAAAATCAAATTGACCGTGCAAATCTTAGAGGAAGAACTAGAGAATATCCTTTTATGTTTTACATGGAAGTTAATGATCATATGAGTTCATTCTAGCATCAAACTTCTACTTTTGTGAGTACTAAAAGTGATTGATACATGATACATGATACACTATGATGTTATGTTATGCTCCTAACATACTTTAACATGTTTGGAAACACGTTGAGAATAGAATAATCTAATCTGGGCTGTGGAAATTATAATTAATGTTGTTTGGTTTGACATTGGATCCTTGTTACGGATGTGAAAAATTGAAACCATTCAAAATACATAGAAGAATGATAGTTTGTATCTCCTTGACTGCTTTTGCCATACAAAAATTGAATTGCTTGAGGAAAGGGAAGTACTTGAACAACCATGGAAACAAGAAGAACTCTTAAAGAGAGTGCCTTTAGTTCGTGCAGAGCTTCTTCAGACAAAACATTATGATTCTGAAGATGAACAAGATACATAGACAGAGGTCTAATGATTCCTCACTCTTCTTGTAAGTTTTGGAGATATACTCAGTTTAGACTTTGCTTTTTACTGTTGGTAGTTTCTAAAGTAACAAAGGAACAATATTTTATATCTCTAATCTTATGTAAGAATTCCAGTATCTGCATTTTAATCTGTTAGTGTTATTTGGTTGTTAAAAATATATATCTGTGATTGTTTATATTTTTTTTTAGAAAAGAAATCAAAGAATAAGGTGTTCTTACTAAAATATTTAATTCATCACTATATTAAATTTGGTAAGAGTAATATGGTATTTTTAGTGTAATTTTTATTTTCCACAAAGAAATCTCATCCTAAAGTTCACCAACACTGATAAAAAAGTTGACCAAGATGATGAATGTTTTCAGAATTTTGTGTTGAAAGAAGATATGGTTGCGGTTTTGAGCATGTTATTTAGTGGCAATAATTAAAAAAAAAAAAAAGTGATTTGCATCTACACAAGTCTCAACTGCTATATATCTTTATCTTCAGTAGAAAGTCAACCAACTTTAGGCACTTATTGTAAGCGTAAAGGCATTATTTATCCAATTTGCACAACATGATCTGATATATTTAGTTATATCCTAATAGGATGTAATTAATTAATTTAATCTCTTATTTTATCCTACGAATAAAAAATGATTTCTTATTATAATATATATGTGTTGTGTTAAAAAACTAATCTGATGGGTATTTCACAACATCTCTATTGTCCAAAACATTACTTTTGTCCAATTCAAAAGTCCATTGAAATCCTTCTCTCCATCTCTTTAATTGATGGATTCATTTTGCATTGGACAAGAAGAAAAAAAAAATATCAATAATGATACACTTTTTTTACTTAGCTGAAGATGAAATAGAAAAAAAAGGAGAAATTTTGCCATATACATTTTTTTTTTCAAAAGTGAAAGTGAGAAAAGAATCTTTCAAGTATTTTTTTTCATTTTAAATTTAGTTTTTTTTTAATCTCTCTTCCTATTTACTTGTGTATAATAAAATATAAGTAATTTAAAAAGTTTTAATTTCTCAATATAAAAAAAAATTATAGATAAAACAAAGGGAGGAGCAAGAAGAAATAATTTAATTAAAAAAATTAAAACCTCTTTTTTATAGTTTGATTAAAAATAGTTTTATTTTAATTAATGTGAATATGGAGTTTTTATTGAAAAACTTGTTTGCTTGTTGGGCAATGTTGGTGTAATAATTTACATTCTTTTTTTTTTTTTAATCGTCAAGCCTTGTTCGGCCTTTTAGGTATTTTGCAATAAAAAGTTAATACTCTTTGCACACTGATATAAAAGTAAAGAGTATTTTTATCGAACAAAATATATAAAAATATAAATATTTTTTAATAATTACTCTTATAATAATGACTAATATAATAATTATATTTTAATTGTTTTGGAATGAGATAAATATTGTAAAAAAGTAAAGTTAAATGTTTAATTAATTATAGGTAATTGTGTTCATGAAAATTATTGTATAGTGTTAGTAACTTCTTTATATATAATCGATTCATAAATTTAAATTCTGACTTCATTGACATTAGACTAATTTTCTTTGAACGATTTTTTCAATATTTTATTAATGCATATTAATGACAGTTGAATTGTTTTTTTAATTATTTTATTATTATTATTCGGTCACGAAAATAGATTAAATAAAAAAAGTCATCATGTTTTATTTGGTTAAAGTATATATTTAAACAAACTATTTTTTATATGGAGCGTGTTTTAATAAATATAGAAAATTTACACAAAATAACTTTTACGCATTAACTTATATGTTGGCTAATTTAAATTATTGAAAATTTTTATTTTAATTAATTTTATTTCTTATTTTCATTTTTAATAAGTCATTATGATTAAAGTCATCAAAATATATCCAAAAATAAAGATATCACTGTTAGTTAATAAAAAGTAAATATGTGTTATATAACTTTTACATTTCTGAGACAATAAACGGGAGACCTTAAAACATGTATTAACTTTTACCTTGTAACTAATATTTAATGAAAGGAAAGTAAGAAAAAGTTAAGTAACATTCTTTAAATATTGATTAAGAGTAGAAATAAAAAGTTTCAAAAATCATTTACACATTTCATGTAATTTTTAACATATTATTTTTTACTAATAGCCAACAAGCTATTATATCAAATACTTGTAACTAGTAATAAAGGATTGCATTTAGGGAAAATAACTAATTTGTTACGGTATGACAAATCAAAATTTTAATTATCGAAGAAAAATATTTATATTTAATATAAAGGTTATTCGAAACAAAATAACTCTAAAAAAAAGAATATTTATGTAAAAGAAAAGAATATTTTAACCAACACTTCTCTTATAGCACGATCTACTTTTTCATGCATAAGAAGGATGCATGGTCTACTTTAACTGAGATGCAATTTTTTTTTCTTTGGGTTTGTATACTTTATTTTAAAATTAATTTTCTCACTTACATATTTGAATGTAAAATATGTTGTGAAATGCTGCCAATAAGTCAAATTTAATTGAATAAAAATATTTCTAATTAAATATAAAAGAAAGAGATAACACGTGGTTGTTTGAGTTTTAAGATAGTGGTCCAAGTTCAATGTTTTGGAAATTGAGATATGCAGAAATGTTTTAGTTCATTAATTAATCATATAAGAAAAGAAGAGGTTCTTTATCTTAACACTAAGTCAACCTTTGTCATCATGATTTGACCTACCCTAAAGCTAATTAGCCAAAGAGATACGGAGATAGATTATTCTGTCAAATCTTGCATTACTATTATTATATGATAAAACATTATTAATACTTTATTATTATTATTATTATTATATAAAATATTTTTACTACTATTATTCCAGCGCGCGCTTATAAATAAATAAAAAGAAATTCCACTTTCATTTCTTCACTTCGATATGCCATGCCGACACACACTTCTTAAACGTGACCGAAACATTTTCGTGTATGGACATTTTTCAAAATTTAATTAATTTAAAGATATTATCGCAAAGAGAATTTTATTATTTAAATATACAAAAATAAGTAGCAAATAGATTTTTTTATTTAGAAATGATGAAAAATATTTCAAATATAAGAGTTAATTTATGATTTTTAGTATGTTTTAGAAATCATTATTTTTTTTTTCCTTTAAAAACCCAGTTACCTGCATTCAGCGACCAGATACATTTAGACATGTTCACAGGATGCCTCTGACTGAGTGAGAAGAAGAGGACAAAGAGCATTGCATGGACTCAAATCCCGCACTCTTCTTCTTCATCAATGTGTAGTGCGTAGTACAGTGCGTTCAATGTTTTATGTGTGTAATTTGAATAAGTTTTGATTGAGCACTGTTATTTTCATGGATCATGTAACAAATGTGTTATTTAGAGTAGAGATACGATTTTACATGGTTGAAAATTTCTTAATTTGGACTCTAAATCTTATATTGATCAGAGATATGTAATGGTCGAAAATCATTTATTTTTAATTTTATATCTTATAATTATTAAAGATAAGATTAATTTATAATAATATATAAGTGAGATATCTTAATTTATAATTAAATTTTATAAGAATAAATTAAACTTAAATTTATTTTATAATATTATATCAAAAATTATTATATTTTAAATTTAATTTGATTTTACAAAATCAGTTTGTGAAATAAGATTTGTATTTATTTATAAATTATTAAAAAATCTTTTTTTTTATCGATGTGATTTTAAATACATATTTTATCTCTATTTTTGAGACTAATTGACTTTAATAATATATTTAAAAAAATAGATTTCTAAGCCTAATTCAATAATATAAAACCTATTTATAAAAGTAAGATTTATATTTATATTTGTAATGTCAGATGCTATTATGCTATTGCTAAAAGCATTAGATTAAAGATAGTAACTGGCACTTCACGGGGACAACGGAAAGAGGCGGCAGAAACAGTAGGAAGACATGATCTGGAAGTGCATAATGTTGGTGCCGCGCGCGTACTACTTTTGACCTATGTACCCAAAACAATCATTACTTTTAGCCTTTACCAGATGCCCTAAGTTTACAAGGGAAGCAACCTAGAAACTCCTTCCCAATTGCACAATGCTACTTTCTCACAATGCATATAAAATTATGGCAGCAGTTTCTTCTAGTAGTGCTCCATCTCTCCACACATTTGCACATTTTTTTAATTTCATTTAAACTGTTTCAGTGTGCGTGCGTGCCTTACTTTGGAAATTCATCACACAAAAAGGGATGCAATCGATCATGTGATCACTATCATGCACTTTTGTTTTGGAAGCCATGCTGTTTATTTGGACCACATGTACATTTTCCCTTGTATAGTATAGTAACAGTAAAGGAGCCGAAGCTACCTTGAAAGAGCTTAACCAAAGTTATTACTATAGTACAGAGAAAAAGGACACACGTTATTGTGTAGTGGTGTGAAGCAGTGACAATGAAGACTCCTTGCTGCGAGAGAATGGGATTGAAGAAGGGACCTTGGACTGCTGAAGAAGATCAGATATTGGTTTCTCATATTCAACTATATGGCCATGGCAACTGGCGTGCCCTTCCTAAACAAGCTGGTAGGTTCTTCTGCTTAACAACATTTTCTGTGTAAACCACCAAAGATTAAACATATTACTGTAAACGTAGTGATATAGTCGATTGCATATATTTCTGTAAACGTAGTGATATACCTATTACGTCAATTGCATAACTGATATTATATGTTTAAAACTTTCTATGTTATCTGTCTCTTTTAGAAGAACTAATATATAAGATCATTTTTTTAATAGTGAGCATAGGCTAAACATATATGTATGATTATGTGATGTGGTTGTGTTAGGATTGTTAAGGTGTGGCAAGAGTTGTAGGCTTCGTTGGATAAATTACCTGAGGCCAGATATTAAACGAGGGAAATTCAGCAAGGAAGAAGAAGATACCATCCTAAAGCTGCATGAAATTCTTGGAAATAGGTGCACATGTGAAAACATATATTCATTTTAATGTCTTCTGTTCTATACACCATAAATATCATTTCCTAGTATATATTTATGATTTAGTGTAAGAGGTGTAATTAACATGTATAGAATGTGATTGAATTTGGTGAAGTAAGTATGAAAAGATGACAAATTTGATGGTGATCACAGGTGGTCTGCTATAGCGACAAGCTTACCCGGTAGAACAGACAACGAAATAAAGAATTTTTGGCATACCCATTTGAAGAAGAGGATCCAAAAAAGTGGAGTGCACATAAATGGCAATGCTTCATCACAAATCTTGCAAGAAGCAAATAGTTCATCAAGTTCAAGTACTGCTTCTGGTGTCTATGGAAATGTAATGCTGGCCAATTATGGTTTACCCTCAAGGAAGAATCCAATCAGTCCACCATTTGTAGGTACAGGATTTTATGGTGCAGATACTTGTGGAGAAACTGTGGACAATCATGATTCTTGTCAGCTAAGTGAAGAAATGGAATTCTGGTACAATGTATTCATCAAATCAGGGCAAACATCATGAGACAGTGAAAATCTAGGAGATTATTAGGTTGCATGAGATATAGTTTGTAACTTCTTTGTTAATTTATAGATGTCAAGTCAACTTTGGTTTCAGCTTAATTGGTGTTTGTGTAAAACACTCAAAATCCATTTTGGAGGTTCAAATTGGAAGATGAAAACTAAAGATGAATGAATAATTTTTTTAGTAAAAACTTGATAAAAGTTGGCCAGTTTCAATGCATATAGGAATAATTTACAATTTACTTTTGACTGTTATTTGAAGCAGAGGGAAGATTTCCCTTCAATTGTAGTCACAGTTATTACTGGGGTTTTGCCTTTTTGTTTATAAGATTTGAACACGACCATGATACCTGAAATTTATATTAATATAATAGAGTTTTATTTATTTATAATTTTTTTTTCAAAAAATATATAGGAGAGGTGTGTTATATTCGTAATCACAACTCCTATAAAGTCATGTAATTTGCTCTTTTATTAATTATCTTGGCCAAGGTTTTGCCACACCATTATTTTATCATGATAGGTGTGAAAACAAACAAATGAAAAGCTTAGATATTGAGCTAAGTTACAATATAGACTAGTCACCTTTTTCTCTTTATAAGTTAACTCCAAATTTGTTTGGGGCAAAAATAACAAGGAAGGAACAATAGAATTTCTACATATATGAAGAGACACATGTGAAATCTTTCAAATAGATAGAAAAATGGTGAGTGTTGAAATCTTTCATCCTTTCCTTATAACGCTACTACATTGAAAAAGTAACTGAAGCCCTTGTTTCACAGATAATAAAATTTACTTATCAATTAATTTTTATTAATAAAATAATTCTATTTTGACATAATGTAAACATGTATTATCAACTAATTACAATTATATATATATTTTTAGGTTATCATTATTACACAGTTATATATTTGTCACAGTATTTTAATTAAGTTCTAGTAAAAAAATATGATAAAAATTTTAAATTACTTTTTAATACGATTTCATGTTTTAAATTAAAGAATTCAACTAAATTAAATTTTTACCCCTGAACCCGTCGTCCACGGTGGAACTCGAACCCACAATCTCCCGCTCCGGAGGCGAGCGCCTTATCCATTAGGCCACGCGAACCTCATTTGTTGTTGCTTTGGTAAATTTTTAAACTGGTCTGAGAAATTAAAAAGAATAGAATAATTGACATCTATTAATAATATTAATTTAATATCAATATTTATTTATATTTTTATTTGATATTATATTTTATTAATAAAATATTATATATAAATAAAATAATAATATATATTAATATTAAATGATGTCAAAAATAAATAATAATATTAAAATATTATCATCATATTATTATAAATATTATCTTTTTAATCTATCTAATTATAATTTTATATTTTAATTTATATAAGTTTGAAATATTCTTTTTAAGGCACATGTTTTTCAATCAAGTTATTATAGATTATTATAACTTATTTATAAATGATTATTTCATCTAACATTATCATAAAAGTCAATCAATAATATTTTTCTTTCAAGTTCATCAATTCACTCGTTTTCAACTAACTGTTTCATATATTAAACACGTTATCTAGTATTTTATAATTACTTATTCTTTTATATTAATTCAAAGAGTTTTTAATTTCTTAACAATCTCATAAGTAAAATTAGTTTTTATTACACAGTCACATCACCCTGTAATCAAAACTTAAAGAAAGTTTCTTTATCTTTTAGATTAGTTTTTTTCTTCTCCATTTTCTTATCAATTTTTAATTTTCTTTTAATTAAATATTTGTTCACTTGTATCACTGAATATTTATTTTCTTGTAGCATTATTATTTTTTAATTAGTGTCTCATTTCTCGGACAATTTGGTTTATGATTTTTAATTTGCATATATTTGCTTCAATTTCACATAAAATGTTGATTTGTGATATCGTGAATATCTAAATTGTGTACATGATGATATTTGTTAATTAAAAAAATACAACTAAGTTATGTACAAAGTTAGAAATACTGGTAACTATAAATTAAAGTTTTATATTTAATAGAAATGAATAAAAAATAATACATAGAAAATCTCAAAAAACTACTATTTTAGTATTTGTTTATTCTTTTAATTATGTTTAGCTTTTAGTTTACTGAGTTTATTAACTCAAAATTTAATACCCGTATTATTTCTAATAACTAAAAACTTAATATTTTGCTGAAATTGGTAATTATTACTTGTCATGTATAGTTGATATGTCCTGGTGTAATGACTTTCTCTTACATTTTTTCACTTCAAATTAGCAAATCTCTCTTGATCATAATTTCATCAAGAATACTTATTTTACTTCTAGGATAAATCTCTTAAACAAAATTTAACTTGTTAAAATATTTCTAATCTTAATCACATATTTCATAACTCAAATCTAAAACTCTACTTAAAATGTTTGAACCGATTCAAACTAATACTATGTTGATTGCCATTTTCAGATTTAATATAAAATTATCATAGAAAAGTAATGAATCTCAACTACTAATTTCTTATACATTATAATATTTGTTTATTTTCTTTGTAATGTTTTTTTTTTATTCCTGAAAGAATCACGCACTTCAATAGGCGTTTAGTTTAATTTATTTAAAAAATGATATTGTTTAAAAAGTTCAAGAAAATAAATAATTATTTTTCTAACTTTAATAAGGGTGAAAATAAATAATTTAGAAGTAGGCATGCAACAATAAAACTTTGAAAGAAGAAACTGTGAAAGATAAAGCAAAACCCTATGAAACTCAAATTTGAGACATAAACAGAGAGAGATAACATTGCATCGTTGCAGAATGGCTCTAGGAATCTCAAACATTCTGCACTGCCCCAAATTGGGTTTCTCTCATAACAATCTCCGTCCCAAAATTTCAACCTCTATCAGGTCATTCATCTCTCTCTTTTTATCCATTTGCAAGAATCGAACAACGAATTTAATTTTGTTCCAGTTCATTTGTTTCTCGCATGCGACGCCGTTTCTTATCTTATCTTCGTGGACCTCATTTCTAGGGTTAATAAAATGCAATTCGGTGTGGATTTTCAGGTTTCCCCAGACAGCAGCATGGAGTGACAGAAAGATTATCTGTGCTGCTGCATCTGCGGCAGGGAGCTCTAATTCCGATGGTGACTTTAATCCTTATGAGGTAAAGTGTAAATCTACTCTGTAATTAGTTCACACTTTCAAATTCGAAGTTTTCGAATTGTATCTCAGTTTTTGTGATGTGATGCAGGTGCTAGGTGTGAGTCCTATTGAGAAATTTGACATGGTCAAGGCAGCATATGCAAAGAAGAAGAAGGAGGCTGAGATGAAAGGCGATGAAGCAACTGCTTCCAGAGTAAGTCTACTTTTTTTTTTTTCATTTTGTTTTTTTTTTTTTGTGTAAAATGGTTTTCATAACTATGGGCATTCCAGCCATATAATATTATGGAACAGTCTGCATTGTCATTACTGACATGGCAACTAGTTTCCCAAGTTTGAAATGGGTGAGATTGATTTTTTGCATTCGTATTTGGAAGTTAACATTATGTATGAGCTGTGCAATATGTATAATATTGTTAAGTTTAGTTATAATTCTTGTCCTCCAAAGTAAAACTTACGAATGGATACTAGAGCTCGGTTATTCCTTTATTTTTGAGGTTCTTAGTGATGCGTATTGATATTTGATTTTTTTCTCAAAGTTTAATGCACTAATGTGTGGGATGTTGTGCGCTGTGAATGTACAATTCAGCTGGAAAAGGCATATGACAAACTCATGATGGCTCAGTTGACTAATCGGAAAAAGGGTGTAACTTTTGGATCATTTAAGGTAATGAATATTTCTTGCTGTGGACACTTAAAATCGCACATATAGTTTTTGTTAATTTAGTTTTGGATGTGTTTGATGCTTTCAATATCACCAAGTAGCTGCTTGGATTATGATTTATCAATTCCTGTCTTAGAATAATTGATAATTCTATGCAGAGTGTACCACAAATATGATTTTTGCTCTATCTGTGCAAATATTTTTTGCTTAGCATGGGTAGTGAATATTGAGGAAGTATTTACAACAGTCATGATTTTGTAATGCTTCCGTGTTTATTTACAACAGGTAGTTAGTAGATACTGAAAAACACAACTATCTCCCTTGGAGGTACTTTTAATGGAAAAAATATTTCATTTAAATATGTACTGTACCTTTTTCCTATATTTTTCCCAAGCATCTGACCCAAGATAAGTGCTAGCGACACGCTCATTTGAAAATACTCTTTACACTTAACTGAAATTGAGTAGAAATGACCTGATTTTATGGGTCCCACTCCATATTTAATGATCTCCACTTATAATTTTGTAGTCTCCACAATAAATTTTAATCAATAGTATGAAGTGCGAGGAATAACGTGTAAGAGAGTGTATTGCTAGCACTGCCCTAGATCCCAATTTTTGTTTTTGTTTGCATCTCTAAATCTTAATCATGTATTAAACTAAATGCAGGTTTCAAAGGAGATTAAGTATGCTGACAAGCTGCCAATTCTACCTTGGGGACCAAGGTTTGGTGTTGCTTCTTATGATTAATGGGAATGTAGTTTTGTTGCTGTATATTGTTGTGGTTACCACTATTTTACTAAATTATCTGGTAATTGTCACTTTAATGGATGATTTAATATTTAACTTCTTTAGGTGGACATGTTTCCTGTCTAGTAATCAAAGCCGGGATGTCTATAGGTTGTTTTACCGTATGATAGTTATCTCCCCATTATAAACTACCACCCTCCCCCCAATTTGTGTAAATGTAATCTATCTCAATAGGTCTTTTAGAAACATGACAAAAATAAATGTCTCTCTTAAATAAACTGAATCAAAGAATCATTTAATCAAACCATCAAATAAATAGTATTAATTAGGATATTCAAATACTCTTGTATTATTAGAAGATGATGTTTGGATTGGAATCATCTCTATTTTGGATTAGTTTTTTTCATTTTTTATGAATACATCACTTTGGAAAGAAAATCTCATTTTTCTTGCTTGTATAGATGGATTTCATTTATTTCTCGTGTTTAACATTTTATTCAAATTATTGTTTTCCTCCTCATCACTAACACTCTATTGATAGCTATTTTGTATCTTTCGTTGTATGTAAGAAGTGAACTTTAAGTCTAGTTCAATCTTACAAAACCGGTTCATAAGGTAAGGTTTGCACCTACTTATAAACTATTATCTTATTTTTAGTCAATGTAAGATTTCTAATATATCCTTTTTATATCGAAACTTCTCAACTGCGTGAGATTATATATCTAAGGATGACTTGATAGATCCAACAACCTTGTTAGAATAGATTTTGATATCATCTTAAGATATGGATTTTAACACAAACTTTTTTTTTTTTACCTCTATCTACAGAGGTTATCAGAAGTAAACTACTCAATCTAGGATTACCTTTATAAAGGTAAACATAAGAAAACATAAACAAACAATTCAGGAGAGAATAGAAAAATAGATTTAAAGAAAGTGTTAAAAAAACACAATAACAGGATAGAAGACAGCAAAGATGACAACAAGAAACTTGTTGCAAATGGCAGTTCCTTAAAAGCCCATAAGAAAGTAATAATTGAGTAGTCTACTTTTGGTAACCTATGTAGATAAAGGTAAAGAAGATTAGGCTTAAAGTCTATTTTTTAATATGGTATCAAATTCTATCCTAGTAAGGTTGTTAGATCTATCGGGCCTTCCTTGATATATAGTCTCACGCATGAGTTGGGGATTCTTGGCGTGAGTGAGATCTCTTACAAATTCTAAATCGACTAAAGATAATACCTCTTAATAATTTATGAGTAGGTACAGACTTCATATTATGAGTCGGTTTTGTAAGGTTGTGTTAGACTTATAGTCTAATTCTTAGAAGATGTTGTTTTGTGTGTAATTTCAGGTTTACTAAATCCACTTCTTAAGAGATGTTATTTTGTATGTAATTTCAGGTTTACTAAATCAAGTCAAAATGACACACGCATAAACTTGGCAATATCTGCCGTTTTTGTGAGTTGGATATAAAGGGCTATTTTATTTTTTTCGGAAAATTTCAATACTCAAACAATATCAATCTCGTGTCTTATATCTTAAAATGTAGTATTTAAGCAGAGTCGTTTATCATCTTTCTGCAGACAGCATGGATCCTTGTCAAGCGCAGTGCTGAATATAAACCTTTGCAGTTTTTAGCCTTTGCCTTTGTTTATAGGCTTTTTGAGAAGTTAAAAGCCTTTGAATCTCCTGTAACCCGCATATATAATGTGAGTTTCATCTTCTGTGACAGCACATTTGCGAAATTTTAAAATTTCCGTTTCTGCAGCATGTTGAATTGTTAGTAAAATTGTATAGTTTACGTTATTGTTGGCTACAGGAAGAGGGTGAAGACACAGGAGAAGGATTGCGCATGGGGAAACGATTGCTCCGATCACTGGCTTTGGTTTTTGGATGTGTAGCTATTTCATCTTTGGTATGATGATTCCTTAGATCTTTTGGTTTGACTCATGGATCAGTACTTTGATATCCCAAATTTTTGGCTTGTGTTACAATTGATTTACATGTATGACTTTTTTCCTGTAATAAGAAAGAGAAAAGAAAGGAGAGAGGGGTCAATTCATCTTTTTATCCTCTTTTCCTATTTTACTTTGTGAAACTACATGGTTGTTCATCATGGTATGGTGCATCATTTATGTTCTTTTTTAATCTTTATTGAATCTCTGTTTTGAAAGGAAAAAACTTGGTAGCCAAACTACGGAATTTTGATTTTGTACTCTATTTGACTTCCGCTAGTACCAAACCAGGCAAATTACGCCCAAACTAATTTATACCACGTAGTTGTAATTTTTTTATGAAAATTGGATATTCTATTTATTTGTGGCTCAATATTTATCCTAGTTGAATGTGCCCTAAGTTTTCTTTTTTTTTTTTTTTATCATATTTACACAATGGCATGGGCATGTATCATCTCATAAGTATTTAATTTTCAAATAAAAATTAATGCGTTCTGGTTCTTCTCATGCAGGCATATACTTTTATTTTGAACATAATAGAGTTTGCAGGTGGTTTTATTCCTTCTCTTCTGTACAACAATCAGGTATACTATAAATAAATGGGAGCAGTCCTTCCTGGTTTAAAATATATTAAGATAGAACTGTCCACTATCCTCGTGAATAGTATGATGTGTGCCCGGCAGTTTTTTTGCCTTTAAAACATTGGAACTTTCTTTATGTGAGTTGTCTTGCCAAATACATTTTATTCCCTATTTGCCTAATTCAGTTAAGAGATGAATGATCACATGGTTATTGATTTAAAACTTCTTCTTGGTTACACGAGTTTTATCTTTAATACGTGATGGTGAAACTAGGATAAGGATAAGGATAGCTAGTTCAGTGGCCATGTTTCTTAAATAGCTATGAATTTAGACTGTGTAATAAAATAAAATTTACGAAGCACAGGTGCAATGTTATAGGAACTTTTCCCCTTGAACCGATGAAGGTATCAACTAATATTTCATGAATTCATTTTGGTCGATTGCAATTCAACTGTTAGTTTATCCTTTAAATATAAAATTTCCATGATGTTATATTTTTCATTATCTATATAATTAACATTCATTTTGGTCCTCTAAAGATATATGAGGTTAGATTGGTTCTCCAAAGATTGTTGCTTTGATGATAACTAGTGGCAGAGGCTTTCCTTCAAAAACCAATTTGATGGTAAAATGTGAAATTTAGAAACCAATTTGATGTATTTATAAATGGAGGACCAGTGAAAGACCAATATTGTCATTTAAACTAAAATTACACGTATCATGCAAATTAGTCTACGGGTGATGGTGGGACTAGTCAGTCTGGTTTCTTGTCACCCACAGAAGCTGTTTCTTCAATTATATGGCATGCATTGGTTTTTTATTTACTCTGAAACAAGATTCACACCACTCGTGACTAGTTTTGTTGGTCATTTTTTTGGTTGCTTAATGCAATCGTAGTTAGTATCTATCCCATTGGTCTGTGCGTATTGCTGCTAAGTTGACAACCGTTATGGTATCTGCAGGAGTTGATAATCACCACTTCATCGGCAGTGATGCTTTATATCATGGCATCTTATTATAGATAGTGGAGCGTGTCTTGAAGACGAAGAAACCACGCATGGTCATCATCCTTTTCTTTCCAACTTTATCTTTTTTCTGCCCTTCTCTTGCTTTTGTTCCAAAATATAGTGTTTAGTTCAAATTTTGTCAAAAGAGATGTACTTTTTCCCTGTTTTAAGTAGGGATTGTGTTAATCTTTCTTATGCTACTTTTTTCTTGGGGGTGTCTTTTATATTCATTTTGACTATTCGCATCCCGTAGTGGTATATATAGTCATGCACTCTCGCTCGTTTTTCTCGTTCATTTATTCTATTCTATTGCCAAATAAATCAAATGGTCATTTCGGTCTTGGGCTGCTATAATGTAATGCAACATGCCTTATTTGACCGTGTCCATAAATGGGATAGTTGTACACTTTCATACGACAAAAATGTAACGAGGTTGGGAATAAAGAATTTGGTAAGTCTTATTTTTTATTTTTTTGCGCTATGAATTTGAAATATCAGTGTATATTTGTATATTAAATTGGTGGCTGATTTGATTAGAAGATTGTGTCAATGGGTTAATTCGAATTGAACATCAACTTATTTTAGAATGGAAAAATAGTATAATGGGGCAATTTGTTTGGTTTTGTTTTTCGCTTTTTAGAAAGTATTTGTTTTAATAAAATATGTAAATATTTTTGGGTATGTTTAATCTGTTTATTTTATAAATAACCTTTATTTTTAGTAAACAAATTTTGAACTCATTTGTTTGTACTTTTCTTAATAAAATAAGCAGATTTTTTTGTCTAATATACTTATTTTAGAATAAGCAGTTTTCAACTTATTTTAATGACTAATTATATCTGTTTCTAAATAAGTGATTTAAAAAATATTTATTTCAAATAAGTTTGTCCAATATGTTACGATACTTTTTAGAATGGATTGAATGTATGAATGTCATGTAATTAGTTAGATTAAAATATACTAAATTAAATAGCGTTAATTTCAAAAACCAAAATAATAAAAACGTTTCGTACATGATTCTTTTTTAGGCTTTTGGTGGTGTGATCTTGCCAGGGATGCCAAGTATGAAAAAGAAGTGAGTCCATATGTAGAAAGAGATGGTGAGAAATATTTGGATTTGTTGGCAATGTGAACATTATATGGAAAACTCATAACGTGATTCAGTTGGTGTTGGTATTAACTCTTTGAAAACATTTGGGCTTTGCTAACAAAATCCTTTTCATGGTTAAGTATACCCCTGTTTTAGTTTTTTTACAACAATACCCCCAAAAGAAACAGTTGCAGTATCTGACGACATAAAACAGATGTACTTTGTTTTGTAATCTTCGGCTTGGTATTATGCCATTGGAGGAGGCTCAAAAACAGGCACCATATTGTGATGAGAGAAAGAGAACGTGTGGTAGGTTGTTAGAGAGGTGAGGTCTTCTTTTTTGTGTTTTTGGGACTACATGAGCAACCACCATAGATGGTCCCATCAGGGAGGTGAGTGTGGTTTTATTCATGATAAATATAAATATAAGAGTGATTGTTAGAAAGAGTGGTTGTAATAAATATATACTATCAAATTTTTTAAATATAATAATTGTATCAAATGTAAATGTTGTCATATAAAATTTAGTCTCAAGTGGAGTTTATATTAGCACTGCAAAACTAAAGGAGTTATATACAACCAAACCATTTATTATACACAATAAGACTGAACAGATAGGATATTAATTTTATAAGAGATGTCTTACATATTATGATTGAGAGAGAGAGAGACAAAAACTAAATTATTTTGTGTATAGCGTTTCAAATTTTATCAGTGGTTGTAATGGCAAAGGAAAAACGACAAAATGGATGAAAACAAACCAATAGTTGGTGGAGAAATCCATTGAAACTGCACTGTGCTCATAATATGAATTGACAATTCAATACCCTATTATTGAAGTTGTTTACTAAGAAAAAATTAAGAACACAAATGTTAATATTTTATTAAAAATTGATCAGAGTAGTCTATTAGAAATATTATTATAATTATTTAATTTATTATTATTACTTTTATTATTATTTTATAATTTTATTATTATAATCAAAATGATTCACTTTCTTCCCATTTCGTATTTAAATAATTTTTTATTTATTTGTATCCGCGAAAGCAAACAAGAGAGAACGTTAAAAACAAAAACACTTGATTATGCATAGGTTGTTGTCTTTCCATTTTTATTACAACCAACCAAATGACCATATGATTCCTTTCTTCTTCCTCGTAATATCTTAGTAATTAAACTCATTTGTTCTGCATCCTCCTCAAATCACGAAGCATCGCATGCACTTCAGCACAAAGTTCTTGAAATAAGTGTGTACTACAGATACTGTTACCTTCATCACACTTAACTTGTGTTGCTTGCAATCTTGCTGGAGTACCTAATCCAGGTAATTAATTCCCTTCAAATTTCTCAGAGTTTGCAGAAAAATATATATATAGATATGTGTGTGTGTGTCTGTGTATATATATTTGTCCTCGTATCTTTTCCTCTGAATTGAATTGAGAGTAATTAGCTGACCTATCACCACGTGGCTTTTGTAAATGCGAAAAAGGGTGATAATTCTGCTTCATATATTTTGTTAAACATACCTGTTTGTTGAAACTAGTTGTGAAAAAGTATGTTATTTTTTATGAAATTCTTGTCCAACTTAAATTCAGTGAAGAGCTTGAGCATGTAAATGCTCTATTTTCCCCTTCTACTCATTGAAACTCATGGAGACTATTTCAAGATCATATGTAGTGTACCACAGGGAACATAAATGTGTAGTAATTATGGAATTTGAATCCAATAATGGTTGCAAAAAAGGTCGCTGTAAACACACATTTGAATAAAATTGTTGATATGATTGCGTGTTGCTATTTTGTACCAAGAGCAAATGGTGAGAATTTTCGGCTTGTTTTGGTGGCAGAGAAAATGGTAGCTAAGATAGTGGATCTTCGGTCAGATACAGTGACAAAACCAACTGAAGCAATGCGAGGTGCTATGGCAAGTGCTGAGGTTGATGATGATGTTCTTGGCCGTGACCCCTCCTGTTTTCGCTTGGAGACAGAGATGGCAAAGTTGTTGGGAAAGGAAGCTGCACTTTTTGTTCCATCAGGCACTATGGCCAACCTTATATCTGTACTTGTGCATTGTGACATAAGGGGAAGTGAAGTTATTCTTGGAGACGATTCCCACATACACATTTATGAGAATGGAGGCATTGCAACCCTTGGAGGGGTTCATCCAAGAACAGTTAAAAACAATGAAGATGGAACAATGGACATTGATTTAATTGAGGCTGCAATCAGAGATCCAAAGGGAGAGTTAGTATATCCAACCACAAGGCTTATTTGCTTGGAAAATACTCATGGAAAGTAAGCAATTATTCTGATCAAAGTTTTCTTGGTAGTACAATAGTACAACAATAATAACCAAGTCTTTTGTGAAATCAGCTACATGAATCAAAGGATACTATTCAATTAGGTTAAAAGCCAAGCACTAAGAATATATTGCGAGATCTCTCTTATGGACATTGATTGGTTAAAATATCCTGTACATAAGCAGTATCAATTATGTTTTCCTGAATGCAGCTGTGGTGGTAGATGTCTTTCAGTTGAATATACAGACAGAGTAGGAGAGGTTGCTAAAAAGCATGGATTGAAGCTTCACATAGATGGAGCCCGAATATTTAATGCATCAGTTGTAAGTAAATTTTCTGTTTAGTAATGATTTTGATTTTGTTCAAAAAACTGAGTAAAATCACTGCAAAGATAAACTTGTGCCTGAAATGCACCTAGCTAGATGAATACTTAAAAATGTGTGAATAATATCTGTCTGCCTCAGATCTCCAATAATGAAAGGTAAGGTAGGTCTTTTATTCTACTATATGCTTTATGAATACATGTATTTGTGTAAACAATTTGTGTCAGCAATAAGGTCTCCATTAAAGAACTGGTTACTCTTATAGCATGTATGGTCCAACTTAACTCTAGAAATAATTGGTCAAAATGTAAACCACTTAGTGGAAATAAGCAATTAGTTCTTAAAAATAAGTCGAAGTAAATATACAACTTGAGAATGGAATTAAAACCTTTCAATTCTTATCTAATGATGATGATTTGAGTAACTACATAAATGCGGCATTTCCTGATTGAAAGGAATCTGAGTTCTTGTTTTTTCCAGTGAGTGCTTTGATATTTTCAATATTGTTGTATTTTTATTGCAAATCTTGCTTTCAGTTCTTCTGTGCCTCATCATATGCCTTTTGTTTACCCTTTGTGTTATCATGCACCTTCAGGCACTAGGTGTCCCCGTGGATAGGCTTGTTCAAGCAGCTGATTCAGTTTCGGTGTGTTTTCTTTTCTCATGTTTCTTTTTTTGGACATGGAAAGGCTATTCTGAAGTAACTATTTTTAAAGAGAGTAAATGAGATTGTATCTAGCCATAAGTTCTAATTAAGGATTAAGATAACAGTATACTTTAGATCAAATTAAAGACATATACATCTTAAATAGAGGAACATTCTTCAAGATATAGGAAGTTCTTTTTGTTTTAATTTGAGGTTCAAAATTGTTGATAATGTGTTACAAAATTTTGGAGTTTCAAATAAAATGAGAAATAAAAACTCTTACAAAAGTTATTTATGCAAAAGCTCTTTTTTTCTTTATTGAAAAATTACTTAGTTTTTTATTATTTGTTAAAACTATAGTTATCTCTCTTTCTTTAAAAATAAGTGAAATCTCTTGACTTTGAGAGCTTTTCTTATCTTATTCAAGAAGAATCTAGAAATGGAATTTCATTACCAAGTCCTAATCAAACTTTATTGTCAATCATATCCTTGAATATATGAATTTTAGGTATGTCTGTCAAAAGGTCTGGGTGCTCCAGTTGGATCTGTTATTGTTGGTTCCAATAGCTTTATCAGCAAGGTAATATTTTGGGGGAATACAACAGTATCTATATTCCATCTCTTTTTCTGAAAGAACATGATACTAGCATAGTATATATACAATTTTAGGCTAGAAGGCTCAGAAAAACCTTAGGTGGTGGAATGAGGCAAGTTGGCATCCTTTGTGCAGCTGCACTTGTTGCTTTACAGGAAAATGTTGAAAAGCTAGAAAGTGATCACAAGAAAGCTAAACTTTTGGCTGGTAAATGCTATTCAACTTTAACTGTCCTTATCTTTTCAAAGATTTACAATTTTACACACCCTTTAAATTTCTTTGTCATGCACTTGCTTAGTTTTTTCAAAAGGATTTTCTTTTTTGCCTTAGATGGATTGAATGAAATTAAAGGACTGAGCGTGGATACTTCTGCTGTGGAAACCAATATGGTGAGTATTTAGTAGAGACCATCAATAATAGTACAATTGCATTGCTGTATTAGGGAGTCAAATTGTTTGTGTGGATACTTAATAAGTATCTAGCTTGAAACAAGTGTTTATAATTAATGTTGGATTGATACCATGATGCAGATATATGTTGAAGTTGAAGAGGTCTTAGGAACTACAGCATCAAAGCTATGCAAGGACTTGGAAGACTATGGTATTCTTCTCATGTCAGTTGGCTCATCAAGGTTGTTGTTATTTGCACTTACTATTTTCTTAATCTGCAATTAATTAATTAACAAACTTAACTTTAATTATTTTAGCCCATACTTATATAGTGACCTAAACTAGAAACCACTCAGTGTTGAATAACATTGAGTCTAAAAATCACTTTTGTATTTCAATATTATGAAATAGCTAAGGAAGTTTTATGTACTTCTAATGAACACAACAGTAATAGTATTATATTAATCTAAAAAAGGAAGACTAAAAAAAATTCTGAGAAACATTTTTTCTTTGGTGGACAAAAAGTGATGCCTTCTAAATCATTAGTTTATTGATTAATATAAAATTGGAATTGCACTTTATGCTAATTATGGGCAGTATTTACTTTTGCAGATTGAGAATTGTGTTGCACCACCAAATATCTGCAAGTGACGTGCAGTACGCTTTGTCTTGCTTTCAGGTGATGACTAGGAATCCATTATTATTAACCCTACACTTTTCAGTGCATGTTCAATACTACTTGAGAAAATTCAAAAATATCTGCTACTCAAAATCACAATTTTGTTATTTTGTTATTTGTTCATTTTGTTAGCATGCATTTTTGCATTTCACGTTGGAAGATGAAACTGAAAGGTTCTTTTGTTGAATACTGTAGCAAGCTGTGAGTGGAGTACGAAATGAAAATGGCAACTAGTGGACCAGACTGAATTTGCAACTTGCTGCTACATGAATAACCAATACCAAATTCCATTTCATCATGAGAATAAGCATGAACCTTTGTGAAAACCTTCTAGCATGATCTGTGCGTTCATAATGTAAACGTATTATCCAAATTTTCTGAGCATGAACCTGCATTGGGTAAGACTCTAATAACGAGTGAAATACATAAAAAAATGAGAGATTTGGAAAGCCAACTATAAGATAAACATTAGCAACCACAAAAGACAGTGCTTTTGTAATGTATAAGGGCCATTATCCCTTATTCTATTGACATCTCTCCCCTTATATTTCAGCGCCTATAAGATAAACCTTATATTGCAAAACATGATGTTTCAATAGAGAGATTGTTAAAGTAAAAATCAAATTCTGTCCGTAAGATCTTTTATTTGAGTAAGTAATTCATTTTATATTGAGTATTTAATATATTTTTTTTCTCCTTTAAATGTTTTGTTAAGAGAGGATGTTTTTGGTTTAAAGTTTAATACTTTGAAATCACTCTCTACAAAGATTTTTGAAAATGAGTAAAACTAGGAAGTTTTACTAGTAGAATATATTACATTTAACTAATGATCTATATTTGGTGATGGGAAAATGAGAAATATTTTTGTATTGAGGTTTTTCCATAATATATGTAAATAATCATTCTAACACTAAAAATTAAATTTACTTTTTTTTATTAGTGGTGCTTTTGTGATGATTAGTTATTAGTATTTATCATAATATATTTAGTATATCTTTCAAAGTTAAGTATGACATATTATATTGTTTTATATTAATTAAAATTAAAATTTAATCTAAGTGTTGTAACTAAAATCTATACTGTGGTAACAAGCTTTAAAGAGTTTAATAATTGAGATGTTCTTTCTACCTCTTTAATACCTTTTTTTTTTTATCCTATTTCATTCATACCCTATTTTTATCTTTACTTATTCTTGTCAGATCACTTTTTTTTTTCTCTTTGTGTCTCATAATGAGTGTATACACTTATTAAAATTATATCAATCATTCTTCTAAAGAGAACATGGTATTATCATTCTTAAAAGATCCACTGCTTCCAAATCCCAACTCTTCTGTGCTTTTCAGATTAAACAAGAAA
>Ga0209489_103271_pt1 | contig 31842 bp, 13 predicted proteins | sample SiratrowhiteBW_FD_187527 | JGI IMG/M metagenome (GOLD analysis project Ga0209489, IMG submission 187527) | Root nodule microbial communities of legume samples collected from California, USA - Siratro white BW (SPAdes) (version 2) | ecosystem: Host-associated > Plants > Roots > Nodule | place...
TATATATATATATATATATATATATATTTTCCGAAAAATCTAAAGTCTATAACAATTAAGTAATGATAGTTCTTGCGGATGAATATGTCAGCCATAAATTGTCTTTTAGGTAATGAATATGTCAGTTAAGTCATCTTTTAATTTAATTGATGAGTATGTTAGTTATAAGTCATCCTTTAAATGATGAGTATGTGAACTATAAGTAGTTTATTAGACGATGATTATATTGGTTATAAGGCATCCTTCTAAGCAGGTCGAGCGAGATTAATAGAAATAATTATTTTGTTACCAAAATTTTGAGGACTCGATAAACAATCAAATCCTTGAATAGGAGTCGTTTTTTTTTTATATTCTACACCTCTTGCCTCTCAAATACATTTTCTAATACTTAAAATTATCTGATGAACGCTAAAAAGGAAGAATCCCTATAAATGTTACATATCCTATGACACTTGAAATTATTGGCTTAAAGTAATTTTACTTGGAACCAGAAGTGTTTTCAATTCTTCAAATCCTTTTAAGGATTTCTATGTTACATAATAAATTTTGAATTAACATCTTTGCTTCAGTTTGGAGGGAACAGCCCCATGATTTTAGTTTAATTAGTTGCAGGCTAGGGGAAATATGAGAGATTGAGTGGAGATTCATGGAAGGAACAGCAAAAAGTTTAGGGGAGAGAAAAGGTAAGCTGTGTTAAAAGTTAAAATCCCTCTTGAACCCTCCAGTTTTTGTACCTGTCACAATTTTGAAGTGCCATTTTGTGACTACATGCTTCAGTTATTTGTATTTCGTTTCTTAACAGTTTATATCATGACAGTAATACACTCTCAAACACTCCTTTCAACACAATTTTACTTTTATAAAACCATCATGAGTCCTATTGAATAAATAGGTGTTATTCCTTTATTAGTGAACCAACATGAATGTTATGTATGAGAAAGACTGTTAGAAAGTGTGAAAATATCATTCCTTCTGATTATAATATAGTAACAGTAATTTAACAATCCAACTCACGTCTCATCTTGAACAGTAAAAATAGTCATGGCAAGGGCTTTCAAGTTAACAAATGAGACAAAAAGGGATTTTTTTTCTATCTAGCTTTTATGGCTAATAACTATTTCTAAGGTTGCAAGGACCACACAAGTTGGTTTCATTGGATTCTAACCATATCCATTCTTCCAAAACCCATCCATGTTTCCATCACTTAACCGACAGAATCAATGAACACGATGCTTTGCTTGAGCACTCAACCTGGATCAGAGTCTAGAGTTGAGGATAGTAACTAGTGTCAAGCTAATCTCTCTCTTTCTTTCTTCTGTTAAATTATTAAGTTACTGTATTTATTGAATTCTTCTTCCTGCAATGCCAGGAACCGTCATGGTTTCAGGTACTGACTTTCTTTTAGAGTAGTAAAGCAATAATTCAAGCACTGAATCCAAGGTGGTTTTTTTCTTACTTCTCTATTCATTTTACAGTACTGGAATTCATGGATCTTCCATTATCTTCAACAACATCCATAAGGGGTATGCTCTAATTGCTTTTGAATTTGTTGCTATCTCTCCCCTTAAGCACATTCCTAAGGCCAATTATAACAAAGTTCAGTGGTGAATACATGCAGCTTCCTTGGGGAGAATAGAGTACCAAGTGAATGACAAGGAAAGCTTATCTTTGTAAGCTTGTATACTTTGTTTATGTTATATGATATGTGGCCGTAACAATTTCTAGGTTATAATCTGCTCTGTTGTATTGTTCAGCGCCTTAACTAGCATCCGTGATGATTTGATTTTCAAAATTCAGGATGCTGAGGGGAATGAAATATCACGTACAGGTTGTTTTTCAGTACACATCCTATTTGAATTGGCCTTTTCAAAATCAGTCACAGAAAGTTCTTCTAACCAGAACTAATAAACAAATGGCAGGTATTCAAATAAAGTTGATATTAGAAAAAGGTGTTTTGGAAGACAACTTTCCACTTGGGGGTGGCCATCTGCGTTTGAAGTTGCAATTCATCCTTAGTGATGAAGAGCGCGACAGAATTCGTTCGTTGGTACTGATTCATTTTTCTTATACAGTTTCAAATGCACTTATGCTTATGAACTTTCTTCAGCATTTGATATAAATGCCTCATTCAGTTATTGCCTTGGTACTAAGCTAATAGGATAAAAATCAAAGTTTATCCTAAATCCACTAAAATGGTTATTTTTGTTGTGGGACATACCATATAATCTATCATTAATCCATCTGTAATATTCTGAATTTTCAGCTTTCAAGATGAGGAAATATGTTAATAATGTACAAATCTTACGTTAATTTGAAAGAGTTAAGGTATATTTAAATCCATGTTCTAAGAAGATAGATAACCACATGTTAACACACACATATTGTAATCTTTGAATTTTTATTAACTTGTAGAGACAGTATTTGAGGTTGTGGTTATTAGTGTTCCTCCATATTAACTTCTAACATATTTACTTTTGCAGAGACAATCTGCATTAAAGAAAAAACAGGATGAGCTTCTTAGTAGTGGCCGAAGAGGAGCAGAAAGTGATAGCAGAGGTGTTCTTGGCAATGCTGCCTTACCCTTCCGCAGAAATGATGAGGTCTCAGGTTTGATCTTCCTTAGCTGATTAAAGAAGCCATGAAAACTTAAAGCAGAAATACAATAATAAGAGGAGTTAATCAGTAAAATATGCAGAAACTTAATAGCTATGTTATGAATGACATCCTACATTCCCTCAAAGGCTCTTTCCTGATGTTTTAAGTGCTCCATCTTCTCAAGAATCACCAAAGAAACACCTTCAACAAGAAGCCGTTTCCCGTGATGAGAAGGAATCTGATACTAGAAACATAGTTGGGACTCAACTTGACCAGAAACAGCTAAAGCCAGTTAAGGATTAACTAATTTGCTTCAGCCAATTTTTATCCCAACAAGGAGACATTGGAAAATATACTGTTTTTTGTTTAATGGTCATTTTACATGTTTTAGAACATTGCAGATGAATATAAGGAGTCCTCATCCACAAAACCTGTGTCACAAACTGTTACTTTTACTCAATCACAACACAAGGGTAAGAAGCCTGTTTCTCAGTCACCATCTGAGAAACATCCTCAGAGAGCTATTGGTTCAGATGAAATTGCAATTTTGTTTGGCTCAGAAAAAAATGATGCCCCTTCTAGTAATCTGATACAACCAAATGAAGAGGAAGGTGGCCTTCAATATTCTAAGAAGAGAGCCTCACTGGGGAGAATTCCAAGTAATGTGAGGAAGATGATAAGTGCCTTTGAAGGTGGATCAGCTCAGGTATAGTAAAAGTTGTGCTTTAACAGTATCATCAGCATATTATTGAAAACTCTTTAACAAATGGAGTTCATATGGAACTTGTCTTAAAACAGGATATGAGATCTCAGATTAAACCACCTCCAACAAAACAGAATGAAAGAAGAGATTCATCCAAGACTCAGCACTTGGAGCGAGATAAGTCAAAGAAGACAGAGTCAGCAGACTTGGATGAAAGCGTGAAAAGTGCATCCCTGGTAAGAGACTTGAAACATGCCTACACCATGTATTGGAGAAAGATGAGAGTAAATTAACCTGCGTAATTATGTATCATCTATTGAACAAACTTATTCAGCAGGAAAAAAAATTCAAAGTAGTATATAGAATACAACAGAAACATGTAAAGTGGAAGAGAGAAAAACAAAAAAAAGAAGAATTACAGTTCTTGTAAAGATGCATGAGAAACATTCAGATAACCATCTTTACAATCTATTCAGTTCCAAACAAGATTCTGCATGCATAAAATAAAGGAAGAGAAAGGAGGGGAAATTCCTGTATTCAGGGGGATTCACGACAAAAACAGGATTCAGTGTTTCACCATAACAGACTAAGAATGATTTGTTTAACAAACAATAGTAAAATTGTAAGGGGGTATTGTGGAAAGCCATAAGTTTCAAAAGTAGAAAATGTTGAAAAGGTATTATTGTCCCTTGTGGAAAGTCATAAGTTTCAAAAGTAGAAAATGTTGAAAAGGTATTATTGTCCCCTCAAGTCCGTTAAGATAATATTTGCAAGGTTGAAACTTAGAATTTTATTATTATTTTATTTTTTAAAATTTAGAGATTTATGGGATGAAGGTATGTATAAATTGTCGTTGGCCTTAATCCTGAGCTGTGTGTAAGACTATTGAACATACCGGAACGAACTTTCTAATCGAAATCAAAGAAAAACGATAATTCTTCGTTAGAACCACTTTCCTAATACTATCAATTGAGATCCAAATTTTTGGAGAAAATGAAAAAAAGGTTTCAAACAAATCTTCATTCTTCTTAATCTCGACTAAGAAGTTTGTTATGATATAATAAATAGTCTTATATTATTTAAGAGTTGAGACTAAAACATCTTAAATATATCTTCTTCTCTTAATTTTTTGAATCGCTTTTTAATCTTTTGAATCGCTTTTTAAAGACAATGATGAAACTCGTGTGAAACAATTACAGAGGTATATTTACCTACTTTTTTGGTTAATTATTGTCCCTGTGTTATGCAACGTTATTCTTAGCCTTACAGGATGCAACATTACCTTTGCGCCAAGACTCACACTCAAGTGGATTTCAACATATAAAATGGCAATTAGACTAAAGAAACAAACTGTATTTTCTTCATATATTTTTGTGAAATAGAATCAATTTGACTACATTATATTTTATTTATTTTTGTGTAATAGAATGAAGCACATTTTGGAACTGGAACTGAGGGGAGCAAGCGTGAAAAGATAGTGGAAATTAAAGAATCAGAGCCCAATGGAGATGAAAATTCTGGAGGACCATTTAATCAGGTTATTATCTACTTTCAATTAAGAGAATCTTTGTTGTCCAGCATGGAAATTTTAAGTTTAGACCTCTGAAGTGGTACTCCAGGTAAATTATCACTATTTTTTATATTTGTACAGGTTTCTATTTCTCCTCTATTTTACAATATGTTTATATGTTCTTTTCCACATCTTCACTTTTCAGGTAGTAAAAGTTGCAATCATTATAGGATTTGGATTACTCGTTCTCCTAACAAGAAAAAGAAGAAAGAGGTATGAAAATTAGGCGATTTCCACCTATATTTCTTTTACTTTGATTCTGTTAATTATATCATGTCATGAACCTCATTGTCTAGGAATCAAATGCACTTTGAAATTGAAATAATATAAGCATTGTTCATCTGTTTGATCATCTATTTCCTATTATTTTCCTGTAGGTTCATTTTAGGTGGTCATATGATTTCTAGTTTTATTCTATTTTACCCTGTTTGCTGGCACAATTTATGGATCTTGTTAAAGAAATCATGCTTCATAGCATATCACTGTGGTCTGAAGCAGCTTTTTGTGACAATTGTTTCTAGTTATGCCAGCATACTCCAAATTGTTATGCTTCCTCCTTTTGTATGTTAGAAAATTCTAATAGAAATTAAGCAAGAATTATGGACTTAGATTTAAATCATCCTACAGAGATAGATTTAGATAATCTTAGCAAGGATCATAGATGTTTGAATCATTCCTCTCTAACATCCATCTTGGCAAAAAGATGTGTACACTGAGTTTTTTTAAGAAATTATTGTACATAATTCACTAAGAACTTCTAAGTGCCTTTATCTCTGTATTATGTAGTAATGGAGAGAGGCAAAGGGATGTATTTAACTTTCTGAATTTACCAGAATGAAGGAGAAGAGTGCCTGAGAATCAGTTCAACAAATCTCAATTCTCAAATTCTTCATTTGTTGATGCATGCACAAGCATCTACAAGCTGCAATCAAGTCAACAACTTGCAAGTTTCAGATAATGGGCCAAATTCAATGCAAACTGAACATCTTTCATGGGCCTAAACTGTGGCATTGCTGAGAGAGGTGAATGTTAAAAAATGCAGCATAAACATTAATATTCAATTTGGCTGAGAGACTTAAGGAAAGTTAGATTCATTTTCCACACGGATGGAGTAGATTTCAATAACTTTGTTCTTTTATTGCTTCCATATACAATAAATTGGATAAAATCTGTAAAGTTTTGCGTGTTAAGGATGGCAGCAACTAATAACCTATGAGTTTTCTTGATAATAACCAGCCCAGTTTGTCAATTTATGAAATTCATAACAGACAATACGCCTTTCTAACTTGTGAAAAGAACTTTGTAATAGAGCGAAAATATCACAAAACAATAAGAACTAAGCGAAATTCATATAAAGAAATGACGTGATCTTCGATCCAAAGTTTCAAAGAATCCAAAGTTTCAAGGAATTAGGTTTGTAGGTCTTTTTTCTTATATGTTGCTCAACTTTCTATTTATATTTAACGGGAGACTTAAATTCATATTTAGATACCTAGAATCTTTTTCACATTGATATACTCCTCCTCAAACAAATACAAGTATCTCACAAACTCTTCACTTTATCGTTTTTCACACTTGAATACCTAACTTATATGTTTGGTTGTAATGTTATTCACCTATTACAAAGATTGTTTTTTTTCTCATTTCGTATGTGATAAAAGTAAAGAATATGAATATAACTTTTTTATTAATACAATGTTTTATACATTTATATAAATAGAATCATCCACTTATCACCTCTAATCTTATTTTACTATATTATCTTATTTTGTTATATTATTTTAATATTATTAAAGTTTTAATGTAAGTAATATTTTATTTTAATTTTTATATATATTTTAAATATTAAAAAACTATAAATGTATGTTTTATTTTAGTTTTTAATATCATATAATTATAAAATTATATTTTTAATATATATTATTTAATTATTACAGTAATTTTATTAATATTAATTTAATTTCAGTTCTATCATAGATAAACAATTGAACCTTCAACCAACATCTTATTTAATGAATAATTTGATTATAAGGTATCATTCCGTATTGAGACCACACTTCACCATATTTCACAAGACCTTCTCTTCTAGGCATGTTTATCTCTACAATAATAATATATAAAAGAATATGCTGAATAAAATATTATTGAAGATACTCCCACTAATAAAAAATAGACTATTTGTTTTTATTCCCACCAGGTCACACAACTTTCTTTATTTGTTTTTTTTTATTTTTGCGTGAAGTATGGGTCAATATGTTGGGACCTCCACTTGTTGGTATTTTATATGTGCTAAAGAAGAATGAGGATGAATATGGTTCATTGCTTTTTCATTATTTTTGTTATTCAAGTTATGTCCTGTTTCTGAATATTGATAAGGAAATGGGAAAGGAATTAAAGTTCAAAAGGGTGAGTGAAGAGTTTGTGTTATACTCGTCACATAGTCATTTTCTTCTTATCCTCTTCCTTTCTTCTCTCACTCTCATGGTTCTATTAACTAAAATATCTCTTCATATTATAAATAAAAAACTTCATTTTTGGAATAAATCCAAACTTTCACAATTACATATTTTAGATCACTTCTAGAATATCAGAAAATACATTTTAAAAAAAATAGTGATTCTAATTATTATTGTTTTAATAATAATTTACAGATTAAATAATTTGAATTAATTTTTTCAAAGTTCTATTTTAAACTGAATAATTCAAAATTATATTTCAGATTCTTTTATGTGATTTTGAACATTTTATAATTATACAACTGAAATATAAAATGGATTATATGATTTAGAATCATAATTTTATATATTTTAATCTAAAATTTATATTTTAAATTATGTAATCTGATTTATAATTTAAAATATAGTTTTAAATTGATTGAGATAAGAATATTTATATGCATCTTTATCTTTTGCATAGTATAGAGATAAATGAGAGAGAATGAGGGTGGAAAAAGTAGATGACCCTTACTTAAGGTAGATCTGGTGGGTTATTTGAATATGTAGGCCATTAATTAGTATTCTTAATTACTGGAATTTTGAGTTATTTTGTTGTTACATTAAATGATGTCCTCCTATGTTTAAAAGAAACTCACTTTAAAGTACAAAATAATTCAATTTGGTGATGGAAAAATTAACAGATAATATTATTATAAGTTGTAAAACAACAATAATTGATTCTGTCTCATTTAACATATGTTCTTATCCTCATTAATTTTTTTAAGAAATAAAATCTTTTATTCAAACATTTAAAATTAAAATAAAAATAAATACTGATAATGTGGTAATTAAAAAGATTTTTTTTCAATGAAATAACCTTTCGTTTTTTTTTTCAATTATAGTTTTGGCAAAGAGACAATTTTCATTTATTTATACATAAAAACTATATGAGACCTTCATTAATAATATTATTATTATATAATAGTTCTTTAAACTTGAAAATTGAATAAATGTACATGTCTTATACTAATTAAATTTAACTTTTTATCCAAAGAATAAGAAGGAAAGACATCAAACTGTAGATTACTATATTTTGTATCATGCACTTATGTGAAGACAATTAAATAATAAGAGTTTCATGAACTTCTTAACCCTCTCAGCAAATTTATTAATTGCCATATATACTTTACAATTGCAGCACAATGAACACTGCCATGAATATAATTTTGCACACAATTTATCTGTCACAAACAATGGAGTGCTCAACAAAGCACTGTCCAACAATCATAGTTTTATCTTCATAAATTCATACATGAAAAAGAGAAGGAATTAACATAATATGCATTCACGTATTGGGACAATTTCTGAATTATAATATGCAACATTGGTGGATTCTGATGTTGATCTTGATGCTCATGCAGATGAACATTCTGCAGGGAGCCCTTGTGGGAAACGCCTGGTATCAGTACAATAGTTGTAAATCATGTAATTCTTTTGTACCAAACGCATCTTGGCTTGCCCCGTGGCATCCAGTGATTGGCCAGAGGAGGAAGAACATGAAGAAGAACCTGAAGAAGACCAAACACAAGCTTCTGCATTGAAGTTCCTGTATGAGGCCATGAATGGGGCCTGGCTCCAGTCCGTTTTCACAAGCCCACCTCTTGTGGCCCAATCCTCAGCATCCCATAGACTAGAGTATATTCTCATAGGTTGGTTCTTGGGAAAAGGAACACCCTTTGTCTCCAAATTCTTGAACTCCCTTATGGGTGTTCCATCCACAGAAAATCTGTTGCATGAAATGAAAAACAAGGTTAATTAGCAGTGAAAATGTTACTTTTTTTTGTAAAGATGAATATACTAGCTGATAAGTCTTTGATTAAAACCTTTTTGTTTTTTTTGAAAAGTTTATCACTTCCATTTTTCTTATTAGTACTTTTATATCAAATATAAACAAAAAAGTGCATCTTTCATGTCAAATCTAGATGTTTACTGATTTTGTATTTATACATGATGCTTGCAGGATTCCATTGGACCGAGTATGTGTGGAAGTCCTTGGTGGGGTCGAACCATAGATGGAACTGTTGTTCTCTATTCCCTTTCCCTTGGCTGAACACGTTGGTGTGAAGAGTGTAAGGATCACCACTCAAGTTGCCCAAAAATTCGAAGTCTATTTCATCATGAGCAGGTCCCAGAGAAGATAGCTGCATCAATCACAACCAAGACCATTTATTATTTGACAATATTTCATGCTAAACAACTTATGTACATTCCATAACCCTAATTATTTAAATCGTAAAAAGTGTCACTGGAAAAGAATCTTTTTATGTTATCATGCACTGTCATGTTATTAAGCTTTAATTGATTTCTTTTATGTTGAATAATAAATGTTTGATTGGTGTGTTTATCTGCACAAGAGAGTGCAGAATTTATTTGAGTTGAAAACAAAACCATGAAAGGCTAAACTATAGTACTAGTAAATCACTTACATAATAGGCTGTGACAGTGCCAGCTGAGTTTCCAGGCACAAGTTTGAGCTGCATGTCAATTTTTCCGAACAAATACTCATTTTTGGAACGAAAGCCAGAGCCAGAGGCCTTGTCTAGGGAGAGAGTAAGAAGCTGTCCATTTTCAAGGATTTTGGCACGATCACCACCCCATGTTAATTCAAAGTCTTGGAAGAAGCTACCAGCGGTGGCTGCCACCACAAAGGTAGCTACCACCACCACAAGAAACACAATATTTTTCATCTCAACACAACTCTACCAAGGTGGTGGTGATATGAGGATATGGCTTGTTAATTGGTTGGTCTTTTTGTAGCAACTAGAGAGGGAAAAATAGATAGAAAGAGGGACACAAGATATGCCAAGAGAAGTATTTGGTGATACTGGTGCATGCAAGTCAAGTTTTGAAGCTATTTATAGAGTCCTAGAAGTGTTGATAAGAGGCAATTATTAATGTAATGGAAAGGGTGATTGGATTTGAAAGTGGAGGAAGTGGTTGTGAGAAAAGGAAAATGATCTAACTTTTAAGAGTTTGTTAAAGGTTCCTATAGTAGATGATTATAATGTTGTTCTTTTATGTATTAGGCAAATGTTGGTGCAATATATATTGATTACAGATAATTTATGATGGGATTATTTTTGACTAATTTATTGTTTATAAAGTTAAACAATCTTTAATAAAGCTTATAGTATGTAAATTATCCAAGTGAGAGTGGGGGAGATGGTATTGGTTGACTTGGCAAGCTGAGATGGGACCATGACAGCTAAGGAGGGATAATATCCAAGTGTGGTCTTATCAATTTTGGTTCTCACTTTTTAACTAATTGTTAATATGTTATTTGTGTGTGGTTCTATGAGTTATAAGTATTGGTTTTCAATATCCAAACATCAAATCAAAAATGGCTTCAAACATCAAATCAAATTGGCTGCTGTCTAATCTTTTGTAGTTATTTGTAATAATAATCTGCTCCACAGTTAATTGTCTCGTATTCTGATAAACATCATTGGTTTTAACATAGTTGGAGACTATGTATCTTTATTTTTAATCATATCCTAAAACTCAGTTGCACTCATGTTTGTTATGGCTTCAGATTTTTCTATAGAAAGTTAGAATAAGCTCGTTTGTACAAAGATGTAATTATATTTATATGTTGCTTATCTATTGTTAATTTTTTTTATGAAAAAATAGTCTTTTTGAAAACAGTTTGAAAACGCTATTACCACTTTATTTGACGGTTTTTGAAGGTAAGAATTAGGCCTCTCATCGGCGGGAACTGTTTTTGCTACCTTCCGTAAAAAAAATGAGAAACTTTGGTCCTATAATGCTGAATTGATATTTCTATTGTTTAAAATATTTGTTTAAAACATATTACTATAAATTAATAAATTTCTTTAATGTAAAAATTATAAAATTAAATCTGATTTATATATATATATAGATATATTATATTTATAAATATCATTATAAAAGTACTTTTATATTAATAAAGCGAAATTACAAAAAAAAGTAATCATATTTTATATTATAAAAACTTTAAATTCAAAATTATATATTAGTAATATACTTATAATTAAATTTTAATTAATTGGTTTTTAAAACATAATAATTATAATTTTAAAACATATCATTTATATTTTATAAATAAACTAGTAAGTTGAAACTTAATTTATACTCTATTTTATTTCTTTTAATTATATAAGAATATTATTTTTAAAATTTAATTTAGAGGAATAAAATAATATTATTTGTGACATTGAATTAAATTTTAAATAATATGGTGATTAATTTAAGAAATTTTATTGTTTATTATTTTTTAAGGAAATTTTCATTTAAATTCTATTAAAGTAGTTTATTAAACTCATTTTGAACTTTTTTATTTTAGTTTTTTCTAATAGTTTATTAGAAGTTGGTAATATATAGTTAGGAATCCAAGTGTGAGTCTAAGTCCCACATTGAATAAAAATGAGAAAGTTAAGTCCCACATTGAATAAAAATGAGAAAGTTAAGCAATATATAAGAAAGAAGATTTGGGTTAAAGGTGACGTCATTCCCTTATATATATGTTTGGCCCATTTCTCCTTCTTGTGAGATCTCTCCGGTCATACAATTCTCGAAACAACCATAACAAATAATATCATAAATACAACATATATATTGATAAATAAATATATAAGATTGAGAAATAGTATATGAATATATAAATATATTATTTTGTTGAAGAAATAACATTTTGAAATAAAGAAAATAAAAAATATAGTTATAAGTATATTTTTATATTTAATTTCAAATTTGTTTTTAAAATGGTTATTATTTTCATTATATACATAGGTATATCATAATATTAACTATTTCTTGTCAAATTTTGAAGTAAATAATTAATTTTTAACTATTATTATGATATAGAATTAAGTATTTAATATAAAAGTCACATTTACTTGAGGATAATTTAAATACTAATCAAATTATATGATTTATGAATATCATTTATATAAGATATGAGTTTCTTACTTTTTTTTATGTATTTTTTTCTTTTCTTTTATATTCTAAACCTTAAACTTTAAATTTTAAACTCTAAATCATTCACGTCATGAATCATGTCATTAGAATCACACAAAGCGTTTGTATGTATATACAGTATAATTTTGTTTCATAACATTTTGAAAAACATAATTTTTGTAAAATCTCGTCTTAATCTGACATTGGATCATTTGGTCGACATTAATATCAATTTTTTAGTTTAATAGAATCATGAACCAACATGGAAAAAATAACTCAAAGTGAATTTGATAATATAATTTTGTGATCTAATATATATAATCCAATGTATATATGACTTAAAGATGAAAAATTTGTGCAATAATTATTTTGCTTGACTAATAATAAGGATTCAAAGATTCATCTTTCGTTACATGTAATCAGAGAAGTAAAAATTTCTAGATCTTGCTAGTGGCGTCGTCATAATAAGTATTATTGATGAAAAAAAAAAATATAAGTAGGAGAATGCTAATGGTTTGGTATTTGTAACAAATTGTAACAAACATGTATTTAAAAACATATTGAAATGATCTAGAATAGTGAAATCATATGCAATCATAGTCATTTGGCCTATCATTTGAGGACAAAGGTTTGTGAAATTGTGAAAGGTAATCTATAGACATTGCTTGAAACAATAATCTCCAACATAAAGACATATGTAGGATATATCACAATATATAAAAAGACATGGTTAACAAAGCAATATGGTGTCACATATGTGTATAATAATTGAAAAGAATCATGCACAAATATCAGTTTTGTTAAAAGTCGTGACACTATATGTTTTGAGTTTCATGTGAAAGATAAATAATACCCACATATCATAAAAACACTTAGTTCATAAAAAATTCAATAGGTTATTTTAGACTTATAAACAATGTATTACCGATTTCTACTATTATAAACCATTGATTTAAGTAGATAGAATTTTTTATAAGATAAATAACATATTTTTAATTGTATTTGTTGTAATTTAACGTGAGAAGTTGATATTCTTAATTCTTTTTCAAATAACTTATAAAAATACATCACATAAAAAAATGGTTTTATGTCTACTTTTAAATATTCACATGTATATTACTTACAATAAAAGTGTGTTGGGACCTATTACAAGTTTCTATACAAAGAGTATAGACCTATTTAACTAACTTTTATAAAATTCTTAACTTTTTTTCCAACTTTGAGATACTTACAAGTTTTTTGCACATAAATTATAGCCCCATAAAAGATACTGTTAGATTTAGTGCCAAGGTGAAGAAAAAAGCCTAGCATATTTAATAAAAGAGGTCAAGAGATAACCTACTTGACCAACTTTCGGTAAAATCCTTAATTTGTTTTTGGTTATGAGATGCTGATTATAAATTTCTACACAAAAGTTGTAGATCCATAATGATAGCGTTAAATTCAGTGATAAAAATAGTATATAAAACGATTAAAGTAAAAAAGAAAACCTTAGATTAACTAAAAAACAACAACAAATAATTTACTTGACCAATTTTTAATAATTTTTATTTTAAGACTCTATTTACAAGTTTATTGGCGGATTTCTTGAACCGCATGCGTAAAAACATTTCAGAATTTGGTGACACGGGGATCGAACTCTTAAGAAGAAAAAGGGGGTCGCAAGTAATCTGCAGTGAGTTTGTTTTTTTATTGTAATTTTTTTTCAGCAAGGATTTTTTTTTAAGAAATATATTCATCAATTTTTGGTTTCAGAAATTAGGTTCAGCCTGTATTTTTTTTATAAAGTAGATGATTTTAATAAGAAAAATAAGTCTACAAGATCTCAAAGCTCGAGTAGTGATGAAATTAGATTCAAATAATAAAAATAAAAATAATAATAATAATAATAATATTATTATTATTTATAAAAGAGGGAAAGGTGGATTAAGTTAGTCAACTGCATGCGTGTTGACCAAACCTCTTATGAAATACCCAGACTCAGAGCATGCATATTGCATAATACGTAGCTTTAGAACTGTGGACGAATATTCTCTGCTTCTTAATCAATTAATTAAGTAAAAATAAATGACGATAATATTTTTTCTTACTTTTTCAAAAGAATATTTTAAATAATATTTTCCTTTTGTAATTCCCGTTTGTTTATATTTTCTAAATATTTTATTTTAAAAATATTTTTTATTTAATTTCCCTTTTAAAATAGAAAATAAAATGAAGATCTATAATATTTAAAGTGACTTATATGAAATAAATAAAAAACTATTTAATAAAAATATATTTTATTGTGAAAGACTCATTTAAGAATGTTATAAACAAAAATGTCCTGTTGCATAAAATAATGACTTAATTAGACCAAGAGGAATGCTAACGATATTCTATTTTATCAACAGCTGTAAAATAATAACTTTTAAGATTGTGGATATATGCTTATGAAATGAGAGGAACATCTAACTTATATTGTATTTGTGGTTTATGCAATTAATAGTTTATATTAAAGTTTTTTGTCTTTAAATTATGACTAACTACTTTCTTCCAAATATAGGTCTTACACTGGTCAAGTGTTGCTTTCGTTTAAAGCTGGCTATGATTCGTCACCATTCATCACAGCTGAATAATATTGTATAATTGCTAATATTAAAAAAAAATTGTATAATAGCTAACCCTAATCTGGACTTGATGTAGTGTGAGGCTATGCTTTTTCATTTTATTTCTTGTGGCAAACAAGAAAATGAGAATGCAATTAACCCATATATAATTAAAATTAAGGATCAATATATTGATATTAAGTGTAAAATTTGATTTCTCATAATTAATTTATATTTCAGTCTATGATTGGATTGTTAACTTTCTTATTTAGTAAAAAGTTTTAATTAAAAATCAGTTTATACATATTCATATCTAATGTGAATTTATCTTGCTCGTTCAACATATATTTCTATTCTATATGCATGTCTTTCAATAATTTAACAATGGTGTACTATGATATTATCCACAGTTGTCTTTCTTAATTCATTGTTGTTAATGTGCATAGCTATTCTCGAAGAACACATATTGTAAAATAGAAGATCTGCACAGTAATTAATTTTGGAGCTGCACAGTAATACAAAGGTATATATTATTTTTCTGGGATAGAAGATCAACTTAATATTATTGTTATTTTTAGAATTAAGTTAAACTAAATGTGCCTGGGACCCCTTCCTTTATGCATTATGTTTGGTGTTTTTTTTTCTTGGGCTTTCTATTTATGCCCTGTTATAATCATTGCCTTCAATAAAATCATACATTTATAATATTTAAAAGTCTGAAAAAAGTTTTTTTTTTTTTTTTACATTTATTTCCTTTTTATGTAAGATTTTTAAGAGAATGGGATGACATTCCAATTCAAGACAAATAAAACAAGTCTTCAACTTAAAGAATACTATACCTTATCCCTCATAGCTGAGAGTTCAAATCTATTGACTTGTCATATATAAGATCATGTTTTATTTATCTAGATCAACCACTTGAAGTTTCTTTACATATTTCATTCATTATAACTTAAGGTAAGTTAAAAAAAAAAAAAATTTGAAATAACTATGTGCATATATAATGGTATGAACTTAAAGTGTTTTTTTATTTTATTTATTTAATCAACTGTTCTTTCTTTATTTTGTATATTAAATTTTGCTTTTGTAGATTTAATTTTTTGTAAATATAACTTTAATTCGAATATGGTCCTTTATACTTTTTTTGCCAACCAATCTTACTTTAACTAGTTCACAAACTTAAAAAATATATAAAAAATGTTCAAAATATGCATTTTTGTTTTATTATACAAAGTAAACTAAATTAATGATACAGAAAACTTCACTTGTAATTTTTTTTCTTGGCGAATCCAACTTCTAATTTTTGGACTTTTATAGAAGATATCCACTATTCACCTCTAATTGCATGGATTTACATAAAATTAATTAGGGATTCCCCACCATGAACAAACTTGGGGTCACCTATTCCATCAACACCTTATTAAAAATGAGTCTGAAATTGTAGTTAAAGAGAAAGAGGCTGATATATATATATATATATATATATATATATATATATATATATATATATATATATATATCATAGTCATGTTTCGCATCAGACATCAATATCAGTGTCTTCTATTTAGACAACTCAGTTCTGCAGATTAATTGGATGACAACCACGGTACACCATGCACATTTGGTTACTTTCAACTCATTATTTCTCAACTCTGATTGTGTTCATCTTAATTTCCGCTAGCAAATTTTTATATCTATTTAATTTCACCAATAATCATATATTGCATCAAATTTTGTGTACATCAATACAAACTTAAATTCAGTATTAGCATATAAAACTAACAGTAATGTATTAAGAAACTTGCGTGATGCAGTGTTGGTTCCAAAGGGTGTTTGGTGAGGGGTCATTTTAAAACTGTGGTTAGTGTTTATCTTTGGTGTGTAGATTAGGTTTAAATATGGTGCAATTATTGTTGTAACGATCAAAGAATGCATGCATTTATATAAGGATTAGGGGTTAGGCATGAGATAAAATGCTGTCTACAATGATTGTTAACATGGATCAAAGCCAAAGCAATCAATCACTTTCCACCATCAAGATGAACTTGTTTTCCTTTAATCGTTTTGGGTCTTTAATTAACCAATGGTCCCCAACATGCATCATTGTCCAATGTTCCTTTTCTTATATATAAAATTCAACGTAAAAAAGAACCCTGTTTTCTTTGATAAAGAGAGTTGTTCTCTGATTTTACGTGCTTGACTTGCTTTATATGGTGATTGGTATGGCCAAATTTCAGCCATGGCATTCACAGATTGAATAGAATTGGAAGTATTTATATATTTCTCAAATTCTACAAACTAAGGTGTCACTTTCGTAAGCATAATGCCTCCATAACAAATGAAGCAACACCCTCTGGACTTATTTCATGATTCCAAGTATCGAAGGATATTATATAATTTTTAGTTAAAAAAGACGTGCACTCTACTCCAAGCCAGAATCAAATTCCTTTCTTATTTTTCGCAAGTATAATTATAAAAAATTTACAAACATGCTGATATCGTTACTGAAATAAGATTTTTGGACTAATTATTTCAATATCTATTGTATAAGTTTAATGGTGACCAAACTCTCAGTATAGCAAATATATATATCTTGTAAGAGTCAATATATCTACTTTAAAAGATAAGTTACTATGTACTAATTATATTAAATGCTCACTACAATTCTATAAATTACTAATACATAGAACTTGACTACTTTTTAATAAGTTCTTCTTCCTATACTAAATATGTGTATGGTCACAACTAATTTGAAATTATAGATAAAATATCTTAACCAATATAGATCTGAACTAAATCAGTATTTAATAAAAGATGTGAACAATTATGACTACAATCAATTATCATCATAGCAAGTTATCAATATTCATTATTTGTTAAGCTCAAATCAACATAGAAACTCATGATCTGTTTTTAGGTTAATAGTGAATATGTTTTCTTAATATATACATTTTTGTTTATGAAAGTAGATAGGGCAGTATGATTGAACTAGTATTATCATCACATATACACCACATATTTAGTTTTTATGTTTTTTTTTATATATGGTCTAAGCACTTCATTTGTAGGCAAATTTTCCAAACTCAGTGTAATTTTTATCTGAAATTTTTATCTGAAATTTTTAAAATGGTATATTTTTTTTTTTTTTTTTGGATATGGGTAAATCGTGCATATTCATGGCACTGTTTCACGATTTAATTTAAGATTAAATGAAATGGTGAAAAGAGGACACGATTTTAGTCTACTAGATGAAATCATGTAGCCAAAAATTCAATTAATGAGTTAATTAATATGGTGAGAATACTATAGGATGGTGGTTAATATTCTCCATCCATTCCTCTTTTATTTTGTTTGGCACCTGTGATGTATTACTAATGTGCAACTAAACTAAATGCACAGTTACAAAACTGGTTTTATTTGTTGATAAAAATGGTTGAAATTAAATTGAAACAAATGTGAAGTTAATTTAAAATTAAACAATAATGGTTTAAGGGATTATTGTTTAAATTAAAATAAAAAATGACATTAGTATGAGATTTATATATTGAACTAAATTAAAAGTAAGTTTGATTTTGAAAAGAAAAATTAAATTAAATTAAATTAAATTAAATTTAGTAATAAAATATATTTAGCAAAATTAAGTTTAAGTTTAATATTTGAATTTAGTTACTAATATAAAAATAATTTAAAATAAAATTAAGATTTAGCAATAATTTAGAATGAAAAATTTGAAAATATTATATAATTTTTTAAATAAATTTATTGTTAGTTTTTAAATTATATTTATTGTTAACTAAATCTATTTCTATATTATGAACTAAATTCATAGCATGTAACTTTTCTTCTCAGTAACCACTCTTCTATTCAAATTAAATTTCCATTTATTTTAGTTGCACATTAGCAATAGATTGTGCCAAACAAAACAGAAGAGGGATGGATGGAGAATATTAATCCCACTATGGTATTCTCACTATATTAATTAACTCACTAATTAAAATATTAGCTGCACAATTTCATCTAGTAAATTAAGATGGTGTCTTCTTTTCACGATTTCATTTATTTCATTTATTCTTATATTAAATCGTGGAATAGGGCCACCATTTCTTCACAATGATATCTGTCTCCTATGCACAATTTACCTATATCTGAAAATAAATAAAAAAAATACATCATTTCAGGAATTTCAAAAAAAACTATACCAGTTTAGAAAATTTACCTCATTTGTACTTTAATTTATAATATATATTTTTTTGTTGTTGATAAAATAAAATATAATGATAGTGTTACTCTACTTCGACATGCAAGTAAAAAGGATCAGGAATTATGTAATGTGGAAATGAGAATGGTAGTGTAGTAGGTTACAATAAAAACTTAAGTGATTCAACATCCTGAATTCTAAGGAGGTTCCTGGACATGTATATGGGTTTAAGCACTTTGTGCTTTCTATTTATAATATTATTTATTATTGATAAAAAACACATAATATTTTTTTTCTAAAATTCTTTTTACTTACTCTTTCTAAGGTGTGTATCTTATAAATATTTAATATCAATTGTAAATTAATAATTTTACTAATAATTTCAAATAAATTAATCATCACATTTAGATTCTTATCATATATCAATAATTCAATCTTTTTATATTTAATCTCTAATATATAATAAAAAATATAACAAAATTTCAAAAAGATTATGATTTATATTTTATCATATTAATATTTTTTTTCTTTAGAAGTGGGCAAATTTCTCAAACTAGTGTAATTTTTTTTTGAAATTTTCAAAATGGTGTATTTTTTATTTTATTTTCGGATATGGGTAAATGGTGCAGAGATTGCACGATATCATTGTGAATAAATCGTTTTATTATTGCACCATTTAATTCAAGATATAAGAAGATAACACAATTTAGTTAAAGTAATGAAATTGTGGAATAAATGTACGATTTTAATTAACAAATTAATTGATTAATTAAAATTGGTAGGCTACTGTAAGAGTTTAGGGTAATTAATTCTCCCACCTTTCCTCTCCTATGTTTCAATGTTATATTGGGTTCTGCATATAAAATTAAATTAAAATTAATGCATAGTGATAAAACCATTTTAATTTGAATGGTTTATATATAGAGAAAAATTAAATTATTTGAATTGATTAGTTTTTAAAATTTATTTATGTTTTTTTCCTTCTTAAAAGTACTTACTTGGACTCTTTTTTTCTTTTATAAAAATTCTGAAACTTATTTTAATTTTTGTCCTTTTTAAAACTACTTATGCTTTTTTTTTTTTATAAAAATAATCATTGTTGTAATTTTATAAAAATTTTCAAAATACTTCCGCTTTCTTCTTTTCTTTTATAAATTAAATTAAAACGGGTAACTTTTCTTCATATTCTTCCGTTCAAATTAATTTCACATTTATTTTAATTACTTAAATGGCAATTAATTAACTTCAATGACTACATTTTCATTTTCATCAAAATTTCCAAAAGGTTTTATCACTATGCATTAATTCTAATTTAATTTTATATGCACAACCCAATACAACATTGAAAAATAGGAGAGGAAAGGTGGGAGAATTAATCACCCTAAACTCTTGCAGTAGCCTACCCATTTCAATTAATCAATTAATTAGTTAATTAAAATGGTACATTTATTCCACAATTTCATTCCTTTAACTAAATTGTGTTATCTTCTCACAATTTCATATATCTTAAATTAAATCGTGCAATAATATAACGATTTATTCACAATAATACCGTGCAATCTCTGCACAATCTACCTATATTTGGAAATAAAATAAAAAATACACCATTTTGTTTCGAAAATTTGCCCTAAAAGTGTATATAATATCTACATTAAATGAGTATGATCTCATATTTATATATTTTTTTACAATATTTTTATTATCTTTTTTAATCTTTTATTGACTTGAACATTAGAGATTCTTTTTTAAATATATATTTATTTGATTATGTTCTTGAAATCATATATCCTTAAAGTTCATAGTTCAATACAAAGATTTTATTAATTTTTGGTAAGAATGTTTTTTAAGATCTTAAAATTCTTTAGCTCAACTACAGGCTACGAGCATATGTATATATAGAGAATCTCTAATTTAATCTCATGCCTTGAATAATTTTTTATTAACAAAATTGAAATATGTTTAATTCTGTTGTATATCTTGAGCATCTATACTTTTACAACTTAAATATACATAGTTCAACTTTGTATCTTAAGAATCTCTAACTTAATATTGTGCCTTAAACATCTTTACTCGGCTCATGTTTTCAAGAGTAAAAAAAATAATTCTCATTTATTATTTCTTATTACATATTTTGAATATATATAAATGGGTAAGATAATATTGGAATCTTATTGCCCTTAATAAAACAGTATCCTTAAAATCATTGGATATAATATTTTAAGATAACTCAACACTCTCATTCAAGTCAGTGAATGAATATTTTTCATTCCCAGCTTGGATATAATTCTTTCAAAATTATTACTATTCTGTCTTAAAGACAAGTGTCATTGGTGAACCTTATAGAGTGGACCAGCCTTCACACATTATTTCAAGTCTAGATTCTGATAATGTTCATTTTTACAACTGGTGCAAGAGTCTTCCGTATAGTAAAGGTCATTCCACTATCTAACACCGATAGGCTGAAGACACACTCTAAATCAGGACAAAAATATAGCAATGAAGGTTGCAATTGTGTATGATGACAAATGTCAAAACACACACAAAGACTAAAAGTTGAGTGAACAATAATGAAGACTGCAATTAGGTTTATATGACAATGAAGATTGATTTATACAACATTGAAGGTTATAGCAATGAAGGTTGTAATTAGGTTTATACAACAATGAAGACTACAATTAGATTTATACAATAATGAAAGTTACAAAGGTTTATTTTACAGGATAAAAGGCTTCTAAAGATGAGGAACTCTAATACCATCTAAAAAATAAAAGAGAATAATTCTCATTATATACATTGGGTAAGATAATATTGGAATCATACAACACTTAATAAAACAATTTCCTTCAAATTATGTGATTTACAATCTGAAATAAAGATAAATATATAAAATTAAAGTCCAAAAATAGCAAATTAAAACTAATATAACAGAATTAAAACTATTAAATTAAATATCAAATCTTTTTTAAAATAACTCGGACACATGTCTTAAACATCAACATCCATAACCAGTTTACATTTTTATTATCTTTAATTTAACTTCTTGTCTTACGTAATTTATATATTAAAAAGAATGAAAAACTACTATATTATCAAAAGCATAAATTGATATGTTTCTTTTTTATTAAAAGTTGTAACTAAATTAAATCATTAGCTTAAAGGTGTCTAACAAGTATTAAAATTTGTACCTCAGAATATAAAAGAGTCAAATTATAAAAAGAGACTAAAGGTTTTGACTAGTACAAAATAGCATTCAAATTGTCTCTAAAATCATTTTGCACCAATTTGTTTTTTTGTCTAACACTAAACAACTTGTTAGTTGATCAAAAGAATTTTAAAAGAGTGTTTTTTTTTTTTTATTTGATGATAGACCTTGTATATTATGAGTTATATTAACTTTCATGCGTGATCATATATGTTTCATGCATTTGATTAAGTTAACATCCATTTATGCATCATATTCATTTTACATCTTTCATATACAATTTAATTATTTTAAAAGACTTTTAACAATATTTTTAGAACATATTAATCTATTAAAATTATACACAATCAATTATTTTGTAAATTATGAAAATAATAACTTACTTATTTCATACAATAATAGATTATATTAAATACCGTAATAAATAAATATAAGTGATTACCAATTATTTAAAGTTTGTCACAAATATAAAAATTTATAGATAATAAACTATTACTTAAATAATCTATTGTTTATATTCAACTAAAAATAATATAATTGGTTATGTTTTACGATGATATCTTAAATTTGTTAAATTTAATTTTGAGTAGAAGGTTCTTAATATATTTAAAAAAAAATCAAAATCAATTAGAAACATATTATGAATTTCAAGAACTCCTTATGAAGTAAAACAAATAACTTTTTATATCGGAGACATTTGGTGAAAATATTACATGAGAGAGTGCTATATGATAATAGTAACTTTTATTTGCTGAAGCTTAGTCTTAACATGCACGTTATTGGGTCATGACAGGGCTAGAAGATGTTGGGCTTGGTTTGTGTTTACAGGTCCATTGTCACATTCCATTTCGTCATATCCCTTCTGGATACTCTCGGTACATCCCTTCTCATACACAAATTGCTTTTCACACCTCTTCTAACAAATTTATACCCGTTCTCTGATTTCTCCATCACTCTAAATTTAGTGTTTCAATCTTCCTTTGTTTATTTCCAACACCTCCTAGCCTTTTCTCATATAATTTTAACACATTGTCTCTTCCCTAACTAAATTGTGATATTGTCTTTTGTCACCCCTTTGTCTTGGATTTACCTTTTTCTCTAAGTTTGAATTGGAGGAGAAGGTGTAAGAGGACTACTCTTGAGATACTTATCTTCACTTTTACATTACCAACTTTAATTGAGTTGATTTCTTTCTCCATCTTTCTCTCATGGTTATAGTTCTCAAAAGATGAACAAATTCAAATCTTTCACCCTATCTTATCTACATATTTTGCAATAAATATTCCTTACACTCTACCCCATTCTCAGAAAATCTTTTGAATCACGTATTTATTAGAAAACTTTAAAAATACAATATTTTAATATCAGCTTCTTTGTAAACTCCTCCTTTTATATCTATCTTATTGTTCTCCAAGGTTTCTTTTACTTCAATATGCTTTTTTTTTTTATTAAGAAACAACAAATATTAAAATTTTAATTTTTTTACTAATGTTGAATATTTAAGTATTATTTCTAACACAATGTATTATTACATTTATGTTTGAGAAGTCCAAAATAATTTTAAAATCTCAATAAAGAATAATTAAATCTTGAAATGTAGTAAGTATACGGTGTTGGATTAAGTATATAGTATTAGACTAAAATAACAATTGATAATTACGACATAATTTTTTTATTTGAAAGTATTAATTCAAATGTCATGTTTATGACTTAATCCATTTACCTATGTTAAATAAATATATCCTATAATATATAAAATACGAAATAAAAGAAAGAAACACTACATTTTTTTATTAAAAGCTTTGAATCTAATATTTCTATATCACATGAAAACCAACCAAAACGAGAAGTTTAGGTGGACATAAAAAAACCTATATACTATCCCAAAAGAATTAGTGAGGTCCAAGGAATGTCTGAAAAGACTTTCGCCCTTCAAGCATTTATATGTGTAATGAAAAATTACCAATTAACTAAATAATTTTTTATTTTTCATTATGTAACTACTTTTTTCTTGGAGAGTATAACTTTTCTTCCTTTCTATTTTTTAATATATTTAAATTTCATTTGTTATTTTTGAAATTCTGTAATTGCCTCAAGGAAATAATTTTGTATTATTTTAAAAATGAAATATTTAAATGGTGGGAAGAAGATTTTCACCCAGTAGATATATTTATATTTTAATTGATGATTTTGAATTTCATGAGGTGTAGATTATTCCAATAAGGTGCTACTTGTTTTAATCGTCATTAGGATCTTTAAAGAGTATTCCATCATTTAACTTAAATATGAGCATAAAGTTGTCATGAGAAAGATTGCACTACTTCACAATGTTAGTTTAAGTCCTTTTTATGTACTTAACTTTTGTTCTTGTTGAAAGAGACAATTCCTACCACAGTTCATGTAATTGCTTGTTGCACTTTCTACTGTGTGTGCTTTGTAATATCACAAAGGGTCAAAGATAGGAAATGCTAAAAATTGTTGATCTCAAAGTTGTTTATATTTCCTAAAGTATTCTATCTTATTTCAACCACTAATAAAAAATACATTAAAAGAATGTGTTCAAGAGTCCTATGTAACCAATCACTAGAAAGTTTCTGGCCGAACAAATCACCTTCACCTTGTTTCGATCAATTCTATGGGACATTCTTCGAATACTTCTCCCTCTCTCTCACACATTTGAAGTGTCAATTTTCTCACAGCAAAGTACAAATTAAGAAATAGAAGAATACAAAGAAAGAAAAAAATAATACTAGAAATTGGTGGCTGTTGCCAGTTATTTTTTTGACTTTCATTCATATTTTTGGCCTATGTCTACTGTGGCTGTGGAGATTGAAATTGAAAAAGTTTGATTTCCTCCACCAGAATGCCTCTCCGAATACTCCAAGGTTTGGTTTTCTCAATTTGTTTCTGCACCATTGTCACTGTGATGTACCAGTGGATCAAACTTGTTTCTGTTATAGCAATTGCAAATTCATGCATAGTATTACACTTGAGCATACGTTTTGATCACCCATCAAAGCTACAATGCTTCAAGATTATTTAGTAGCACTTAATTGGTTCAATGTGAAAACCATATTCAATCACATGTCACAGTATACAGCTTATCTAAGGATCTTATGTTGATAAGTTTCATAATAGTTTTTATTGAAATACCCCTCAAAAGAAAGTGTGAAAGGGTCTTCAACTAGTTTTGTAAATTTGAACAAAACAAAACAAATATTGTAACTACTTCAAACAAGTTTTTGGTAGAACCTCTTAGATGTATCTTCTTTCATTCTACCAAGTCTAGAATATGGATCATATGATCTTTGACAAAGTTTGTGATTGATTGCAACAGAAGCTTCACCCTCTGATAACTCACAGACAACACAGCACAAATCTGGAGCATTGTTTTACATCCTGGGAGGAATTATTGTGCTGGCCATAGTGTTGGTTTTTGTATATGTATATCGGAAGCGTATAAAGCGGCCACCACAGAATATGAAAGTTACAACTACAGAGCAGCAAGGTAGTTTGAGAAATGAGAAAAATTATCATAAGTGAAACCACAACACTCAAAAAATTTACGACCTTGTAGTCTGTTAATATTTGTGTGTATATAATGATTGTTTGTGCTTAATTAGGAATTGGGAAACACATTGAATCAGCAGATATGATGAAGATGATATTTTCATCTAATCAACAGTCAGGTAACTCTTGCTTGGTCAATCAAATATCTCATATATATCATCATTGGACCTCTATCTCTATATTGGAGTTAATTTCAATATGTACACAGGGTCCATGGAGTTGTTTAGTGGGAACCTTCGAACAATTAACTGCTTTGACTACCAGACATTGAAGAATGCAACCACCAATTTCCATGCTGATAATTTTCTTGGAAGTGGTGGATTTGGACCTGTCTACAAGGTATGAATAAACATTATATCTAATAACAAGCTTGGTTTAATAGAGAAGTTTTTTGTTAATAATGAAATTGCAAATTTGATCTATATATGGAGTAAAATCACCTGCTCTTTTGCAGTCTTATCTTGTTATCGAGTTGGTCACATAGATCACAGACTACTATTGGATTTGGTTAACAATCAAATCTTGTAAGATGTCATTAACTAAGATGTGCCTTTTGATCATAACACCCTATAAAGAAAAATTTCAAAGTAAGAGAATGTCATTTATCTGTTGGAGTGGTAGTTATAAGTTAAGTTTTGCATTGATTGGTAATAGGCAAGTTGAACAACATTTTAAGTCATGAGAATCCCCATAACTAATATAACCTCAAGGACTGACATAACACCACATATCTAATCAAAGTGAGATAATCAAGAAACGCTCAGGTTCATTTATATGCACTTTAATGTATCCTAATTGTAGTTAAGTTTTTGACAGGGAAAGTTGGTAGATGGAAGGATGATTGCAGTTAAGAAATTGTCTCTCAACAAATCCCAGCAGGGAGAAAAAGAATTTCTGGTGGAGGTGAGAACAATCACTAGTATCCAACACAAAAATCTGGTTCGCCTTCTTGGATGCTGCATAGATGGGCCTGAAAGGATACTTATTTATGAATACATGAAAAACAGAAGTTTGGACCTCTTTATACATGGTATCTTTTCTTTTTGAATCCTCTTTGGGCCTTTTTAATTGTGAACAATTATTGGTGTGAAACTTTAGCTGGTATATCTGCTGCTCAAGTACACATAAAAGTCCTTATAGTTCCTATACAAGGACAAAAGTTCCAAAACTTTCACCAATGACAGTACTGTTTATTTGTGCATATAGCTGTACTAAAGAAAGTTATAGAATAAAGTACTGAAGTGTATAAGAGAACACAATTAAGTGAAATTGGTCAAAATGCATCTACAAGCAATTACTTACAGAAACTCTGATTTAATCATGACTATCAACTATCACTTTCATTTACTTTAGTCTAAGATCATTCTAGTTATTTTAGAATTATTTCTGTAATGGAATGTTCATATAGTAGACACCTAGACCACTGTTTGATGAATGCTTAAGGATCTTAGGATTGTTTTGATGTAACAATTCTTTCTTTGGCTGATTCTTGAATGTAGAAAACAGTGATCAATTCCTGAATTGGAAAACCAGATTTCAAATTATTCTGGGAGTAGCGCGAGGACTACAATACCTCCATGAGGATTCACACCAAAGAATTGTTCACCGAGATATCAAAGCAAGTAACATTCTACTTGATGACAAGTTTCAGCCAAAGATTGGGGATTTCGGGCTGGCTAGATTTTTCCCCGAAGACCAAGCTTACCTTAGCACACAGTTTGCAGGAACACTGTATGCCATTTATTGAATCAAATTAAATGATATTTTTTATCGAAAGATATTTATTTTGCATTCACCGAACCAAAATTGTCATATAGCATTATTAGTTCATCATATGGCTCAGCAATTTCATCGTCATTATGATTTTAGTGCTGCCAACTACCCGCACTGCAAGAATTGCTTTTGCCGAGAACTTTTAAATGTTTGCACACAGTTCAACACCATCGTGTATCTAGTTGCATATATCATTAAAGTGGCATCTTGATACTGCTTTATGTGATTGGAGGAAGTACCCGGGTATTAAATTCTTGTTGTTAATGACATCAACTTTTCTATACTTTATGTGTAGAATGGTTATTTAGTTTATGCATGAAATGATCAGTGAAAGAAAATAGGATGTTACTAACAATGTCTTGTTTGTAATTTTGTCACTTTATTAAAATGTGAAGCATTTTTCGGTTGCCAAACAACTTAACTATCTATAGTAGGTTTCCATTGATAAATGTCTTTTTTTTTTGTTTACTTTTTGTGCAGAGGTTATACTGCTCCAGAATATGCCCTTAGAGGAGAATTATCAGAAAAGGCCGATATCTATAGTTTTGGAGTTCTTTTATTGGAAATAATCTGTTCCAGGAAAAACACAGACCGCACGTTACCATCAGAAATGCAGTACCTCCCTGGATATGTAAGTTCTCACATTTTCATAAACATATTGTTAGAAATGCATCTAAATGATATTAATGAAATATTTGTTAAGAAAAAAGTTATTATAATTTATAATAATTATTCTATTAGGGTGTAATGTCATAATCAAATTGTAAGTATATATTAATATATTAATATGATTATCAGTTACAATTTATAGTGTATGTTAACTAATTTCATGATATAGGCATGGAAATTGTACGAGAATGCACGGATATTAGACATTGTTGATCCGGTGCTGCGAGAACATGGATTTGTAGAAAAGGATGTTATGCAAGCAATCCATGTTGCTTTCTTATGTCTTCAGCCTGATGCACATTTGAGGCCTCCCATGTCAGAGATTGTGGCATTGTTGACATTCAAAATTGAATTGGTGACAACACCAATGAGGCCAGCCTTCCTGGATAGAAGACCAACAAAGGATGATGAAAATCATGGTTTAGAAGCATTATCCCAAGATTTAACATCTCCCATATGATTACTGAAATCTGTGTTCCCTACCCATAAGGCTATAGCCACCAATCCAAACAAAAAATTATTGATTTGCTGGATAATTAGGGGCCATGATTTTAAAGAAAGGAAAAGAAGGAGTTTAAAGAATATTTCAGAGTGTAGATTTCATTCTCTTCAAGTTTCTATATATATATGGTTCATATGAGTTCTTCAAAAATACTATATGTTTGGTTTACTTTTAATACTGCGATGAATTCAACAGTAGTTGAGTTCCAAATTGTAAATGTAACTGGCTTAATAACTTAATAATCATTGCCTAAGGACAAGGACTTATAATCTATATAGACTTTTTTTTAAGTACTTTAACAACTTTTTGGTATATATGTACATAAATATTTGTAAGTTAGATGCACCAATTGACAAGGATGAGAATGTAAGTACAAAGGAGTATCAATCTTCTTTATCCTTCTTAATTCTCTTCCTTAAATAGCAACAAGATAAAGAAAGAATATTAAGGTTTTTTATATATATAAAGATACTAATTTCATTCAAAATATAAGATATAAAAAACATACATTATAGTTAATTATTCATTCACATAAATTTATAGCTTGGACTTATAAGCACTTCTAAAAAATCATGATTAAGTAATAGTTTTCAAATTTATTTTCTATTATTTCTTTTAGTTACCAATTACATTTAATTACTCAATACCACTTAATAAAAGAATAAGATTGTTTGATATAGAAAAATCCTATTTCATATTGAATTATGGCAGGATTCAAATGGGTAGTTTCATATATGGTTCAAACAAAATAATATTTATTAAAAGTTAGATAATTTTTATATTATTTATTATTTTGTTTGTTTAAATTTTATATATTGAGCATAGCTTTAGGTATAATTAATTTGTTTTGAATATTACATATTTTATCATCCTTAAAAATATGGATAAATTAATTCAATCCTTAATAATGACATCAGTGTAATTTTTTATAAAATCTTGACAATAATATTTTTTATCATTCATAACTATAAAGGTGGGTTTGGGGAGAAGGGTTAAACAGATAAATCTTAGGAAGGACCAGATCTAACTTTTTACAACTGACTTTAACATGTAATTCTCAGTCAATACAATTATTTTGCGATTCATTATTCTTCACTCAAAGTTTTAAATGTTTTACATTCAAATAAAAAAAATAAAACAATGTCATATCCCTAGCAATTAATCATTTATCTGAAAGACTAATTATTAGATTTTTAGACACAGCAAACACTTTTAATAGATAAACTGAGCTATCATGTAAAGGGTTAACTTGATATTCCTCTTTCTACAACTTGTGAATGGTGGTCCATTAACCCATTAACTTTCTTAATTGCATAGTAATCATACATACCTCTATATATATATATATATATATATATATATATATATATATATATATATATATATATGCCCATTTCCCAGTTTTATAATGGCACATGTAATCATAGAGAAACAATGTTAAAGAGTAAAGGTTTAAACTTTTCAACATAATATTAATTATTTCAAGGAAACTTATTCTACCATCCAATGTCATCACGTGGTTAGAATCTAACTCATCACGTGGTTAGAATCTAACAGGTGATGTTCACATGTAAAGTTAAACAAAATAATAAAATTAAAATTAATACTAAAAATATACTTATCAGAAACTTAATTTAGTAAATCATACGACCATGAGTTGGAATTAGTGACAAAGTCATGTGAATCTTTCTTGCATCCATCATAAGGGTAGAATTTATTTGACTTGGTAAAGTGAAGTTTATTTTTTGAATGAGCCTATGTTTAGATAATTTCTTCAATTTTTGTTCTAAACATCTTATACTTGTGTTTGAGTCTTATATAATAAAACACGATAAAAAAAACAAAAAAATAAACTTATTATCTAGTTAAAAATAAAAGTTGTGGACCAGATTATTTTTATTTTAATAAGTCAATTTATTTAAAATACACTCCTATTATTATATTATCACTTTTTAAACGATATAATATTGCTAGAGTCTAATATCAAACCACATATCATCTTTGCCTTTTCACTACAAATTCCATGTTAAAGGCATCTTGTCAAATATGTTCCTTCACATTGTTTATATCAATAAAAAGAATAAAGTATTTGAGAAATATTCTAATTTTTATATAAAACTGTTCAAAATTATATATTCTTTTTTCTATTCTACTTCCTACACTACATGAAAATAATTGAAAACATAAATTATTGATCTAGCTTAAAAATTGAAAGAGAAGGTGTAGATAACATACCTATAACAAAATCTACTGCTAAGAAAATTTAATTATTTCTTAAATTTTAGTTATTTATCAGTCTATCCTTCACATCACATTCTTAAATTTTAGTTATTATTCAGTCTATCCTTCACATCACATACAAGCACTTTATAAAACTTTCTAACAGTTATATTGTTTTACAATTCTTACTCTGCATCTCATGTTATATATACCATTTTGGCCACAATCTTTAATGTATTTCTTTCATCTTAGTTTTTGCATTCAAATTCTTCACTTTGCTATTTTTTTTAACCTAACAAAAACATATCTATAGACATAACATACGATCAATGGGCAGATCTTTAGAAAATATTTTTTATTTATTTATAGCTGTACCCAAATTTTGAGATGCTAACTGTATAATATATAAGTGCACATATGGCGTAGTTTTACCATTTTTAATTTTTTTTAAGCAAAACAATGTAAGAAGACGAGAAACTGATTGAAAAGAAACTGCAAAGTTAGGTTTTCTTTTATTTTTTTTTTCACATGAAAATTTATATATATTATTTGAATAGTCATTTCAGATGTTGCTTGGAAGATACTAATAAAATATATAGAAGGACAAATATACAATGCTACTTCAAATATTTTTTATAATTATTTTTTCAGAATTTGAGATAATTAAAAATAATTAATTTATCATGTCTTTTATTTGTTATTGTCTCATATTTGTCTGAATACCTACTTACATTGTTCAGATTCATTATATATATATATATATATATATATATATATATATATATATATATATATATATATATATATATATATATTTTTTTT
>Ga0209489_103272_pt1 | contig 31840 bp, 15 predicted proteins | sample SiratrowhiteBW_FD_187527 | JGI IMG/M metagenome (GOLD analysis project Ga0209489, IMG submission 187527) | Root nodule microbial communities of legume samples collected from California, USA - Siratro white BW (SPAdes) (version 2) | ecosystem: Host-associated > Plants > Roots > Nodule | place...
TAGCACTTGCCTTTCTATAATAACTACAATTATTATATTAATATCATTATTACTTCCATCTCATGCCCAATCGTTACATGCAAATACAGCTGTAAAATTAACGTCACGAATAGTTTTAATTAAATACGTTTCTGTGCGTATAATAATAGAGATTTACATAGTGGAATAAAAATTTCATTCAATTAATTTAGCTTCTCTAAATTAAATTTTAAACAAATATATTATAAAAAAAAAACAATTCCCCTCTATTGAATGTGAATTTATTAAAAAAATAAATTATCTTCCAAAGAAAAATAAATATACGATAACAAAACAAGGTAAAACAATGAAGTGTGGAAGATAAAGTTTATACAATTAATTTAGCTTATCTAAATTAAATTTTAAACAAATATACTATAAGAAAAAACTATTCCCTTCTACTAAATGTGAATTTATTAAAAATAAATAAATTATCTTCTAAATAAAAATAATGGTACTAAATTTTAGAACGCGATAAATTAACTCTAAAATTGAAAAAATAACACATCAGATATGATATAAATAGATAACAAAACAAGATAAAACAATGAAGTGTGAAAAACAAAGTTCATACAATTAATTTAGCTTATCTAAATTAAATTTTAAACAAATATACTACAAGAGAAAACTATTCCCCTCTATTGAATGTGAATCTATTAAAAATAAATAAATTATCTTCCAAAGAAAAATAATCATACTTAATTTTAGAACGCGATATATTAATTTTAAAATAAATAAAAAAACACATCACATATATAAAAAAACAAGGTAAAACAATGAAGTCCTACTAAATATTTATATACAAATATTTTCATATCAATAGTCTATATAAGAAATCATTTTAATGACTTTATTGGAGAAACTACCATTCATAAAATATATTTTATTTGATGTCAGAAAAATATTTTTATTATTACTTTGGGTTATGAGACATCTTCCTTTAAAAAAATTATATAGAAATTAAATTGGCAATATATTGTAGTATATTAGGAGGTAAGATAACAATGCAATACAACGATGCATCTGTGCTTATCACTTTACTTTCTAAAATAATTACTACTTGCAGCACAACCCAATCATTACATACAAATATGCACACAAATAGAGCCGCAAATTAACATAACCAACATTTTTAATCAAATCCATTATTTTGTGCATATGTTAATAATTAAGATATAAATAGTAGAAGAAAAGGATCACAAAGTGAACTTGGATCATCTAAATTAAAGGTTATTAAAAAAATAGTCATAAATGTTAATTAAAATTTGCAAACAAAAATACACGTAATATATAAATCTTAAGTCATTAAAAATAATTTTGAATTAATAATTACAAGGATCTTTGTCGTAACTTAGGATTGAATTTGCAAGCCAATAAATTAAAATTTATGGAGCCAACATAGAACGGTGGATATTTAATCACATAAAGCAAATTTGAACGAAGATAATAAATAATTTTAAAATATGACAGTGGCACATCTTTTTATTCCAAGTTGTAAAATTAGTATTAACGCAGAAAGTAGGTTTGAACAGCCACAATGCACGTTGAAAAGGCGCATACATGTTAACTACATATAAAAACTATTTATAACATTTTTCTCTAAATATATAAATAAACTATTCATAACATTCATCTCTAAATATTAAATAAATTATTAATAACATTCGGTTTTTATAGGAAAATCATGAAATCTGAACCAAACAATTAAGTTGGTCAATAAAATAATCTAAATTTGAAATTATTTGTTAAGTTTTTCAAAAAAAAAAACATTCCTAAAAGATACCACAGTAAATGACAATACTTGAGCCATATCAATAATAAAAATTAATATTATTTTTAATTCAAAACTTCAATATAATAAATTATGAATATTTTCTTCATAAAGTTAATAAATTTGTTTACTTTTAGCACTTGAATTTCTAAAAAAATATAATTAAAACACTAACTTTTTTTTAAACTAATCTATTTGTCATTTAATTATTACATTATTAATAAGTTTTCCAAAATATATATTTTTATTAATGATTAATTTATTAAAAATTAAAATCATTAATAAATTTCGTTGAATAAGAATGTTTTAATTTTAAATAAATTCAGCAAATAATAATAAAAAATTAGGAAGTAAATGTGTAACAAGAAAAAGTTGTGGAGAAAGCAAAGTGAGAGGCAGGTGAAGAACATGAGCTGCTGCTATAAAATGGCCTAGCAGCATAGCAGAAGTAGGAATCAAGCTACTGTGATCACACCAATCTCTCTCAAAAATTCACAATGACAAACTTGAAGTCACTGATTCTATGCTTCTTTCTCCAAGCCATTGTTGTTATGGTTACAATACCAGCAAGCCAGTGCAGAACCTTCCTTCCAAACAATGAAAATCTGATAGAGAGCACCTGCAAGAAGACCCCCAACTACAATCTTTGCCTTCAATCTCTCAAGGCAAGCCCTGGAAGCTCCACTGCTGATGTCTCAGGGCTGGCTCTGATCATGGTCAATGTCATGAAGGCCAAAGCAAACGATGCCTTGAAAACAATCCATGACTTGCAGAGGGAGGGAGCAGGAGCAAAGCAGCGAAGAGCCCTCAGTTCTTGTGACAGTAAATACAAAGCAGTGCTGATAGCAGATGTTCCACAAGCCACTGAGGCTCTGAAGAAAGGGAACCCCAAGTTTGCAGAAGATGGGGCTAATGATGCTGCTAATGAGGCCAAATATTGTGAGAGTGATTTCTCTGGGAATTCTCCACTCACCAAACAGAACAATGCTATGCATGATGTTGCTGCTGTTACTGCTGCTATTGTTAGATTGCTGCTCTAGATTATCCACTTCCTCAAATTTGTATTCACCAATTCTTACTGATGTCTTGGACCCTGCTATGTAATGATGCTGCTATCTATTTTAAAGATCTTATAATAAGCCATATGTAATAAAATCCAAGCCTCATTCTCACAAGTTTCCCAAACACTTTGCATTATTGTGACTAGTATCATACTTCTCTTTACTCTCTGATTTTCATGTGAAGATTTGGATATTTTCATTTGCTTTTGCTAATGGTTTGAAGAAAACGGTTTTCTATCACTGTTATATCTACATAACGTGGTGTAGTCTCTATGGTTAGAGTTTGGACAATGTTTTTAATGGAGATAAAAATTGAGTTTTTCAACAAGTTATACAAATGATAAAAATTTGAACTTTAAAAAATTTACGTTTTTCAGAAACACCAAGAATATGATGAAATTGTAAGTAGAGCCGTTGCACAATTACTTTTACCTATGTTTTCTTGTAAAGACAAAGCTCCTTAAAATACAGTAAACATGAAACATAATTATGGGAAAACTAATCTGAAACAAAATGAGTTAGTTTCACATTTGTTTAGCTGTTTTTTGACGTTTGTGAAACCTTACAAGACCCCTTAAACATTATTATTGAACGACAACACAAAGTTGAGCTTTTGCAAGGAATATATCCTTCTTTGAATGTTAACAAAAAGAGAGAGGCCTATGTGAATGATTTTTGAGGATTGGCAAAAGTGGTATATTATTCTTGTGTATGCCTTTTTTCCTTCCCTCATTAATGCGTGTCTTATTCTTCTTTAGCAATGGTGGGGTAGGAAGAAAGTGATAAGGATAAGTGAAGGAGATTAATCTGTGGGCGTGGCTTGTCCTTTTGTGGTGATTGTTGCTGTTTTAAGGTGGTTGGAGATTATGTTCCAACCCAACATCCAAACACGGCTCTTCATTATAGCATGCATTGGGGGAAGGGATCACATTTGGTCACTCTAAAGAGACAACACGCCTCATGAACCTTTCACTTAGGCCTTCTTGCTACCACAATCGCTCACCACCTTCCTTCCTATTTCAATACCTGCCACGTAATCTACAAAGTGCTGATATTTTGTGATGATTAAGCCCTTAATCACAACTTTGGTCTATAAATTAGGCCTAGTCCTTGCTTAAAGAAAGGACTAATCTTTTCGAGAAAATGGTAGGAATAACTAAAATAGTTTCACGTTCTCTGTTCCTAATGCAAGACAGAGACGACCCACAACGATGATCACTTCCGTGCACGGCACAGCCTCATTTCTACAAAAAGGGTAAACAATTTTTGGGTTCTGAGAAGACATTGTTCCATCCCCACATCATTTTTCTTCTCATTTTCCATGAAGCTGCTATCTTTTTTGTTTTACACTGCTGTTATAGCAACAATTTCAGTGCCTGCAGCAACTGACTGCAGAGTCATTCTGCTGAACAAGGCCAATCTGATAGAAGAAACATGCAAGCAGACACCCCATCGCAACCTTTGCATCCAGTACCTCTCGTCTGACCCTCGCAGCGCCGATGCAGATGTCGCAGGGCTGGCTCTCATCATGGTCAACGTAATCAAAACGAAAGCAAATAATGCCTTGGACAAGATCCACCAGCTTCTTCAGGGAAGTCCTGAACCTGGTCAAAAGGAAGCACTGAGTTCGTGTGCTGGTAGATACAAGGCAATTCTGGAAGCTGATGTGGCACAAGCCATTGCTGCTCTGCAGAAAGGAGACCCCAAGTTCGCAGAAGATGGTGCGAATGATGCTGCCATTGAAGCCACCTCTTGTGAGAACGGTTTCTCTGGGAAATCGCCACTCTCTAATGAGAACAATGCCACGCATGATGTTGCAGCCACAACAGGAGCTATAGTTAGACAATTGCTCTAGTTACTTACTCAAACAAATGATGCAATTTCGTATTTATAATATCATATTACCATCTTATAATCATATATTATAGTATGTTGTTTGTATGGAGTCCAACAAAATGCTAGCCTTGTTAGCCTCTTCTGTTTCGGAAACACAATTGCTTTTGCCACTTCCACAATTCTCACTATCCCCTCTCCTCTGCTTTCTCTGTTTCTGTTTTTCATTTGCATTGATCAATTATTGGGAAATAATTGACGGAGCTTGAAGGTGTACTATGAGACCTGATATGTTTTTCTGTCTTGTACTTTCTTTCTTCTAAGGTATAAGCTATTTAGTCTTTTCAATCAATGTTTGGTAATCAGATCCTTGATATTTTGATAAGAACAGTTTTATCCTGAGTGAAGTTACTGACATTTTAATTCATCTATTCACACCCTTAACTTTTCTTTTTATTATTTATATCCTATTTTTCAAACTTGTTATTTACGTATTACTGTTTATATCTTAGGTGGTAGGAATGATAGTTTCCCAATAAAATCACACAGTTACTGGAAAAAAAAACGTCTAAGCAACGTTGTTACTTTTGTTTTAATTTGAAATATTTTCTATTACATGCTGAAATCTGTAACAAAGATAACATAATGTGAAGCTGAAGCGATTAATGACTTTAAACAGTGCTTGGAAAACTTTAACTAAAAGCCGATTCAAGTAATCATTAATATTTACTCCCATAGCAGTAACATAGTTCGTCCCTTCTAATGATCCGTCCCTTCTAATGATCAATTAGTATGCAACAACCATATTGCTTTTACTTAGAGCAATAAGAGCTTTAGAACAAGAACTATTATTTTTGGTTAAAAAGAAAAGGCTAAGACTAGTTAACAGTTCGGCAGTCCCTACGAATCTGGCCATTACTTGGTGATCCCAAGCTTCCCATTTTCAACATTGAATGCTTGAAGTCCTCAAAGAAAGCTAATGGGTTCTGCACATAGTTTTCCACAATCTGTCGTGTCTGATCATTTCCATTCACAAGAGTCTGGTCTGATGGGAGCAATCCCTCCCCAGAGAGAAGATTAACGAAGTATTGGTTATCAAAGGTAGCAGGTGTAGCCAAGTCAAGATGTGCAGCTGTGTTGCCATTATCTGCTCCCGAGCACAACTGTTGCAATGATGCGATGAAATCAATGTTTTCTGAGTCGCTACTACTCTGTAATCGAGAGCTGAATGTCGTGCAGCGGGCTTTCCCTATTGTGTGGGCACCTGAAAAGTGGAATGGGGAAAAGAATGGTAATCTTGCTTGTTTCTCAGTGATTGATAGAGAAGAATTGTTACAGCATGTGAATAGCATATTGTAAGGTAATTAACCTGAGAGAGCAACCATGTCTTTAAGTGTAAGGCCTACATTCTCGAACTTGGCTACCAGAACATCCACAGTGGAGTTTGGACCTGGGATGTTATTATTTGCTGCATCCTTGCTAGCAGTAATGCTATCTTTTCTTCCCATTTGCACCTCCCAAATTGGACCTCCTGACTGTAACATAGAAGTTCAACTTCAATATGGTCACAGATTGAATAATTGAGCAAGAACATAAAAAAATTAATTACTTATTTGATTATGTAAAATTATAAACTTTTTAGTTTTTTGTGCCCATAAGATTAAAAGATAATTTAACCCAAAGAAAGAAAGGAATGAGGTTGGGAAAAGAAGGCATGCAGCAATGACAAACCAGAAGAACCGAATCTCTTGCAGCAGTTGCCAGAATGTCAGCACAAGAGACAGTCTGTGGACAGATTAGTTCCAGCTCAGATTTGATTTTGTCGATCACTTCAAATCCTCTGAGAGAATTCAAATTTGGGCCTGCAGTTTTCTCACCAACAAAGTCCCGTGTGTCATCCAGCAAGACTGAAGCATCACAACCCTGAAATGTCAACAAAATATTACACAGTTAATGGGGTTTATAGAACATCCTTCAAAAGATAATGTGTGGAGGCAAAATAATGTCTTGCATTGACAAAGCAATCATGGAAATGTAGCCTAAGCAATGAGGCTGCCATTCTTGAGTCTTCAGCCACTGCCTGCTCCACCCAATAGAAGATGATGGCCTCAGCCTCTGGGCAAGTGTAGCGGTATATGCCATTCCCTAATGGACAACCAGGATCACCACCATAGGCATCATTCAGGGTGGTTGCAAAGGCTGGAGTGAGCTTAAGCATCACTAGACACAGTAGTATTAATTGCATGGCTATATTTTAGGATGGTAATTATTCTAAATGTTACTATATGCTGAATAGTGAGCAAGTTTTATTGCATACAAATGCTTACCACTGCTCTTCTATATATAGGAACTTACTAGCAGAATGTTGTGTGATAAAAAAAGTTTAAGGGAAGGTGTAAAGAGGGAGTTGTTAAAGACTAAGTCAAGCATAAGAAGTGGTTAATCGAGTCAGTAGTGTATCAACGTAATCAAAACCAAAGACAATAATGAATGCCTTGGACAAAATCCTTCAACTACTTCCGAAGTCCTTGAACCTGGTCAAAAGGAAGCATTGAGGAATCGTGTGCTGATAGATACAGAGCAATTGTTGAGTCTGATTTGGTACAAGCAGTTGCAGCTCTGCAGAAAGGGGACCCCAAGATCGTGTGCTGATAGATACAGAGCAATTGCTGAAGCTGATGTGGTGCAAGCAGTTGCAGCAATGCAGAAAGGGGACCCCAAGATCGCCGAAGATGGTGCTGGTGATGTATCTGTTTTGAACACCTCATGCAAAATCATCTTCTCTAGGATATCAAATCAACACTCACCAATGACAACAAGGTAATGCTTGATTAATATTATATGATATTAATCGCATTATAAAAATATGTTATGTCTTGTCTGTCAATCATGTCCTTCCTATTTGAAAAAGCACTCTAATCCTGAATGAAGTTATGGACATTTTAATATGAGAAATGCATGAAAGATGAAAATTTTCTCCAAATTGATAGATTGGAAAGCTGTAGAACTGTTTGCACTAAAAGGCGGCTGAAAACAAGATACCCGTGATACAAGGAAAGATTAATACATAACATCAAGGTGACGGAATTCCAATAGCACTGCTGGCCCATGGGTACAAAAAGCAAACAACATACCTCTGATCAATTATTGTATATATGAAAAAGACTCATCATTTTGTCTTATTGGTTTCTTGTGTGAATTCTCTTTCACACAGACAATCATGTTTAAAATACTATTTAGCATTAAATGTCAGTGTTTTTTCTTAACTTGTGTATATCTGTTCCTTTTTTTATGTGTGAGATGTTTTTTCCTTAGAGGAGCAAGATAAATTGTACCACTTTACAAGTTTTTTTTTTATCAACTTGAATTTTGATATGTTCATGTCAATCATAACTATTGATTATTGGTTTAATTGTCTGTTTGATAATCTAGATGTTCATCAACCAGTAACCAGGTTGAAGGAGGTCTAGAGGACAAATCTATCTGAAAAAAGAAAAATCTGTCATGGCCAATCACTTTCATGTGATACTCACAAGTCTGCATAAAACGAATTAAAATGCACCCAATAATAAGAGTCCAACATTTTTTTTTTTTTCAACTGGTGGCAAACAAATCTGAATTTGTTAACTTGCCAAGGACCAACCTAACTTTAAATAGCAGCCAAGAAAAAAGCTTGGTGATTCATTCCCCTACCAAAGAAAATGAGGAGCACACTCTCTGTGTCCGTTTTTCTGCTCCATATTCTTCTTCTCTCCTGTGTTCTTCTCACACCAACTCATTCCGAGGGTGACGGTGATGGTGATTTGGTGGACCAAATATGCCAAAAGACACCCTTTTACGACCTCTGCAGCTCCGTCTTACACTCAAATCCCTTAGCCTGCAAGAGCGATCCAAAGGGTATGGCCCTCATAATGGTGAATGACGTTCAGGCAAATGCTAGTGACACACTGAGTTACATAGAAGAGTTGATAAAGGAAAGCTCAGATGAAAAATTGGAGCAACAATTGGCTTTCTGCGCGGAGTCATACATCCCAGTAGTGAAGTACATTCTCCCACAAGCAGCTGATGCCATAAGCCAAGGTCGATTTGGGTTTGCCAGTTACTGCATAGTGGATGCTCAGAAGGAAGTAAATGCCTGCGAGAAGAAATTTTCTGGGTCATCTGAGGCACCCTTGAGTGATAGAAATGACATTATGCAGAAGCTGGTGGATGTGGCTGCAGCCATAGTTAAACTACTACTAAATGGTTGATTTTTTTTTTCTCTCTCTCGCCCCTTTCTTTATGTGATAGAAATCGCCGTCGCCAGGATCAGCACCGTGCTGGGCATCACCTTCCTCTTCGTCTTCGTCATCTTCCTCGTCGTTACCGGCGTCAGGAGCACGCTAGAATGGAGAAAACACCCAAGTTACCACCCCCAGTTGCCCTGCAGCGCTGATCTTGGCCGTTCAAATACGTATTCACACCGATCCACGATGTCTTTCGATTTTTTAAGGTTTAATTAAGTTTTAATCAATTGAACCTCTATTTTACATTTATTTCAAGAATATATTTCGGTTTATATATATTTTTTTTAAGTTGGTGATGTAACTATTATTTTACTTACTTGTTTTTATATTTTAAGCAGTATAAGATTTTATTGTTAATATAAAATAATATTATAATTGGTGTAAGCGTACTGAATTAATAAGAAACTATTACTTATATGTATCAATGATGCAGTGATAGCTATGATTTCTTTAAGTAACGATATGAAAGTCATTAATAATAATCCATTATTCAATCTAATTAAAACAATATATAAAAAAAACTTATATTTTTAATATTTGTAAACAAAAGATAACCGGTCACATGTCATCCTCCAGTTAACATAAGTATTAAACAGTAAGGATTTTATTAAAAGAATATAACAATTAATTTTAAATTCTTAACAAAATAAAAAAAATAATAATAATATCTCAGTTAAAAATACTTAAATTTATAACTTAGTTAAGCTTTTTTTTTTTCAAAAATTCAGTATATGCATTTTATTAATATGATTTTAGTTACCCGCCTATTTTATATTTGATAAAATGCAGTGTATATATATATATATATGTGTGTGTGTGTGACATTTTATTATAGAACAAAACTTATATTTGCTGTTTTTTAGTTGAATTTTATCATGTCATACATGTTACTTTAGTGTCATTTTACGTTAAGACTCTGACCGGTAAAAAATAAATAAATAAAGGTGGTAAAAGAGAAATTAGAAAAAATCATACTGAGATGAAAAATAAATGGTTTGATTGGAAAGAAATATATGAAAAAATAGACATGCAGATAATTTGATTAAATAGAATATTAAAATGATAATTTTATTTATTCATCTATTATTATTATTGTTTTAACAGCAAAACTGAAAAAAATACCATAATAGATTATAATAAGTTATATTGAAATCATACTCCACTATATTTTTTAAAATAGATGCAACATAAATAATACACATAATATAATTTGTTTTTAGGTGAATTATGTTGATTTTCTTATCAAAATAAACCAAATAAAAAAAAATCAAAATAGACCTTCATACATTTTTCCCCAAACTAAATCTGTTTAATTTACAGGCTATTCGACTCCCAAATAGCCTAATTCTTAACTGTAGATACTAGTTTTTGACAAATAAGAAATATAGGTCAGAATTCGTTTATTTGGACACTCAGTTCTTTTAAAACACATTTATGTCACTTTTTTTCTCTCGATGAATTACAATTTAAATTTTATTAAATTAATAATTGAAATAAGTGCATAAAAAATTACTACATTATATACTCCAATTACACACAACTCCATAAAAAATAATAAAATATCTAACAAAAATTCCGTAATTACTTATTTATTTATTTGTGATGTACACACTAATTTACTAAACACTTTTATAATAATAAAAATGAACTTTTTATATCAATTTCACACATAGATATATGTGACATAAAAAGTCTTAATTTTTTATATAGTTATACAAATTATTATAAAAGTCTAACTTTTTATATTAGTAGTAAAAGATCTATCATAAAAAAATATTAAAATATGTCATAAACATGCTTTTTATATTATTTTTTAATAGTTAAAATTATATATGTTACATAAATATGAATTTTTAGTATTAGTTGTCGTCTTCAATTTTTTTAGATTATTTTTCATTTTTTAGCAAGGTGTACAAGAATACCAACAAAAAGTTTTCCAACAATATACTAATATTGAAATGATATTGTTAAAGATTGAATTTTTATATCTTATTTTAGTGAGTTTGCGCTCTATTTATAAGAATCAAACTGTGGGACTGTATTATGATTGATTGAGGTTTCAAGACAAAAATAATTTTTTTTAATCTTGTGAGTAATTGTTTGATGAGCTGATATTCTTATATCATGTTTCAGCCGAATACATCAAAAACATCTACTATTTAGACCTAACCGTACCATACCTATTAATAAAATTGATTTTTAATGATAATTAAAATATTAATCATCATAAAATAAATTAATTCTTATAGTAATTAATATTATATCCGTCATAAAATAATATTTTTTTGATAAATTTAATTTGAACTTTCATAAATATATATATTCATTTTGTGACGTATTCAATTTTATATTTCCATATAAATATTTACATACAAATATCTTACACAACAAAAATATTCTCAAGCACAATTTTAAAATAAGATCTTTTTATAAAAATGAATATGTATATATGAATGAATTTTGGATGGAATAAACACTAATTTAAGTATGTTTATTCACAAACACTCTATTTGCAAGATTCTTCTACTCAAAAGAATCCTTTCGTAGTCATCAATTTAGTACTTGCAAAAGTCACCATTGGATAAATCCTTAAACCGTCTCAATGAGTGTGTGCAAAATATAATAATCGATTAATTTATATTTAGTTATGTTTTATGATTTTTTATTCTTTTTCTATAAGATTTTTTTTACATGTATACACTAAAAGAAAAAAGCTATTTAGAAACCAATATTTAACTATCAAATAAAATGATAGTTAATTGTGATCAAAATAGTTACTAAAATTAAATTTTGTTGCTAAATAACTACAAAATAGAAGTAATAATTGAATTTAGTGACTAATTAAGTCAAAAAATTGTATCTAACATTAGTTACCAAGATTTTAGCGACCTATATCATTAGATTCTAAATTAGTCTCTAACTCAATTAGATACCAATTTAAAATCTAATCGCATAGGTCTAAAACTTTAGTAGCTAATGTTAGATACCAATTATTTAACTTGATTAGTTACTAAATTTAATCATTACTTTTATTTTGTAGTTATTTAACAACCAAAATCTAATTTAATGATTATTTTAATCATAATTAATAACAATTTCATTTGATAGCTAAAGATTTTTTTCTAAATATTATTTTTCAAATAATGATATTATTTGTAATGAAATTTATAGAAATAGTGAAAGTGAAAAGTGTGATGTTGTGATAACACATCTTATATATCACATCATGAAGTCAACGTTAGTGTGTTAGTGGCAGAACCTACGATGAGACATCTTTTATATGTATGAACTGTGACAGAACCACACGTTGAGACCAAACAAAAGAAAATGCAAGGATTTCTTAAAGTTTGTTGTGCACAGAAAACTTATCATGCATGCACGAGAAATAGTGAAATATACGCAAGAAGACCTGTGTTTGCAACCATTCCTTTTTTGCATCTACCCTCTGCATTGCTGCGTGTTGTGATCAATGCAACTATCTGATTATAGCTCTTCTTTCCATTCAAAAAAATGGTGTCCAAAGGGAAAAACACAAAACTATTTTTTTTTTACCGTGCTTGTTAGAAAATAGGACAGTGATTTATTAACTTACCGAGCCCTGAGCTTTAGCACTTGCCTTTCTATAATAACTACAATTATTATATTAATATCATTATTACTTCCATCTCATGCCCAATCGTTACATGCAAATACAGCTGTAAAATTAACGTCACGAATAGTTTTAATTAAATACCTTTCTGTGTGTATAATACTAGAGATTTACATAGTAAAAGAAAAAGTTCATACAATTAATTTAGTTTATCTAAATTAAATTTAAACAAATATACTATAAAGAAAAAACTATTTCTCTTTATTGAATGTGAATTTATTAAAAAAAAAAACTATCTTTCAAAAAAAAATAATCGTACTTAATTTTAGAATGCGATAAATTAATTTCAAAATTGAAAAAAGAATACATAAGATATTGTATAAATAGATAACAAAACAAGGTAAAATAATGAAGTGTGGAAGAAAAAGTTCATACAATTAATTTAGCTTATCTAAATTAAATTTTAAACAAATATACTATAAGAAAAAACTATTCCCCTCTATTGAATGTGAATCTATTAAAAAAAATAAATTATCTTCCAAAGAAAAATAATCCTATTTAATTTTAGAACGCGATAAATTAATTCCAAAATTAAAAAAGAAACACATCAGATATGACATAAATAAATAACTAAACAAGATAAAACAATAAAGTGTTGAAGAAAAAGTTCATACAATTAATTTAGCTTATCTAAATTAAATTTTACACAAATATACTATAAGAAAAAACTATTCCCCTCTATTGAATGTGAATTTATTAAAAAAAATAAATTATCTTCCAAATAAAAATAATGGTACTTAATTTTAGAACGTGATAAATTAATTCCAAAATTCAAAAAAAAAACACATCAGATATGATATAAATAGATAACAAAATAAGGTAAAACAATGAAGTGTGGAAAAAAAAAGTTCATACAATTAATTAGCTTATCTAAATTAAATTTTAAACAAATATACTATAAGAAAAAACTATTCCCCTCTATTGAATGTGAATCTACTAAAAAAAATAAATTATCTATAATAGAAAAATAATCGTACTTAATTGTAAAACGCAATATATTAATTTCAAAATTGTAAAAGAAACACATCATATATGATATAAATAGATAACAAAACAAGATAAAACAATAAAGTCCTATTAAATATTTATATACAAATATTTTTATATTAATAGTATATATAAAAAATCATTCTAATGACTTTATTGGAGAAACTACAATTCATATAATATATTTTATGTCAGAAAAATATTTTTATTATTACTTTGGGTTTTGAGACATCTTGCTTTTAAAAATTTATATAGAAATTAAATTGACAATATATTGTAGTATATTAGGAGGTGAGATAACAATGCAATACAACGATGCATTTGTGTTTATCACTTTACTTTCTAAAATAATTACTACTTGCAGTACAACCCAATCATTACATACAAGCCGCAAATTAACATCACCAACATTTTTAATCAAATCCATTATTTTGTGCATATGGTAATAATTAAAATATAAATAGTGGAAGAAAAGGATCACAAAGTGAACTTGGATAATCTAAATTAAAGGTTATTAAAAAAATAGTCATAAATGTTAATTAAAATTTGCAAACAAAAATACACATAATATATAAATCTTAAGTCATTAAAAATAATTTTGAATTAATAATTACAAGGATCTTTGTCGTAACTTAGGATTGAATTTGCAAGCCAATAAATTAAAATTTATGGAGCCAACATAGAACGGTGGATATTTAATCACATAAAGCAAATTTGAACGAAGATAATAAATAATTTTAAAATATGACAGTGGCACATCTTTTTATTCCAAGTTGTAAAATTAGTATTAACGCAGAAAGTAGGTTTGAACAGCCACAATGCACGTTGAAAAAGCGCATACATGTTAACTACATATAAAAACTATTTATAACATTCCTTTCTAAATATATAAATAAACTATTCATCTCTAAATATTAAATAAATTATTAATAACATTCGGTTTTTATAGGAGAATCATGAAATCTGAACCAAACAATTAAGTTGGTCAATAAAATAATCTAAATTTGAAATTATTTGTTAAGTTTTTAAAAAAAAAAAATTCCTAAAAGATACCACAGTAAATGACAATACTTGAGCCATATCAATAATAAAAATTAATATTATCTTTAATTCAACACTTCAATATAATAACTTATGAATATTTTCTTCATAAAGTTAATAAAGTTATTTACTTTTAGCACTTGAATTTCTAAAAAAATATAATTAAAACACTAACTTTTTTTTAAACTAATCTATTTGTCATTTAATTATTACATTATTAATAAGTTTTCCAAAATATATATTTTTATTAATGATTAATTTATTAAAAATTAAAATCATTAATAAATTTCGTTGAATAAGAATGTTTTAATTTTAAATAAATTCAGCAAATAATAATAAAAAATTAGGAAGTAAATGTGTAACAAGAAAAAGTTGTGGAGAAAGCAAAGTGAGAGGCAGGTGAAGAACATGAGCTGCTGCTATAAAATGGCCTAGCAGCATAGCAGAAGTAGGAATCAAGCTACTGTGATCACACCAATCTCTCTCAAAAATTCACAATGACAAACTTGAAGTCACTGATTCTATGCTTCTTTCTCCAAGCCATTGTTGTTATGGTTACAATACCAGCAAGCCAGTGCAGAACCTTCCTTCCAAACAATGAAAATCTGATAGAGAGCACCTGCAAGAAGACCCCCAACTACAATCTTTGCCTTCAATCTCTCAAGGCAAGCCCTGGAAGCTCCACTGCTGATGTCTCAGGGCTGGCTCTGATCATGGTCAATGTCATGAAGGCCAAAGCAAACGATGCCTTGAAAACAATCCATGACTTGCAGAGGGAGGGAGCAGGAGCAAAGCAGCGAAGAGCCCTCAGTTCTTGTGACAGTAAATACAAAGCAGTGCTGATAGCAGATGTTCCACAAGCCACTGAGGCTCTGAAGAAAGGGAACCCCAAGTTTGCAGAAGATGGGGCTAATGATGCTGCTAATGAGGCCAAATATTGTGAGAGTGATTTCTCTGGGAATTCTCCACTCACCAAACAGAACAATGCTATGCATGATGTTGCTGCTGTTACTGCTGCTATTGTTAGATTGCTGCTCTAGATTATCCACTTCCTCAAATTTGTATTCACCAATTCTTACTGATGTCTTGGACCCTGCTATGTAATGATGCTGCTATCTATTTTAAAGATCTTATAATAAGCCATATGTAATAAAATCCAAGCCTCATTCTCACAAGTTTCCCAAACACTTTGCATTATTGTGACTAGTATCATACTTCTCTTTACTCTCTGATTTTCATGTGAAGATTTGGATATTTTCATTTGCTTTTGCTAATGGTTTGAAGAAAAAGGTTTTCTATCACTGTTATATCTACATAACGTGGTGTAGTCTCTATGGTTAGAGTTTGGACAATGTTTTTAATGGAGATAAAAATAGAGCTTTTCTACAAGTTATACAAATGATACAAAATTGAACTTTAAAAAAATTACTACATTATATACTCCAATTACACACAACTCCATAAAAAACAATAAAATATCTAACAAAAATTCCATAATTACTTATTTATTTATTTGTGATGTACACACTAATTTACTAAACACTTTTATAATAATAAAAATGAATTTTTTATATCAATTTCACACATAGATATATGTGACATAAAAAGTCTTAATTTTTTATATAGTTGTACAAATTATTATAAAAAGTCTAACTTTTTATATTAGTCGTAAAAGATCTATCATAAAAAAATATTAAAATATGTCATAAACATGTTTTTTATATTATTTTTTAATAGTTAAAATTATACATGTCATTACATAAATATGAAGGATCTTCGGTATCAGTTGTCGTCTTCAGTTCTTTTAGATTATTTTTCATTTTCTAGCAAGATGTGGGAGAATACCAGCAAAAAGTTTTCCGACAATATACGAATATTGAAATGATATTTTTAAAGATTGGATTTTATATCTTATTTTAGTGAGTTTGCGTTCTATTTATAAGAATCAAATTGTGCGACTCTATTATGACTGATTGAGGTTTCAAGACAAAAACAATTTTTTCTAATCTTGTGAGTAATTGTTTGATGAGCTGATATTCTTATATCATGCTTCAGCTGAATACATCAAAAATATCTAGTATTCATACCTAACAATACCATACCTATTATAAAAATTGATTTTTAATGATAATTAAAATTTTAATCATCATAAAATAAATTAATTCTTATAATAATTAATATTATATCCATCATAAAATAATATTTTTTTGATAATTTTAATTTGAACTTTCATAAATATATATATTCATCTTGTGACGTATTCAATTTTATATTTATATATAAATATTTACATACAAAATCTTACACAACAAAAGTATTCTCAAGCACAATTTTAAAATAAGATCTTTTATTTAAAAACAAAATGAATGTATATATGAATGAATTTTGGATGGAATAAATACTAATTTAAATATGTTTATTCACAAATACTGTTTATTTATAAGATTCTTCTACTCAAAAGAATTCTTTGTAGTCATCAATTTAATACTTGCAAAAGTCACCATTGGATAAATTTTCAAACCGTCTCACTGATGGTGTAAAATGTAACAATCGATTCATTTATACTTAGTTATGTTTGTTTTTATTTATTTATGTTTTATTATTTAATCTATTTTTTATATTCTTATTATTTAATTATTTATTAACATTTTTTAATTTATTTATAGTTTATTTATTTATTTTTTCAGTGATATATTTATTTATTTTTATATTTTCTTGTTGAAAATTATTATATGTGATATACATGTTCAAAAGTAACTATGTTTTTCTTTTATATTGTGAAAGAGTATTTTTTTTAATAGTGTTTTTTTCTTTACAATAATTATATGTGATCACAATTAACTATTTATTTGAAGTTGTCCTTTTAATTTTTATTTTATTTTCTTATTTTATATAAAGAAAGAAAACTATTAATATTAACATGTCAGTGTTAATATCATATGATTGATTATATGGTTCCCTCTGCAAATTTGTCAGTATGCTTATGCTCTATAATTGGTTTGGTATTAGATAAAATATACCAGCTCTATGCAAAAGTCATATAATGGTTTATATATGATTTGTTTTCATGAGTAAGATCTTTGCAAAATCAACCTACCCTAAAAAATAAATAACACAATGTATGCTAATATTATATTTATACTAAAAATTTGTATATATCATTTTATTTACTTTGAAAAAAATAATCTTATCAATTTTATTTTCACTTTATTTCCGAATCATTTATTTTAAATTATTATTTTTTATTCTATTAGTTTACCTATTTATATTTTATTTTTTCACCTACCTACTTCTCCCCTAACAATTCTGTACCAAAAAAAAAAGGCATAATTTGTCATCCTATTATTTCAAACTTCCTCTTATTCGAGTTGTTCTTTTGTCATTTAAATTAACTTATCTATAAATTAAGCCATAAAAAATATGACAACAAATTTTAGTTAATTAAATTTCTATAAAACAAAAGAAAAATATATTTTATTTTAACTATTTTATTCAATCCAATGAATAGAAATAAAGTTATTTATACATATGAAATTAAAATCTATGTAATTACGTTAACATAGTTTCAGTTAATGAATTTATTTTACATGGCTATTAAATATATATGATATTTGATTGTTACATTACAAAACTTGTTTTTCAGAGAAAATATTTTTTACTTATATGAATATTAAAAAAAAAATACAACAATCGAAAAAGAGGAACAAGATGAAAAAACATTCATTTTCTTTCTTTCTAATTTTTGTGATAATTGTGACATTAATCTGTCTTTAATATAAATAAAAAAGAAAGATAAAAATGTGTGGTCCCTTAAATATAATTTACAAAAATTGTTAGACTTTATATAAGATAAGTAAATAAATGATGTTGAAGTACTGATTAGAGATAGAATTAATTTAAATTTAATAATAGTAGAGAAGCATACTTTAACTATAGATACTGTTTAACTTTATAATAACTACTCTAAAAGTCATGTCTTCTTTATATATATCCAAATCTTTAATATTTAGGAGTATCTACAACAAAAATAGATCAGGAGGGAGATATTTGTTATGGAAAGAAAGAAAAAACAACCCAAAACAGTTGAATTTCTACATATCAAGAAATCACCAACAAGTAGGAGAAAAATGATCATACATAATTCCATTGCCTAATGAATGAGACACCTCAATACCAGAGAGAAAGTACAATGTAAGGTTCTGAGCTAAAAAAAAGTATGCACCATCATCATCTCATAAGTTTTATTTTTACTAACATAGTATTCATGTACTGTTTTTTTTTTTTTTTTTTTTTTGTTTTCTGCAGAAGCTGCTAGAAATTATAAGGTTGGGTGACAAAATAAGTTAACATAATTTATATCATAGGCTGGTCCTTTTCTCTGTGTGGCTCAACATAGATTTAGGGTGGTGTGACCTCATTCAGTTTCAAGATACTTGGTTCAATTTCCATGTAGGGGTCCCTCTGGGGATACCTTGGCCAGGGGCAACCCTTGGTTTGGAACCTCAAGAACCATTCCTATTTTGTCCTCTTGTGATCCCCACCACAAAAAGTGAACACCCTGTCACAAAATTGATTGGCTCTGAAAGCCAGACTCAATGTGAAGTCAAGAAAAAAAAGTACCCAACTACACTATAATATATAACAATTCATATCAAATAATGGTTTTGGGATTTAAAATGTACTACATACTCTTAAAGAATTCCTAGAAGTCCTTGCTAGATATAGGAGCAGGACTAATTGGGAAAATGTTGAAGCAAGTGGGGAGTTGAAAGCAATTGAAAATTGTTGAATGGAAATAGAGGGTGTTGTTAAACTATAATTGCTATGCTTGTCATTAGTAACAAGACAAAAAGTGGATTAGTATGACTCCTTAAACTGAAGCTATGACAATTATGTTTGGTGTTAGTTAGTGTGTGTTTGTTGAAGGGGTGAGTGATGACTCAGCCTTTGTGACCTTTAAAAAAACAAAGAAAGCTCAAACACATGCAATCATCAAGATCTTGTCTTTAATGAAGGAAATCTCAGTAATGTCCCTTGCACCATAGTTTACAATTCCCAGTGAAAGGTTTATTGAATTGAAGGCAACATCATCTCGAAAGATCTCTAATTTGTCATCTTACAGCCTACAAGAGCGTGAACACAGCAGAAGAAAAGCCAGCTGAAAACAAGAAATCCGTGATACAAGGAAGGATTTTATCCTTAAAATCAAGGTGTAGAAGCAATTGCAAGAGCACTGCTAGCCCATGGTTATAAAAAGCAAACAACACACCTGTGACCAATTATTGTGTAGATGAAAAAGACTCATCCAATTTGTTTTATTGGTTTCTTGTGTGAATTCTCTTTCACACACACAATCATGTTCAAAATACTATTTAGTATTAAATGTTGGTGTCTTTTTCCTTAACTTGTGCATATAAGTTTCTTGGTGTGTGCATTTTTTTTTTATCTGTATGAATTTTGATGATGTGTTGATATTGACCCTTTACCGTTTTGATTACTGATATAATTGTCCATTGTCCGACTGATAACGTAGGTGTTCATCAACTAGTAATTAGGCTGAAGCAGATGTAGACCATGAATCTGAAAAAAGAAAAGATGTATATTTTCTGAATTTTTGTGAGAAAAGATTCATTTTTTAATCTGTCATGTCGTAGATGACTAATCACTTTCATGTGATACTCAAGTCGCATAAAATGAATTAAAAGAGTCCAACAATTTTTTTTTGTATTTTTTCAATTGGGTGCAAACAAATCTCAATTTTTTAACTTTGCCAAGGACCAGCCTCTCTTTAAATAGCAGCCTAGAAAGAAGAAGCTTGGTGATTCATTCCCCTACCAAAGAAAATGAGGAGGAGCTCACTCTCTGTGTCCTTTTTTCTGCTCCATATTCTTCTTCTATCCTGTGTTCTTCTCACACCAACTCATTCCTCTGATGGGGAGGGTGACGGTGATGGTGATTTGGTGGACCAAATATGCCAAAAGACACCCTTTTATGACCTCTGCAGCTCCATCTTACACTCAAATCCCTTAGCCCCCAAGAGTGATCCAAAGGGTATGGCCCTCATAATGGTGAATGACGTTCAGGCAAATGCTAGTGACACACTGAGTTACATTGAAGAGTTGATAAAGCAAACCTCAGATGAAAAATTGGAGCAACAATTGGCTTTCTGCGCGGAGTCATACATCCCAGTAGTGAAGTACATTCTCCCACAAGCAGCTGATGCCATAAGCCAAGGTCGATTTGGGTTTGCCAGTTACTGTATAGTTGATGCTCAGAAGGAAGTAAATGCCTGCGACAAGAAATTTTCTGGCTCATCTGAGGCACCCTTGAGTGATAGAAATGACATTATGCAGAAGCTGGTGGATGTGGCTGCAGCCATAGTTAAACTACTATTAAATGGTTGATTTTTCTTTTGCTCCCTTCATCTCTTGTAGCTTTTAGTAATTATTAGGACTCTTTATTCTTATTCCACAAATAAATGCTTTAGATGCTGGAGTTTGTACAAAAAGTGGTATAATATAATTCTGTGTACTCAAAAGATGTTCTTTATAAATCATACTTTTCTTACAACCTTGCTGTTCTCACTTTTAGTAGCCTGGTCCTTTAAATCATAATTGATTGTTACATTGTAATATATTTTTGTTTTAGTTTATTCTGGAATATAATAAGTTTTTAATCCACCTTTTGAAAAAGCAATATTATAGATTTTTTAAAAATACTTCTTACTAAACATGCATATAAGCTATTTCACCACAACCTCTAAACAAACAATTCAAATCAAGTGAGTGGTCACTACTTACTAACTCCAATTGAGTTAAATTAGACAACCTACGGTACCTAGGACTGGGAATATGCTTGTCTTGGATTTGACCATAGACTAAGAAATAGTGGTAGCAGTTTTGGTTTTCTTGAGTGCTAGGTAGCCTTTTATCAACTATCATGGTGTTGGTACCATACCATTTGGTAGGAAACTCAGTAAGGACCAGCAAATATTGTTGGATTGTTTCACTCATGCAAACTCTCTTTTTTAAGGAATGGAAACTGTTGCAGGTGTCCACTTCCTTTGTGATGAAGATTGTTGTCAACTTTTTCTTAATTTTGTTTGTCGGGTCAAGATAGAGAGAAGCAGTGACATGTGAAATCACATGCCTAGTTACTCCTCAACATGCACAATAGTAGGTAGAGTCCAAACTGGCATGATAATGGCTTGAATCTCAGCCCAAGCTTGTAAGAGCCACCTATCTTGAAGTGCAAATTTATGCATTGTTTTTTCATGGTTGAAAGAGATCGAGTGAGGGAAAGTGAAATGGATTCACATGCATAATATTGTATTTTTTCTTCCAAACGAAATGAAAAATTTTACTATATGCTTTTTGTCGCAGTATATCTAAATAATGATAGTGCAGTAATTCAATTTAGATTTATTATGTTTCACACGTCATTGTCTAAATACATCTAAATATATATACTCTTTTAACATAGTTGTTGTAGAAGTCATCAAATGGATGATTAGATGATACTGTAAAAGATAGTAAATGCATAAACTGTTTTGTTTTTATAATTCAAAAACATTTTCCACACACACAATAACTAAAGATTGCAGTACTGTCTTAATAGTTAAAAAATAATAATGTATAAAATATATTCCTTATATATGTTATAGTTTGCCTATAGTACACTTGCATCTCTGACAATTATTTTTCCATTGCGTTTTTTTTTTTTCTTTTCTATCACCACTTTCTTGCCAGCTTCCTTTACCCTACACCATGTTATTCAATGTGATATCAGAGTTTACATTCAGTATGTTTGGAGGAGTAACAAAACAAATAAAGACGAATAACTTTCTCTGCATTTGGTGTTTTTGCAACCAGCTATCTTACTGCAAAGGGTATTACCATATTCTGATCTTTGTTTGGTTAGTTTGGTTGGTCAGTTAGCTAAAAATCTGCTCACTCAAATGCACAAGTTAATTTGATTAATATTCTACTGGTATATAATATGGTATTTCATTTTGTTGTTGCATTTTATTATCACTTTCTAAACTAAATGAATTTCAATTTTAACCTTTGTTACATGAGGATCTTAGGAGAGGGAAATAAGAAGAGTAAGAGAGGCACTCAACTCAACAAAACCACATGAAAGGCTTCACTTTCTCCCTCACATAACAATTAGAAAATGATGAAATGACATAGTGTGAATACATATGGTGTGAAGCTTGAAAAGCAAAATCTCCTCCAACTCTGAATTTGAACGTGCATGCAACAAGCAGTTGCTGAGGAGGTAACATCCAGCAACACCACTAAGCAATTTAACTCACCCCACTACCCCATTCACTAATACTATACATACAGGGAAAAATTGCCCATCACATTCAGTCTTATGATAGTTGTCAAATACATTTTGAAAGACAAGAAAAAAATCTTTAGTAAGAAGCACATGGGTTCAATACCATATGATAATGACAGTCTTGGTGTCACTACACTGGCATTAATTAACCAGCATCTCTTCTCAATTTGTTGGCAGGCAAATCTAAACCAGTGAACTGCTGTAGAATTCTGCAAGCAACAATCAAGTAACATGATTAAGGTTGCCACACCGGTATGCATTTTTTATGAATGAAGTAAAGAAAGAAAAAGAAGTTCAATGACCAGTGTGTATCTCAACTTACTGGTGGTACTGAAAACCAGGTGCATTTGGATCACTTGAAGATGGATTGAGTTGGTGTTGAACATCAATCAGACCACCCTCTGTTACTCCTGCGGCTACCGGAGATCCCTGGAATGTTGCAACTGAACTTTTTCCAGATGACATGCCTGTAAAGAGAACATATGAAAAATTAAGACCTCCGAGAGTGCATTGTTCTCATGAATTTGATTCTCATCTTGCACAGTAGTTAACAAAATACCAAAAAGATTTGATGATTGATTCATAATATAAGGAAAATATTTAGTCTGATTATACATCACCACAACTGAGTGAACAGTACATAATAAAGGAAAGAAGCCAAAATTCTTCAAAACTTAGATTAACATGTCTCAATAGAACTACTTGGGACCATTACTTCAAATAATAAGTACTGAATCAAAACCAATTGTGTGAATGTACGTGACTATATATAATACTGAAGTAACAATAATCACGAATTTGAAATGGCCAAGCTTAGAAAATAGACCAATAGACAGAGTTGGTATTGAAATGGCAGAATCCAAAGGTAACAGAACAAGGCAAAACAATACCAATTCAACAGTTAGCAACACTTTAATCGTTAATAATTTGCTAATTGGTAACTCTAAGTTAAACTTAAACCCCAATACAGAAGAGTAGGAAAAAAATGTGATATGCATGATAAGAACTACTTTGGTTACAACCATTACCTTGGAGTAATATCACAACACAGAAGATAACAGTGAAAACCATAGCAAACATGCTGCTACTGGAAGATGATGAGGCCTTAGCAGCTTTCATCTTCCTCAAAGCTTTCATTCGCTCAATCCTCGCCCGCTTTAACATGGCAAGTTCAGTGATCTCCCTGATTAGCTTATGGTCAGCTGCATCCAATGATGGAGTACGTGGAGGCCTTGGAGGTTTGGGAGCCTTCTTATTACTGGACTTCTTACGTTTCTCCTTTTCTGGGGTATCATTCTCCACACATTCTACTGAGTACAACTTGCCACTCACATTCACCATGTCCATTGAAACTACTGTTAATTTTGACTCATTGCAGCATCCGCTATACCTATCCTCATCTTTTATACAAGAAATCTTAGTCAAGAAAATCTTTCCTTGTTTTGTTCTACCTGGAGAAGAGACATTCTTTGACTCATCTTCAACCACTGCCAACCCACTTTCAAGATCAATCTCAGTGTCATCATCTTTGACACCCTTATGATCCATCCCAAACCCAAAATCACAAAAAACTAATCCAACTCTTCTCCCTGCTTGTTACCCTACCCTACAAAATTAGGACAGCCCCAGAATGTCCTCTGAACTGTTTCCCCCTAAGAACTCAATCCACAACACAAAATCACCAAAGGGGTGAAAAAGGAAGAAAGTAAACCCAGTAATGGACTAGCCCTGCATCATAACAAGAAACATAATTCAATCAGTTATAAACACACAAAAAAAAGTTCTTTGAAGTAAGCCAAAGAAAATAAAGAAAAGTAGATAACTGGGAACTTCGAGGAACGAAAACAAGAGAAAGAAAGACATAAAGTTAAGGTTTTGAAAGTAGATTAAGGCAAGGTTTGTGGAAAAGGGAATACCTTGCTTGAGGGGAAGAGAAAGAAGACGAGATCCAATGAGGGACAAAAAGCATGAGAAATGGAGTTCACACCATTACAGGGAAGCTACCTCACTCACTGCAATTTAAAGATTTCAATTAAAATTTAAATCTTTCTCTTTCTCTTCATTGCCAGAGCCATTTCCATGTGACGTCTTCAAAAAAAACTGCACATTTATAGTACAGGGCGAAAATACTAGGAAGGAAGGAGCAATGCAGAACCGCGCCGACAGTTGGCAACTCTGTTTCACCCTCTTCCTCTCATTTTTTTTCCTTTCTTGTTTTTCTTATTATCTAATCACTTTTCTAAACCTTTTTCAAATGGATTTCGTTTTCGTCAAACTTTGTCTCAAAAACATGCTTTTTATAATAACTGTCTGCTTTGTTACCTTTGACTGAACCCAGTTTGAGTTAATATGAAATTGTCAAAATTTTATTTTATTTTATTTTGTTGAATACTTTCGATTATTTAATGAATAAATAAATATGTACAATTTTGTTATGGAAATTTTCTTTTTTTACTTTTTCTAACTTCTAGAATACTAAGAATTTTCATCAAAATCGTGTTAGTTTTAATGAAATTTTAAATGGATTTTATTTCCATCTGTCAGTGTCTCCACGCTTCTTCAGCATAGGTATAAGATGATGACACGCGTACAAAGAAGATAAAAAAGAAGTAACTTCTTTTAATAAATATTAATTTTATGAGCGGATAATAGAAAAAGAAAAAGTGACGCGTACATTAAAGAAATTAGAATAATAAAAATATGAATTAGTAACGTAATTTTTATTTTTTCTTCAAACGTTGTTCAGTGGATATATCATTTTACACGTTTTTGTTACCTAATGCTACTTTAGACACAGTTGTACTCGTCTTGTGGATACTTCTTCACCGACACTTCTTTTTAGGCTATTTTTTTTATTGATATAAATTCTTAAAAAAGAGTAAATTTATGAACGACAGATAGATTTTGTGTAGAAAAAGCACTCACAATGATAAGCCTTCTTTATTTGATCATGAGTTTAATTTTAAAATGGAAAAGTTTTCATTTGAAAAAATATATATTTTCTAAAACTTCTTAATTAAAATTAGTGACGCTTTAATTTTTAATCGAATAATATCAGAAGTAGGCCATAAACTTAAATATGTATAGAAAACACTCACAGCAATAAACCTTCCATGTTTGATATATTCGCTTAATTTTAAAATGGGAAGGTTTTCATTTTGAAAAATATTAACTTGATGAATTTTTTAAATTTCATTATTCTAATTGGAGTTGTATTCAAGGTAATAATATAATTTTAATTAAATAATTTCAAAATTATTTAAATTGATACACTTATATTGTATCTGGAAAAAACAATTAAAGTAATAAACTTTTACCTAGAAAAATTATTATATGACTTTGAAACCTATTAGTTTATAATATCAGTTAAGTTAAATTTCAAACGTTCGACTACATCAGGCATGCAACTTTATCAAATAGTTAAAATAATTAATCGTGATTGTGGAATACATTATTTATAAAACTCATAATTATGAATATTAAATTAAGTTTATATAAAGATATAGTTTATTATTTCTCTGTACATTTGTTTCGACGAGTAAGTTGTTTTTAGTTAAAAAATTAAAAAATAAATATATATTAGGAAAATATAGATATTTTTAAAGGAAACACTCAAGTGATAGTTGAGCAGTTTACTTTATTAATATAAATTACTTATTAATGATAATTAAGAGAAAAATAAGTAATTATCATTAATAAGTAATAATTGTTTTTATTATAAGTGGGTTGAATGAAAGTCTTTTCTCTTGTTTATTAATTTTATTATAATTTTTTATATTATTATTAGAGTGTGAGAAAACGAATTGGAATTTCTTTATAAAATAGTTTTTTTTAATTGATATGAAATATAAGAGAGTATTTTTTTGTTATTGTTATTATTTTGGTCATCACTATGGTTTGAGTTGGAGAAAATACAATATTATTAGTTCTTTTAAAGGAGTAGAGATATTTTGACAATATGTAATAATTATGTTTTCGTTAATGTGGAATATAAGAAAATATTTAGTTAAAGGAAGAAATTATGGATTAAGATTTTGTAGTCTTAATAAATAAATGATTCAAATTTTTTAGGAGAATAAATTATAATGTTGTTGAATAAATTAAGAAAGAAAATACAATTTTGATAAATATAAGTATTTAACCACTGAGATTGGTAATTAGTCAATAATGACATTAATAAATTTGTTTATATATTTGTTTTAATTTTATGGTGTAGGAGTCTTTTAAATAAAATAAATATATTTTAATTTTGATATAATAAATTACAGATACGATATGTTGAGTGTATGGATTTTATTTTACTAGAATGTGAAATTTTATTTTTTATTTTGATATATTGAATTATTAAATATATTTGAGTGTATTATAATTTTATTTTACCGCGTATGAAATAGTGTGATGCTTGTTTTTTTATTTTTTTGTTTTGATATAGTAAATTATTATAGATACATTGGAGTGTATTAGGATTTTACTTTAAAATATATGAAATGAAATAATGGGATATCTTAATTTAAGATTATTATATATCTGGATATAGTAAAAAGTAAATTATTGTTTTTAATGTATATATATAATTACACTTTTTAATGTATATAATTACTCTTATTAATACACATCATTATTGTCGCAATGTATAGTGTTTTTATCGTTGGTTTTTAAGGTACTTTCTACAATAATAATATTGTTATTATTGTTGTAATTGTTGTTATTGTCTTTTTAAAGTTATTATTTTTTATTTATATTATATCGTTGCAATTGCAAACACACGGACATCATTCCTAATGCTGTGATTAATTAATACGCATGTTAAACTAAGAAGAATGTGTAGAAGATTTTTAAATTTTATCCTTATTTTCATTATCGGTGATGAAATGATGATATGACAATAATATTTTATATAAAGATGAATAAAGTTTACAATTCGAAGAGATATCTTCTCTGATTGGTGAAAAATATATTATAAACATTAAATTTTATAAGAGGACAATTTTATTTTAGATATGTTTAGATTTAATTAATTAAAAAAACATATTTTGTTTCACATCTGATAATATTTAATTTAAAAATATGTTTAAGAATATTTAGACTTTTGTAAAAAATAATATAAATATAAATATAAATAAAACAGTGAGATGTTACATTATTTATCATGGAAAGCAATTATTAATGTTAGCATATATTTATATATATATATATATATATATATATATATATATATATATATATATATATATATAATATCTTCTAACACAATTTATTCCATAATTAAAATAAAATTATTATCAGAAACGAAAGAAATAAATGACCTAATGTTACCATAATTTATTAGTTTTCACTTTTAACCTCTGCTCGTGTTAGTTTGGTTTTCAACTCATAGTAAACAATTTTTCTGAACAAAACTGGTACTACAAAATTCATTTAGAATGAAAATTAGTAGAAGAAATCATATCTCAGTTCTGAAAAAAAATATATATTTACATTTGACTCTATATTTATCAATTCCTCATAAGTGGATAATAAAAAAAAATAATAGGAATGTGAATTTACAAGTAATCAAACATGAAACCTTGTATTTCTTATTTCAATTAACCTCTTATGACTAACAGTTCAAAGCTATTTCCGTGGATGATGAAGATCATCTGTTTACTAAAACATCTTAAATAAAGGTATAATGTTCCAACTTTTCTGCAGATAGTTTAAAAATTTAATAATGTGTAGCCAATTGTTTTTTCCTATAATTTTTAGTGTGAAGAAATTGGATTCAGCTGAATCGAGAACAAAAACAGCATGAAAAAATGGGATATGGGTAGGAGCAGTGCACCAAAATAAGTGGAAAGAAGAAAAGAAAAAGAAAAAAAAAAGTGCTTTGTTGTAAAAAAAAGGTCTCTCATGATTACCTAAAGACCAAGAATCACGTTGACTAAGGAGGGGTTTATATCAAATATTAATACAAATAAACCACTTTAATTTGTGAACATTGAGAGTAAAAAAAAAAAATCAAAGGTGAATTATTTTTCATATAGTTTATCATTAATTTTTCGTCATCCACTCTTAATTAAGTTTATTTTATTTTATTTTTATATTTTCTTATCAACTTATGGAAAAAGTGATGATGAACATGATGAAATAAGACGTTCAAAGAAAAAGGCATAAATAAAACAATGTCTTTTTTAATAGTGTTGTCGAAAGAAGAAGACACGAATAGAACAATGGTTTCGTTTTTCTATAAAGTACGTAGCTAACAAAGCGATTCTGAAATGAATTTTTTTTATTTACGAAATTCGAAGTCATATATTTAAGGTCAATTTCTTTTGTTTAATTTTTAAAAACAATAAGTCTTTTCTTATATTCAAGCTTTCGTTAATTTAATTATGCACTTTTATTTTCACTTTAATCTATACATTTTATGGTGGTTATGTTTAGTTTTAACTTTTAACTTCACTCATTTTTTTGGTTAATTTAAGAAATTAAAATCATAATTCGTTAATACTCGATAAGGAGTATAACAAAATCGTTAATAGACGTATAAATAATTTTTTTGTAAGATAGGACAAAAGAAATTGAAATTATAAGTTGCCAGTGAGAAAGTGTAAACATACAAAATAAATGTACTATATATATATATATATATATATATATATATATATATATATATATATATATATATATATATATATATTCTTAAAATTTGAGGTTTTTATTGAGGCACCGTCGTCGTCAAATTCTGAAATTTTGCAAATCAACAAAAAATGGAAACCTTTGTAGATTGGCACTGTTTTCTTCTAAAAGCAGTGGTAGGAATGAAGAACAATGATTGGTGGATTTGTAGCAGTAAATTATCTTTTTGAAAAAAGCTTAAAAAGAAACGATGGAGTCTTAAAGGATCAATAATAGTGAGATTTAGGATCTCTTTAAGAAGTGAGTGGACCTTTGAACATTAATTATCACATGCCCCATGAATTAATAAAATTCAAATAGAAAAATATAAAGATGAGAGAACCATGTGAAGAAAAAAATATAAACTTGAGAAAGATTTTCTTGGGATATTATATTGATAGATTCAATAGTTTTGACGTGAATAGTAGAATAAGTTGTGATAAGGGCTTTTGCAGAAGCACGTGGAGTTTGAACCCACGTCCAATAAGTAAGGTACAAAAGCACGTGGGTTCTGATATTTCAAGATTTGTCAGCCCTATCTGTTTCTGATGCCACCACCATAATAATAATATCTGAAATTTTGTGACTACAATAATGGATTAATAATCTTATTCTCTGGAAATGTTATATAATATTGATTTTTTAAATAATTAATTGCATTTGAGAATATTACTTTTTTATAACGTGATTCTTCTATGACTCTAGAATTGAAAAAATGAAGAAGGAATGAGACGAGGTAAGTCCTTTATGGTGACCACATAATGGTTTCAATTTTGATTCAACGCGTTTTCTGATGCCTTAATATTATAAAATGTGTATAAAAGCTTGTTGGAAATTTTCAACAAATAGTTTGAGATATGGTCAGAACTCTGCTCTCACTTCGTCAATCTAGAAAACTCTTAATTGTGGTTTCTCTTACCTGTAGCAGCTCAAATTCAACCATCAGGGATTAGATCTGAAGTGTAGTGTGTCTTACTTATCAAGATAATTAAAATTAAGATTAAGAATAAAATTATGCAAAAGTTACAACATTGTATACAGTAAGATCGTTATATAGATTATAGATTCTATTTTTCTAAAAACATTTATATAATACATACTTTTATAAGTAAATAAAAGAAACAAAAAAATATTTAGGGATATTTAAATAAAATAAAAAATAAGATATATATATTAGAAGTATTTTAATTTAGTTTTATTTTAATTAAATTAAAATTAATTCAATTTAATTAAGGAGGTGATGAAGGGTGTAATAGAAAAACTCTTAATCATAAACTCAAGTTGAAATTTATTTTTAACTTTAATTATATTAATTTTAATTGGTAGTGTTATCATATAAAAATTTAATTACATTAGGTTTTAATTAAAATTAATTTTGAACCAAATACATTCACTTAACAAATAAATAGTTAATACAAAAAATAATTTAAAAGAAAAATTATGATAACATAATTTTACAATTTTATTTGACGATCCTTATAGTTTTATTGATATAAAATATTATGTTAAATTTGGATCGCAAATATATACTATCCTACAATATTACAATTCATGATTTTAGTTATTTTTCTTCTACAAACTTGATCGAATTTGATCCATGTATTAAGTAAAAATAGACAAAGAAAAAAATATATAAAGAAAAATGATCTTAAATATATTATCTTATATTAAAATAATATTTTAACTTTTTTATATAAATTTATTTATAGTTCATAAATACTAAATTCTTCTTGAAAATACTAATGGTATTCCAAATTAATATGTTTTTTTATCTAGTCATTGGAGAAGGTTTTCATGTATTAAAACAAAAGAAGAAAGGTAGAAAGAAAAAGTTATTACAAGAAAAGGCCTACGAGAGACAGTCACACTGACTCCTATTTTGCTTTAATACTATAGAATATATTATAATATTTTACCATATCAATATGGTATTCATCTTTGTATTTTTTTTTAAATTACTGAATAATTTTTTGTATGTGAATTTTTTTATTCAAAATTTTATTATATTCTTTATTTTTGTCTTTTACTTTTTTATAAAAAATAGTTGTTGTTTAAAGATTTTATTTATTTTATCTCTTAGAAAAAAAATTCAATCATTATTTGAATTAGTGTATGCCTGTGTTCTTTATTTTTTTTCTATACAAAATTTGTTGTTGTCTAATGTTTTTTTTTTTTTTAGAAAAATGCAATT
>Ga0209489_103273_pt1 | contig 31840 bp, 21 predicted proteins | sample SiratrowhiteBW_FD_187527 | JGI IMG/M metagenome (GOLD analysis project Ga0209489, IMG submission 187527) | Root nodule microbial communities of legume samples collected from California, USA - Siratro white BW (SPAdes) (version 2) | ecosystem: Host-associated > Plants > Roots > Nodule | place...
TATATATATATATATATATATATATATATATATATATATATATATATATATATATTCATCATTTTTTAACACAGAGACATATCCATTATATTTACGAAGCTAACACATTAACATATGTTTAACGAGGATACCAAATTATCACAAGTAATGAATAAATAAAAAACTAAGTATTGTTTTCACATAGACTTGGCTCAAGGAAATAAATTATAGATTTTTAGGATTTGCAAATAAGGAAAAAGATAGACTTAAATAAAAATAATAATAAAAAAAAAGACAATTCAAATATAAAGAAATGTTGGAGGTTAACTTTATTGACCTTTTCTACATAACTTATTCTAATATTTATCCAACAATTTTAATTACTCAATTAATTCAATAATTCATGAATTTGATTTAACCTTAATTTCTTAATAGATAAATCTTAGATTGCTTAAAAAAATATTTTAATTTTTTAATATTGTCAAACAACCAACATTAAGGTTAGAGACTTAAATCTTAATTGATAGGTCTTACCTTATCTTTAAGATAAGTAGTACCAAATCAAACCACGAATATAGAGAACTGGAAAAGACTCTTCATGGAAGGAAAATGAAATTAAAGTTTAAAATATAATAAAACTTATATTTCCAATTTTAATTTTTCAATTGATCATTTATTATGATAAATATGTCACATATTACTTTTATTTATCACATTACTTTTATTTATCTAGGAATCCAATAACCATTATATATAGAAAATATTCTTTAAAAAGTTTTCCAGCCCCCAACTCGCCAATATTTACTATAAATTTTACCAATAGCATCCACTAAATAATTTCAGTGTAACATATAAAAAAATTATATGTAATTTTCTTATGTAATTTTAAATTTGAGTACATATCAAAATCTGTATGTACAACATTTTTCTTATAATATGATCACAATTGGTGAAAGAATCGACTCTCCCTCCCCCCAGTATATTTCAAGACAGAATATCATTGCAGTTAAGAATGAACCGTAATTAAAAATAACGCAGTGACATTTTTAAAATTAAGTACAATTATACTAGCGCGGTTGACGTGAGAACCGTGATGATAAGACACAAATAATTTAATATTGAAAACTGTGTTGGAGATACCAACGCGGTTCTGGAAACAACCGCGTTGGTATCTGCAAAACAATTTTTAAATTATTTTGCAGGAGGATACGACACGGTTGTTAGTGGGAACCGCGTTTGTATCTCCTTTTCTTAGGGCTCCAACTCTTCCCCCCTTGCGTGCCCTCTATTTCACTCTTCCCCTTTGCCATTACCTTTTCTTCTTCTTCTTCCTCCCTCGCAGTGCCATTCGCAGTGCCCTTCGCAACAACCTCTCTCTCGTCTCTCTTTCTTTGACATTTGAACTTCTCTTTCCGCGGTTTTGCTTCCGCGACTACCACCACCACGTCGAGGTGCTTCCGCGGCCAGCCCCACCCCCACCCAGACCCCACCACCATCTCTCTCTCTCTTTGACATTTTCTTCTTCTACCGCCGCGACGCACGAGTTTGACGTTGGAGAGCTCCGGCCAGGGGGAGAGGAGGAGGAGGTGGAGCATAGTGAGGTCGCGTGCTTTTCCGTAAGCTATTTCCGGTGAGATAATTCAAATTCCAAGGTATTTCTATTTTTAATATTTTATTCATTTTATTTTATGATATGATAATGTACTGAAGAATTTTTGCTAGAGAGAGAGTTTATTCATGATATCAACGGATATTGTAACCCTCCGAAGCAACATTTCGTTCTCCCCATTGAAGTTTTTGAGAAAATCTCAATTTGGAAAAGCGGCACCAACAACATGGCAGTGCAATATTGCCGATACTCCTTCACCCACTTTATCATTTTCTCCCTTTTAAAAAAATTATTAGTAATTTGTTAGTAGCTTTAGAATAATAATATTTGAATATGTATTATTAAGCATTAGAAAGAAAGTGCTAGTATTGAAAATAAATAGTTGTATTTTTTATTAGTGTTTGTTAAGTTTGTGCATTTGTGTTTGGAGCAGGACAAAGTGCATAAGAGAAGGGGAAGTGGAAATCCAGTTTACAATTAATGATTTTGAAATCTTCCTTTTGTTACGGATTAGTAATGTGAGTGAGAAGGTGGGAAGCCAGTCACCTTTGGATACTGATTAGTAATGTGGGTGGGAAGGTGGAAAGCCAACCACTGATTAGTAATGTAGGTGGAAAGGTGTAAAGTCAGCCAAGGACACTGCCCCTCTTATTGAAAAAAGAGAAAAGAAATATCACTGTTATTGTTAATAAAGAACCTCAGTGGTATGTCTCATCTTTTATTGCGGTTATTTAATTATACTAATATTTTAATACTTTTTTTCGGATAAATTTATTACGGTTTTATAACAACATTTATAAAGTTTTATAGAACCGTGATTACTGTCGTGAAAAAAATTCTTACAAGAACATGGAAATTGGGATGAAAACATGTACTTAAATAGTTGCAGGATTTGAGTTAAATAGTTGGAGGATTTGAGTCACAATGTAGCATTAGGTATTATTGATCTGCTTCGCTAGGTGGGGCATTCTTTAATTACTTTTTGTTATCTTATAATCATGGTATTGATAACGATGAGTTAACTCATGCTTTATTTTATATTTATATTAATAAAATAGGACTCAAAATCGGATCACTCAATTAAAAGACAAAAGTTATAACTTGTGCCAAGCCAACTAATGGTGATCATTACTTGCAAATTTTGTAACACTTTTTATAGTATTTTACAAAATATTTAATTTATAATATCTACAATTTGTTCTAGTTACTAAATATTAGTGTGCCTTTTCTTATTTTGTTATGTTTAATTTTTTAAATTGATTCTATGAATCTTTAATTAACCTTCATTCCAAAAATGATACATATATATTCCATTAATTGGTACACTTATACATTGAACCCGTGAGTGTAAGTTTGGATATCCATGTCACGAGTGGCGGGGCTTAGCATTGTACTAGAGTTTTCTAAACTTTATATATAAAGAAATTTTGACACTCCAAAATATTTTTTTGAATATCCACCACCTTGAATGCCAAACATGGATTTGCATGTTTCTCAGTGTATTAAACAGAGAAGCAATAAAAGTGATGGATAGAAGAAGAAAAAAAACCTTGGGAGCATTTTTAGTGATAATTTTAACAAAAAAATCTTAATAAGATCTATTATTTAGAAGAGTTTGTATCAAAGGAAAGATAATATATTTACTATGGAGAATACATTTTTCTACACGAACTTTCAAAATCCGTAAAAAATGATAGAAACGGTTTGTATTTTAATTTCTCTCTTACTAAAAAAAATTAACAGTAAAATTTATAAAAAGTTGTTCAAAATTTAAATCACTAAAGTAAAAATAAAAAGAAAAATCAAGAAACCTTATATATTCTTCGTGGCAAGAAAAGGTCTACCAAAAAGTAATACCATATCTCAAATCTTGCATTTAAAATGCTCTTAGAAGATAATAGACATGAAAAAGTAGGCAATTGTTTCGTGTAGCCATGTAAAGGATATAAGTGTTCCTATGGTTAATATAAAAAGGATTTGGGTTTTGGTCGACCCGTTGGTGTGTCGGATATGTTATTCTCGTCGAAACAACGTTGTTTGCAATGGCAGTTGTTTCCCCGTTTCATTTGTTCAAATGTAAAATTGAATTTGTTTGATTTAGAATTGATTTGAATCAGCGAAGTATTCGATATTGTTGGACTATTCACGAGCACTCATGGAGGGTGGTATGCGACAGTGTGATGTGCAGGTTCAGGTGTTAGGAGGTTTTGTTTTGGTTTTCGGTAAGGAGATTCTAGAACATTTCCGGAATAGTCATTTCTTAATACAAAACTGATTTTCGAAATTCTTAATTAGGAATACAACAATTACGTTTTGAAAAGTTATTTTCAGAATTGGAAAATTAAGCTTTCGAAACACAACACACCCTCCCAATCGATTTTGGAAAGACTTTTCTGAAACGGAAATCTAATCTTCCGAAAACCCTTTTTGGTAACCCAATAAAAATGACAAGGGCAGAATTAAAATTTTCAAACATTGATGCGGTATAAGAAGCAATTGATGAAGTGCAGTAAGCAATATCAAATTTTTGGAAAGAAAAATAAACCTTTTGGGCGGACTCTAACTTCGATTGAACACAGATCCAAAAATACTAAAATATCCTATCATTAATTTTTGGAAAATATTTTTTGAAAAATTTTTAGAAAATATTTTCTAATAAAAAATTTATATTTTGGAAAATAATTTTTAAAATATATTTCAGAAAATATTTTCTAAAATATAAATTTTATATTTCAGAAATTATTTTTCAAAAATACATTTTAAAATATTTTTTCCGAAATATAAATTTTATATCTTGAAAAAGATATTTCGAAATGTATATTCAGAAAGTATTTTTTGGAATATATTTTTATTGAAAGGGTGATTCTAGAATTTTTTAAATATGATAGGGTGCATGTTAAAAGTGATGATGGGGTGCAGAAAGTTTTTGCCTCACATGAACTAGGTTGCAATTCTTTTGGGGCTGCTATCATGACCCAATCCTCTAAAACAAATTATGTAAGCCCAAATGCAGGTGTTAACCCAATTTGATAATTGGAGCATTCATTAGCCGAAACAATTTCATAAAACCATCTCACTTCACCGTGTGTGTGTGTGTTTTTTTTTGTGAGGAATTGATTCTAGTTTGTTGATTGAGATTCATATTCAGTTTTTCAATTCACTATTTTCAAGTTTCAATTGATTGAATCTTTCTTTAAAGAATCTTAACATCTTACAGTTTAGATTTTTTAACTGATTGAAGTGCTTGACTGTGTGCGTGTTATTTTTCTGTTCAATTAAGTGTTTTTCCTGAAGATTCAATTGGATGATTATGTGAAATTGTATTTTATAAAAATTTAATTGACCATTTTTGTTTTTTCAATTGATTGAATATGTTCTGTATTGTGTTGCAAGTTCATTTTAATCGATTGATTTTGTATTTCAATTAATTGATTTTGTGTTGTAATTCAAAACTCTCAAAATTAATTTTTATAAAGGACTTATATTCTTTCTATTATTTCTTTTCACTATTTTTTAAAAATCTTTGTAAGTTCAATTCACCTCTCTTCATGAACTCAACCTAAAACTCTTTTCAATTAGTATCATCTATCTTGACTAGTCATTGTCGATTGCCAATATTATTATTATCAGTATCATTATCCATGTTGATATGCAGTGTAATGAAAAACAATATTGTAAGAACAGTTGTCTCTAGAATGGGGGTTGAATGGAACTTGAACTCAATTCATTGTAAACAAAAAAACCACCCATCAAGATCATCCAAGGCAAGAATATATAAGCACAGATGAAACAATTTTATACTGTTTACCCTAATCTCTTGGATTACGTCCAGTTCTCCCTTAAACAAACTGTTCAAGCGGTTCCACTATTCATTAAACAGTTATAACAAGTACACAAACCCCCTCTAGGTTACAACGAGTACAAAAACCCCTCAAGGTTACAACGAGTACACAAACCTCTCTAGGTTATCCGAGTACACAAACCTCTCTAGCTTGTACCAGTCTCAATCTCCCTCTGAGATCAAGACCACTCAAGATTGAAAGAAACACTCTCAAAAGAGAGAACAATGAAAGCTCATATCAAGAAGTAGACTTTAAGCCTAACTCAACCTTACAAAACCGGCTTGTAAGGTGAGACTTGCACCCACTTTATAAACTATTGAAAAGCCTTATCTCTAGTCGACGTGGGATCTCTAACACCCCCCCTCACGTCGAGACTCCTCAACTCGAGCGTGAAACTTATATGTAAGGGTGGGCCAATAGCAGTCCGATAGTGGATGACTCGATAGGCCCAACAACCTTGCTAGGATAGGCTCTGATACCATATTATGAAAATAAAAAGATGAACAAAAATATAAACAAAGGATATGAGAATGAAAATATTTTGTTTTTTTATGTGTTGATAAAAAAAAAAGCTGAATATATACAAATAATGTACCCAGTCTAGATATAACTAAAGAAAGAAAATAAAAAAATATTACAACCTGATACTATCATAAAACAAAATAAATAGAATTGATCATAATTTGATTCTTGTCATAAAGACAAAATCAAATAATTAATATTTCTTTCCTTTTAACAATTTGATCTTGTCATAAAGACAAAATCATAGAATTGATATTAGTTTCCTTTTATAAGTGTTGTATCCATATCTTCTGAAATGGCCCCGCAAGTTGGGGAACAAATATTAATGAGACCCAACTTGGAACAAATATTCTTGAAAGATTGAGGACCTAAGGCTTTTGTATAAATGTTTGCTAGTTGCTCTATGGTGAAAATGGGAAGCAAATGGATGAGATCTATTAGCACCAGGAGTTGCTGTATTGATTTGATGAAGCCAAACCAACCACAACTAAAGTTGCTGAGTTAATTTGGAGCAGCCAGCCATGTTGACCAAGTCAAGACCAAGTGCTGTCAAGTGAAGATGCATGGAGTTTGCATGGAGTTTGGTGTTTTAGGTTTAGGCTTTAGGTGGTGTTGGTGTGTCTAGATTGAGGTTAAATCTGTGATGATGAATGTGCTGATCATTGATAAGCTCTACTGAGAAAATTGGCTTTAGCAAGGTTTTAAAAATCATTAAAAACAGATTTCAGATTTTGATAAACCGTTTTAACTGTCTTTTAAAATTTAGTCGACTGAATGTCAAATCAATCGACTAAAGTTTGACAGCTGTCACTACAGTTGTTTATAAATAGCTGGTGCGTTTTTCAAAAGAGAATAACACAGAGAATTTTCATACATACTACACTGATTTGATTTGAGAGAAAACGCTATCACCTTTTTGAGATCAAGATCATTTTGAAGTTTTCAAAAAATTCATCAAGAACTGGTTTTCTTCAATCTGCTGGAGCTTTGGAAACTGACTGCACACTTCTACATCATTGATCTGACCTTAGCCTAAGCACTCTATACCTGTTTCTTCTCACATTTCTAATCTGTTGTATAGAGTTGCTTGAGTTAGTTGATTTCTGTGTTAATCCTTCATCTGTATTGAAACTGCTACTGTGTTCTTGAATTAATGGGGTATAATTCGTGGTACAGTGAGACTGTATTGGTGGTTCGCCTACTGCGGGGTGTAGTGTGAGGCGTTTCTTGGTTATACAGTGGGTTTTGTATAACTGTGACTTGCTGTTGGTGTCAGCAAGGGTGTTTTTGAAACACACAGTGGGTTTCTGTGTGGTTTCTTGGTCTGCTGTGGGTTCAGCAGTGGTCTACTGCGGCGGGCAGTGAGACGTTTCTGGGTTATACAGTGGTTTTTGTATAACTGTGACTTGCTGTGGGTTTCAGCAAGGGAGTTCTTGTAACGCACAGTGGAATCTGTGTGGTTTCTTGGTCTGTTGTAGGTTCAGCAGTGGTTGCTGCGAGTGCAGTGTATTCTTGTCGTGGGCAAGTGTTGTAAACTTGATCAGTTGATCATTTTTAGTGAAATCCTTACTGTGTGTGAGGGACTGGACGTAGCCCGGTTGGTGGGTGAACCAGTATAAAAACCTTTGTGTTCTTGAATCTTCTTTCTCCTTCTTGATCACTGATTTAATTGACTGGTTCACTGTATAAACTGTTTTCAGAATCTATAACTAAACTATAATTGATTTAAGACTTAAACATCTTTAAATAATTGTTTCTTTTATAAAAAGAATTCTTATTTTGTTTGGTTCATTATAATTCGAACTGTTAATTGAATCGAAGTTGATCAGTTTATTCTGTGTAGTTAACTTTTGTCTGTTTCTGTATAGTAAACTAAATCGCTTTCGTACTTACTTTTGGATTCTGATAAAACTGTTTAGTTTGCTGCATTGTACTGTGACTTGATTGTATTCTGTTTACTGATTTATTCTACTGCTCTGCTCAGTAAAGTCAATAAAGATCCAGTTTATCAAGCTGATGTGAATTTTCTTAAAAGGTCAAATAGTTTTGAAAAAGATTTTGAAATCCAATTCACCCCCCCTATTGTATGTCAGCCAACACAGTTTCTTACAAGATCCTTTTTCAATTTTTCTCTAATAATAATATTCTGTTAATGGATTTAACCATTTAAAGCACACACGCACACGCGCACACTAATGAAAACGTTGATGTGTGCAGTTGTTTCAATCCAATTAAGCCATGGAAAATGGAGGAAACAACGAATGTAACAATGTAGTACAGTATGGACTAAAATGGAGTGATTCAAAGTAACGAAAACTTCATGCAAATGGAAGTAATGACATGTTGTGGTTGAGTGAAAGTGGTGAAACAAGGTGATTGGAAGAGGTAAGGCCAACTTCCAACAGAATCCCTAAGTTAGTCTTTTAAGAGAAACTAACAAAGATGTAGTTCAAGAACCAGATGTGCTGGAAAATTTCAACAGCAAAACACTAGTTCAAATCAAGCTTGTTTTACACTTTGCCCAGACCTCTATATTAATAGAAGGAAGGAGAGGAAGAAGCTTGTAGGGAAAACTCTCTAAACCTGGCTTCTATGACAAGCTTCTATGACAAGCTTCTAACCATAACTTTTATGATAAGTTTCTCAAACCTAGATTGCACTCTAAGACTCTCACAAGGTGATGACAAGTGTCACAAGGAGAGAGCTTCACCCATATCCTATCTTGGACTCATTGATCAAGCCCAACATTATTTATGGGCCTCAAGGCCCAACACTTACACAACATGGCCCAAAAATACAAAGCCCAAATACAAGACCCAAATTATTCTAAACAATTTATACAATTTAGAGAACTTTCCCTTGATGCTCTATTTTCTCCAAAGTGATCTCTCCAGGTTTGCATTTGGGCCCGAGCAACTAGTTGAAAGCCTAAATAGGCTCAAATGGGCCCAATCTTCTAAAAAGCTCTTGATTTATCTTATTGTACTTTGTCCTCTTTATTCTTTGACTAAGGTGATTGGAACATATTCCATCACACGCTCTCACACACACACACTCACACATACACACATGCGTGTGCACACACAGTGATGTGTGAAATGCATTGTTAGTTGGATTGATGTGAAGTTCTATATATGATACTTGTTTGGGAAATACAATGTTTATTGAATTAACTCACACTAAGTTGAATTTAGAGTTTGAGGTAACTATTTTTAGTAAGAGTATTGTGTAGAATTGGTGTTTTTGACAAGTACAAAATAATATAATTGGTAAAATGATATTTGTAATACATACCCAAAAACAATACTTTGTGAATGTGGACGTATATAGCTCTAGCAGGGACTACCACTTAAACAAAGCTCAATGGTGATTAATCATTGCATACACCTCTTAAATGTATCTCAAGTGCTAACATGGAAGCTCAATCCATGGCTTAAAACTTGAGTGAGAGAGATGTTGAGGTAGTTCTCTGTTCTCTAAGTCACTCAACCTTCAAGTGAAAAAATGGATGCTTAAACGTTGGTTTGGTAGTGGTGCATGGTGTTTTTGAAACATGATGGATTGGTAAAGAGAGCATGCTCAAGGGAGGGCCAGACTATATCAATTTTCTCTTTTTTATAGCTCTATAGTTAGTGTTGCTCAAGTGTTGTAAGCTCTCGCTCAATTTCTCTATTAAAGGAAGCAAAGTGAGATAAGTTCACTCAAGCAAAATGTGCATAAGATGTTGTTGTATTTAACTAGTGAGACACACATGTGATTTTATATATGTGTATGCTTATATATGTAATGTGATGATGATAATGATATGCATGCCATTTGATATTATATTTATTAATGCATATTGTAGGTAGATATCTGTATTACATTGTTGTCTAACGTAACTTGTATATGTTGATACATAGTGTGGTATGACCTTTACAGGTATATGATAAAGAAATATTTTGGATGATATCGTGATTCAAGAAATATTATGTAGATTAATGACTTATTTATGATCTATGTAATGTAGATTAAGACATAAGATGGTAATAAACTAAAGGACAATAATGTAGGTGTCACAAAGTTGTCATTGAACTACATATATTTATTTGATTAAAAAAAAAATTAAAAGAACAATTATACAATAAATTAGCTTAAATTCACGTTAAGCCTGGAGGATAAGACTCAACATATAAGTATTAAACTTTAAATAGCGAATTTGATATTGTTGACCTTTTTCGGCAAGTGTACCAAGTCAAAAGTAATATACATTTATAAAATAAGAATGTCGATCCCACAGAGAACAATTTTGCTATTAAATCTCAAATTCACGACTCACTAAGCAAATAAAAGTTTCAAGATGATTTGATTATAATTTGAATTAACAAGCAATAAAGACAATTAAAGAATAAATAACAATTATAAAAAGGAGTTTGTATGATCTTAAAGGACTCTGGGATTGAACTTCATCTATCTCCCTCATTCATATTTTGGATTTGATAATAAAGTACAATATTAGTAACTACTCACTATTGATGCACATATAATAATCATTCACATCGATTCCTTTGATATGAAATTCATAAGGTAATTTCCTAAACACCGATCCCTCAACTATCTAGTAAATTACCCAGCATTAAGAACAGATGTTATAGTAATCAATACACTGAAACCTATCCCTAGTATTCCAATATATTGAGTATTTTCATCTAAGTCAGAAACTCAAAAGTACTTCTCACTTAAATTCAAGAATCAAAATCAAGACTCTATTGATAAGATAAAATCTAGCATTAAGTGCAAGATGAAAATACCAATGGAGTAGAAACTGAATATTATATTTAAAATCACCAAAATACAAATGAGTTCAAAAGATTACATTCAATCCCAAAGATGAAGATTTAGCTACTCATGGTAGCCATTACAACCCAAGAAAAGAAAGATTACAGGGAAGAAGAAGAATCGCGAAATTACTCTCGTTCTTGACGACTGCTCTCCTTCCTCCAGATCCAGATGCCTTACAAAACCCTAAAAATTTCCTTTTAAACTCGGTTTTGGGCCTAGGTTAAGTGACTTTTCTCTTGGGCTTTTTTTATTTTAAACTTTTTATTTCTTTTCTTCATGAATCTTCCAATCTATCATTTTCTTCATTTTTTTATACCTGAAATTTCACAATAATTGAGATTAAATGATATTCTTTAACTGAGGACTCAAAACATAAATTTAAATCCAAAAACTCTAAAATTTGGAGTAATTACTATTTTAATTAATACTTAAACCCACAAGTACTCAATCTTTCTCATGTATAAAAACACTCAAAATTGACACTTATAAACTCCCTCCAAACTAGAATCTTGCTTGTCCTCAAGCAAAGTAATTGGATTCACACACAAAAAAGTTTTTTTAAAAAAACAGTGGTTACTCAAAAATCAGACCCATGGTTCAAGCATCAGAACAACTTTCATTTTCAATACAAAAATTCAATATAAGAGAGATCAAATATTCTAAGTCAAATTAAAGCAGGAAAAAGACACAATCAATATACAAGAGAAACAACTCAAACAAAAACGTGATAGTCTAATTGAGGAATTTCTCTTTTAATATCTCACAGGGTAATGTCTCTCTCAACTTCTACTAACTCTGAACAAATCAAAGTTACCTTTCATTTTTAGTCAAATCACAAACACACAATCAACATGAATCTTAAGGTCTTTTAAAGGTTGTAATGAGGCTGGGCTATCAAGAAAATTGGTTTTTCATATAACAAAATGCACACTTCAGACAAGGAGAACATATCTACAACTGAGACAAAATTTCTCTTTGAAAGAATTAATCTACCAACTTTTGATTTCTTCCATCCATCATTTTTTTTTTGTAATTCACTTTTTTTTTCTTATTTATTTCAATTTTTTTAGTAGAACAAAAGAGTGAATTATCTAACCCATTTCTTTACATAACTAGCATCTCAAAGCTAAATCAACCATTCCCATTATGAAAATTGTACCTATGTTCTCCTTCCTCAAGCATGCTACGAGGGTGCAAAATCATATATCAATTGAAGGTTAGGGTGCAACAAAGAAAATTTTAGCTCAAAGGGTTATAAAAAATAATTGGTTATAAACTGTACCTGGTTAGCTTTTTGGCTTTGGGTTAAAGTGTCTATATACAAAAATGACTTAATCATCTCCATGTTTTCATTTGTGAAGTAAAATAACACAAAAAATCAGGCAAAATCAACTTGATACATTACTCAATAGAACTCTCAACTCTCAACTGTTTAAAGATTCACAACTCACTTGGCTAATTAGTTTAATTCCTCAATTTTTATCAATCCTTTTTCTAGTCATAACCTTGTTCAATTTTAATGTATCAATTACCCACTCAACCTAAACTCAAAAATTGTAATCCACTCAATCTTTCTCAATTCAATAAACTGATCTGACTTAGAACAATCATGAGTCTAATTTTTACTCAACCACAAAATTATGCTAAGTACCACATATCAAACACAAAAGAAAATATAACAAGAGCTCAATTACGAAAAATTAAAGAAAACATCAAATTAAAAACTCATAAACACTGGGTTGCCTCCCATGAAGCGCTCGTTTAACGTTATATAGCTTGACCCCTGATGCTCATTAGTCGCTCAGATGAATCACTGTTCTTTGAAATTTCTTTTGCCTTCTCTAACTCTTCCCAACATTTCTTTACTTCTATTTCTTCTATTTCATCAATACTATTGGTGAGAGCTTTCATCAAAGGCTCAGAGGTACAAATTATTTTCTTCTGTTCATCACAAATTTCATTTAAAACATCCATTTTAAAACATTCTTTTGCTCCACTTGTTCAAAAATATCAAAGCTTACTTCTTCATCTTGAACACACACCTTAAGCTGCCCTTTATCAACATCAAAAATTACTCTAGCAGTTTTCATGAATGGCCTTTCTAAAATTAAGAGGACTTCAGTATCCTCCTCCATATCCATGACCACAAAATCAACTGGGAACAAGAATTTGTCAACCTTTACTATCAAGTCTTCAACAACTCATAAGGATGTTTTGTAGACCTGTCATCTAACTGTAGAGTCATCCTTGTAGGTCTCACTTCAACATCTCCAATTTTCTTTAGCATGGAAAGAGGTATAAGATTAATGCTTGCTCCGAGGTTCAATAAAGCTCTTCCCACTATGAGATTTCCTATGCTAACAGGCAAGGTAAAACTTCCTGGATCTCTAGATTTTTGTGGCAAAGATTTCTGAATAATAGCACTACATTCAGCTTCTAATTCAACTGTCTCTTGCTATAAAGCTTTCACTTCTTGGTCAACAATTCTTTCATAAATCTGGCATAAGTTGGCATTTGCTCTAAGGCTTCAGTGAGAGGCATATTGATCTGTAGTTGTTTTAGGATATGCATGAATGTTATAAATTGTCTCTCTTTACTCTTCCTTGAGGAAGCATGTTGATAAGATATATCTTTTAAAGGAGCAACATTTTTTAAAGGAAAGCTTCTCATTTTATTTTCACTCTTTTTATTTTTCTCTCTGTTTTCATCACCACTCTCACTTTTCTCTCTATTCTTCTCCTTTTCTCCCATACTCTCAATTTTTTCTTCCTCAACTTTTTTCTCTCTCCCAACAAGATTGTCACCAATTTCTTCTTCTACAACCTTTCCACTCCTTGTTGTGATAGAGTTACAATGTTCCTTTGGATCAATTTGAGTGTTGGTTAAAAATTGACTCCCTTGTTGACCTGCTATTTGTTTTGCCAACTGGCCTAGTTGTGTCTCAAGATTTCTGATTGAAGCTTCAGTATTTTTATGATTAGCCATAGAAGCTTGCATGAATTTCTCCAAAGTCTCCTCCAACTTGGTGGTCCTATATTGAATTGAAGGAATTTGTTGTTGCTTCTGAAAATAAGGTTTCCTATTAGATGATCTAAAGTCCTAGTTCTGATTGCTCATCCATCATTGAGACATATTATTATTTTGATAATTACCTGAGAACCCTCCTTGCCTTTCTTGATTGCCGATATAATTAACCTCTTACTGAAAAGGATTATTCTGATAAGAGCACTGCCCGTTAGGATGATTACCTCCACAAAAATCACAACTCATGAATTGACTTTGATTTTGGAAAGATTGTACAACTTGTAATTGTTGAGGCAACTTTGCCATCTGTTTAGTTAGTGCTTCCATCTGTTGCGTTAAGATTTTATTTTGAGCTAAAAGGGCATCTATGGTATTGAGATCAAGAATCCCCTTCTTCTATTGCACTGTTTTTCTATCATGTTGAGCTTGATAATTTATAGAAGTAAGAGCATCAATAATTCTTATTGCCTGCTCTACATCTATTGCCATCATTGTACCTCCAGCTACTACATCCAATATCATCTTTGTATCAGCTCTCAAACCATTGTGGAAAATACTTAGTTGGGCAATATCTTCAAAACCATGATTTGGGCATCTTCTCAACATCACTTTGAAGCGTTCCCAAGAATCACAGAATGCTTCATCTGACCCTTGTCTGAATGTAGAGATATCAGATTTTGGCTTGATGTAGTGAGAGATTGGAAAAAAATTATGTACAAATTTTTCCTCTACATCATTCCAACTTTTCACACTCTAATTTGGATGAGATTTGAGCCATTCTTTTGCTTTGTCCGCCAAAGAGAACATAGACAATTGCAAATAAACAATCTTAGTGTCACCCTCTTCAAAACTCATAGTTCCAACCAGCTCGTAGAAAATGGGCAAATGTGTGTATGGATCTTCATTATCCATCCCAGTAAACTGATGACTACTAATCAAATTCAAGAAGGCTGGTTTCATCTCCATTGTTTTAGTGGTGGTCAGTACTGTTATGCTGGAGAAGTGTCTTGGGCCTTGCTGTAGGGCATAGTCTCCAAGAGTCATTCTTGGTGGGGGAATCCTCTCCTCAGCCATACTGGCCTCTTCTTGTATCACTTAAGTATCTCTGTCAAAGATCGTAAATGATTCTTCTCTTGTTTGACTTTGTTATTCTCTTCTCTTCCTGCTTCGATTCTTCCTAGCTGCTCTTTTACTCTCTAAATCAAATTCTAATTGATCTTCAAGAACCTATCCTCTCAATATCATAAATCAAAGACAACTCAAGCAAGGATTAGCACAAAATAATTTATAATTTTTTTTCAAATAAATAAGAACAAAAGAAAAACAAAGAAAATTTATTCACAATACTTAATGAGTTATGTTCCAAAATTTAAAAACAAAAACTGTTCCCCGACAACAGCGTCGAAAACTTGTTGACCTTTTTCGGCAAGTGTACCGAGTCAAAAGTAATATAGATTTATATAGTAAGGATGTCGATCCAACAAAGAACAATTTTGCTATTAAATCTCAAATTCACGACTCACTAAGCAAATAAAAGTTTCAAGATGATTTGATTATAATTTGAATTAATAAGCAATAAAGACAATTAAAGAATAAATAGCAATTATAAAAAGGAGTTTGTATGATGTAGAAGAATTATGGGATTGAACTTCATCTATCTCCCTCATTCATATTTTGGATTTGATAATAAAGTACAATATTAGTAACTACTCACTATTGATGCACATATAATAATCATTCACACCGATTCCTCTGATATGGAATTCATAAGGTAATTTCCTAAATACTGATCCCTCAACTATTTAGTAAATTATCCAGCATTAAGAATAAATGTTATAGCAATCAATACACTGAAACCTATCCTTAGTATTCCAATATATTGAGTATTTTCATCTAAGTCAGAAACTCAAAAGTACTTCCCAATTAAATTCAAGAATCAAAATCAAGACTCTATTGATAAGATAAAATCTAGCATTAAGTGCAAGATGAAAATACCAATGGAGTAGAAACTGAATATTATATTTAAAATCACCAAAATACAAATAAGTTCAAAAGATTACATTCAATCCCAAAGATCAAGATTTAGCTACTCATGGTAGCCATTACAACCCAAGGAAAGAAAGATTGCAGAGAAGAAGAATCGCAGAATTGCTTTCGTTCTTGATGGCTGCTCTCCTTCCTCCAGATCCAGATGCCTCACAAAACCCTAAAATTCTCCTTTTAAACTCGGTTTTGGGCCTAGGTTAAGTGACTTTTCTCTTGGACTTTTTTTGTTTTAAAATTTTTTATTTCTTTTCTTCATGAATCTTCCAATCTATCATTTTCTTTATTCTTTTATATGTGAAATTTCACAATAATTGAAATTAAATAATTTCCTTTAACTCAGAACTCAAAACATAAATTTAAATCCAAAAACTCTAAAATTGAGAGTAATTACTATTTTAAGTAACACTTAAACCCACAAGTACTCAATCTTTCTCGTATATAAAAACACTTAAAATTGACACTTATCATATATAAATATAAATGAGATTAAGGTCTAAGAGACCATAAATTATGTGAAAAGAAAGTAAAATGTATAAGAAGTAATATAGTTATATATTTACTAATAATTTGTGTCATACAATATTTAATTGAAAACTTGAAAATACTTCAAGTATGAAAAACACACTACAAAATTAATTTAAACGCCAAATTGAAAATAATATGTTATAATGTGTTGTAATGCCATAATTTTTTTTTTTTTAAGAAAATCAACTTTTACTTTGAAACGTCACATGTCTTCTAAGTGTACAACTTCTACTATCACATAAACCCGGAGAGAGGCTATATACCATGTAAATGTATATTTTAATTTTAACAAACTTCCTTTTAATAGAAAAACAAAAATAAAGTAACTTTTTTTACGCTAAGAAACTTTTTAATAATTTTGTTACTTTCATGAACTAAAAGGATATTTTGAACACTAAATCTTCTATTTATCGGAAAAATAAAATTCATATAGATATGATTAGAGCATACAATTGCAGTCCTCAGTGTCCTATTGTGGTAGTATTATTATTAAAACTAAAGTTATTGAGCTTGGTAGGAGGGAGAGATAATTGAAGAGATGAATTTTCAATGAAAACTGTGGGACACTGCTATCCCTTCAGAATGATTAGTGCCTCTTTTGTTTGGAAACTGTAGTAATTGGAGATATCAAACATCTGAGTGAGCAGTGCTCCTGCGAGTTCGTTACTGTCATTGTGGAAACCAAGTAAGTTTTTCATGGAATACAGAGAAAGGTCATGGAAGGTCACGAATCCCTAGTGAGAAAAAGCTAGCAAGTAGCCACCCTATCATCATAAAAGCCAACAAAGAAGTCAAACTTTGCTACACTGACAAAGCTAGAACAGTCACAATTAAAAATACAAGTTTATAGTAACTTGGTTTTGGATTTTCTCTATTTTAATACCAACTACTATCACATTCTTTAGTCACCTACTTTGAAAAAGAATTGGTGACATTTTCTCCTTTCATGCTCCCCTTGTCCCCTCTGGTCCTACCACACCAATCAATGATTCAACACCTTGATGTTTATCGTCCCTTCTATTATATATCTGAATACACACAAATTATCTCTAGTTTAGTCACGGTCATATATGCCAGCCATTATTCACTCACACCCCAAAAAAACCTTTGTCTTTGTTTGCAGCAGCACACACACAAGACCCTCCAACAAAGTTCCAAAACAGTCCAAACCCTCAAATTCCTAGGTATCTTATTTGCTTCTTGTCTTCACACCACAGCCATCATTACCTCACCATTTCCATAAAGTCACCCTCCAACCTTATATACTTGTTGGACACAACTTGGTTGCTTTCCAACAATAAAAACATGGGTCACATGAGCTACAACCGAGTTAGCAGTGGCAAGAAGGTATCAAGGTGTAGAGGATTTAGATTGAACCCCAGAAAGCTTTACGTTCTCAGGCTACGCAAGAGGTTCAACTTCTTTCTTAGGCTCTTTGATAGTTGGAAACTGTCCTATGTTGAGGCTATTCAACTGCTCAAGAAAGTGGTTTGCAGAAAAGGTGGGTTCAGAAGAAACAACAGCAACAACAGTAGCAGCTGTTTGGTAAGGGAGGATTGTAGGATGGGACCTTGTGGTAGGTCCAATTCTTTCTATGCAGAAGCCATTGCAGATTGCTTGGAGTTCATCAAACGAACATCTATTTCATCCATGGACCAAACTCAAGACCCTATTAGCCATATTCAAGATAGAAACTAGAAACTCATCACTGCTTTTTTGGTAGACAGAATATATTCATATGCAGAACTATGAGCTTTGCTTCCTTATTTCTTGCTGTCTATTAAGATTTTTGTGCATTCCTTTGTTGTTTATTTTTTTGTTTTGCATCTCTAGGATTGCATGAAAGATATTGCTGCTGCACTCCCTGTGAATATTTCATCTCTAGTTTTGCATCGGTGATGATGGATCATTCTCTGTACAAATGTTTTGAGAAATGTCAGAAAATTTAATGTGTTTTGGTGTTGAGTTTTCTTCTTTGTGGTGGCAAATTGCAGGGAAGATTCCCAAGTTTGGATTACTACCTAACGCGACATTAATTTTTTGACTAATTAAGCATAAAGTAATTAAAGGGAAAGTATTGTTGACATTAGAGAGGGGAACAATCATGTCTCTGAATTTATAATTTGTTTCATTGTTATTATTATTCAGTGTGCATGATGTTCATTTCTAACTATATTAAATTCAGCACTTTTTATTCATGAGATATCCACCACACACTAATCTCACTCGGCCGTGTAAAGAAAAGAAACAATTTTCATGATTCTAACCATTGTAAAAAATTAATTATTCTTTGAATTAAAATTCTTATTGAATAGTTTAAGATACAAATCCAATATAACTTAATAATTACATAGCTATCCATTAAACATTTTAATTTTAATTGTAACATATATTTTACAGTATAAATAAATATTGCAAATAAACTATATATTGTCTAATTTTTGGTTCTCCAGACCGGTAAGTCTAGTTTTTATATTTTAATATTGAATGTCATTACCATAATACTACACGAATCGTAATAAAAATTATATTTTAAGAGATATTGCTAAATAGTATAGATGTTAAACAAAACATTAAAATTAAGCGTGATAATTATTTCACGACTAGTTAAATTTATAGTACTATCCTACAATTAATTAATTAATTTTAAAATTAGCAACTGATTTATATTCTAATTAAATAACTTAATCTAATATTTTATTATTAGTTAGGGTAGTGAGAGACGTGGACACGATGTTACTGTATATCACGACAAACGAAAAATTAAATGGATTGCAAAACTAGGTTAGCATGAGATAAGTTGATTTATTCTTTAGAAAATTATCTAAATCTTACAACACTTACCTAAACTTGAACATTAACCTTGATTTAGGGGAATTTAATATTAGTAATTTATTATCAGATCCCAATGCGATTAATTTCAGTACAAATACTTTTAGACTTAAAGGTGGATTTTACAAACATAACAAATATTATCTTATTTGCTTTTTAGAAGTCTTTTCATCTACGATTAAAATTTAAATTACATATTGTGAAAAATGTTAAATTACATATGTTTAATTTTTTACTTTATCTGTACATTAAAGTGATTTTTTAAGAGTTTAATTCAGTTTTTTATGTTAGAAATCTAATTATGCATTAGAAAGTGAGATACATTTTCAATGGTGGCATTGAGCTAAGTAAACTGTGAATGAGAAAGAGAACAGAAACTTAGGAAAAAGCTGATTAATTTTGTAGGTTTAACTTAGGCGTCGGTTACAAGAGGATAGGGTTTGGTGTTAATTCTGCAGCAGACTACAAGGGTGGCCAACTGGTTTTCCAGAAGGGAACATCTGTCAGGCTTCACCCATTTATAGGACCAACATCACGTCTCAGCTTCCAAACAATGCTTCCCAAAATGTGTAATTAGATATAACATGGACAAAAATTAATAATGTCTGATTTTAGGCCCTCATTAATGCAATGCATTCCTATATCACTCAAATTACAACAAATTACACATCAGTTATTTTTATCTAATCTTCAATTATATTTTAATAAGAACAATTTATCATATTTAATTTCTTCTATATTTTACCATAAACTAAAATTCACTTATTTGTAAGAAAATTTATCACTTAATATTTCTTATCACTTATCACTTAATATAAATAATTGGATAATAATCAAGTGTAAGATATTTCCTTTCGGTAACTAATACTCTTTTGTGACTTAAAATTTCTCCTTATTTGTAGGATTCTATAAAATAGGAGATTAAGAAAGATAAATGCTTTACCATAGTTTGTGACTTAAAATTTCTCCTTATTTGTAAAATTCTATAAAATAGGAGGTTAAGAAAGATAAATGCTTTACCATTGTTTATAAATGGTCAGCATTTGAAATGTTATCCATAAATTTATTTTTTCTCATTTGTAAAAACACAATCTCAAACATATAAGATTATCTCATTGGTAGAGCATTGTTAGAGAAATTTGTTTCTTTTCTTCTCTTTTATTGCTATTGAGGTGAGAGTATATATTTGTGAGGTGTATTTGGGTTTGGGATGGTAAGAAGTATATAAACTTCTTTTGTAATATTCATTGTATTTTTTATATCAATTATAGAGTTTGATGTGTGGAAATAGGCTATATGCTGAACCACATTTTAGTGTCATTTTATTCACACTCTTCCGCTAATTTTATAACAAACTGGTATCAAAGCGCTAGTAGCGTTCTGGGCTGGCTTTGCATCAATAAATTATGGCAACAACAAAATTTGATCTTCAGCAGTTTGATGGGCATTTCAACTTTGGAATATGGAAGGTTCGCTTGATGGTTGTTCTTGTACAACAAAATTTAAAGGCAACATTAGATGTGAAAGAAAAAAGATCTTTGAAAATGGAGGAGCAAGAATGGAATGATATTGATCAAAAGGTTCTTTCTACAATCCAACTATCCATTACTAATGATGTATTGCAAGAGGTCATATCAGAGACAACAACAGTGGAACTATTGAATAAATTAGAGTCTTATACATGAAAAAGATGGTAGCTAATCGTCTTGTAGCCTTGCAAAAATTATACATGTTATGCATGCAAGAAGGTACTTCCATTAAATCATATATTTCTGAATTTACTTCACTAGCCATGGATTTAAAAAATATAGATGATATGTTCTCTGATAAGCAACAAGCAATGATGTTGCTTTATTCTCTTCCTCTCTCTTACAAGAACTTTCGGGAAACACTTATATATGGGTGTGAAAATCTTGCTATAGATGCAGTAAAGTCAACACTATTGAGTCGTGAACAGATGGAGCACGATAGTGGACGTAATGATCCTGCGGCTGGCTTGTTTACAAGAGGGCGGACAAGAGATGTTGCTTCGAGTAGTCATATTAAAGGCAAGTCTAGATCAAAATCTAGAAATCGAAGAGGTAAATGTCATTATTATAAAAGAGAAGGACATTGGAAAATAGAATGTTCGAAATTGAAAGAAAAGAAAGAGGTTGATATAGGTAATACAACAACTGTTGCTGAAGGTGATGACATCGTTCTCTCTGTTGCTACGACTTTAGTTGGAGATGCATGGATCATTGATTCCGGATATTCCTACCAAATGTGTCCAAATCGAGATTGGTTTACTACTTATCAGCCAATTGAAGGTGGTGTTGTTCTTATGGGAAATAACATATCCTGTAAGGTTGTTGGCATTGGTAGCATTAGAATTAAGATGCATGATGGAGTTGTGAGAACATTGACCAATGTAAGACACATACTGGATTTGAAAAAGAACCTTATTTCCTTGGGCACTCTTGATTCCCAAGGGTGCAAGTATTGTGCTGAAGGTGGAGTTTTAAGAGTTTCCAAAGGTTCTCTTATTGTGATGAAAGAAAAGTTGGTTAACAGACTCTACTTGCTTCAAGGTTGCACAATAGTTGGTGTTGCAGCAGTGCCATCCTCTTTGGATCATGAATTAGATACTACTTGTTTGTGGCATATGTGTTTGGGGCATATGAGTGAAGCTGGAATGACTATTTTGAGCAAGCATGGATTGCTTGGTAATAAAGTTGGAAAACTTGACTTTTGTGAACATTGTGTCTATGGGAAACAAACTAGAGTCAAGTTCAGCACTGCTATTCACAGGACTAAGGGAACTTTTGATTACATTCACTCTGATTTGTGGGGTCCTGCGCCTATTCCATCAAAAGGTGGTGTTAGATACCTATTGACTTTTATCGATGATTTTTCAAGAAAAGTTTGGGTTTATTTTTTGAAAAATAAGAATGATGTTTTTTCAAATTTTAAGAAATGGAAAGCTCTTATAGAGAATCAAATTGGCAAGAAAATTAAACGTCTTCGAACAGACAATGGTTTGGAGTTTTGTGAAGGGTAATTTAATCAGTTTTGCGAGAATGAAGGCATAGTAAGACATCGTACTGTGCGGAAAACACCTCAGCAAAATAGTGTTGCAGAACTTATGAACAGAATCCTTTTAGAGAGAGCTCATTGCATGTTATCTACCACTAACTTATCAAAGGATATTTAGGCAGAAGCGGTTAATATGGCTTGTCATTTGGTGAATCAATCTCCTGCTACTGCAATTGAGTGTAAAACTCCTATTGAGGTATGGTCTGGTACTCCTGCTAATTATTCTAATCTAAGAATATTTGGTTGTCCTGCATATGCTCATACTAATGATGGAAAGCTTGAGCGAAGGGCACAAAAGTGTATATTTCTTGGATATGCGTCAGGGGTGAATGGTTACAGGTTATGGTGTACTGAACTTCATCCACCAAGGTTCATAATTAGTAGAGATGTAAAGTTTAATGAATCACCCATGCTCACTCATCAAAGGAGGTTAGAGATGCAAAAAAAGAGGATAGTATCAACAAGCAGGTGGAGTTAGAAGTTAACAGTCCACTCGAATTACATACAGATGCTTCTCAACAACCTGTTCAAGAAGAAGTACAAGAGTCTGTTGATCAGCTAGATGAAGCTCCATTGACATAATATAATCTTGTAAGGGACAGAACAAGGAGGCAAACTAAACCTCCCCAGAGGTATGCTCAAGCTGACATAGTCTCTTTTGCTTTATCAGTTGCAGAGGATATTGAAGCACAAGATCTTGTAACATATCGTGAGGCTATCACAAGTAATGAGTCTTCACAGTGGATTGGTGCCATGAATGAAGAATTAGAGTCTCTTTATAAGAATTGTACTTAGGAGTTGGTGAAACCACCAAAAGGTCAAAAGGTCATTGGTTGCAAATGGGTCTTCAAGAAGAAAGATGGATCCCCTGGAGTTGATGCAACTCGTTACAAAACACGCTTGGTGGCTAAAGGTTTTAACCAAAGGGAAGGAATAGACTTCAACAAAGTGTTTTCTCCTGTTGTGAAACATAGCTCCATTCGGGTGTTACTCGCCATAGTTGCAACCTTTGACTTAGAGCTTGAGCAGCTCGATGTTAAGACAACTTTTCTACATAGCGATCTTGAAGAACGAATCTATATGAAGCAACCAGAAGGTTTTGTAGTTGAAGGTAAGGAAGATCATGCTTGTCTTTTGAAAAAGTCATTATATGGCTTAAAGTAGTCTCGGCGACAAAGGTATAAAAGATTCGATTCTTTTATGATTGGTCATAATTACTCTAGAAGTAATTATGATAGTTGTGTGTACCATAAGAAGTTAATAGATGGTACTTATGTGTATTTATTACTTTATGTTGATGATATGCTCATTGCCTCTAAGTGTATATATGAGATCAACAAACTCAAAACACTACTCAACAATGAATTTGAAATGAAAAATTTGGGAGCAGCAAGGATGATTTTGGGCATGGAAATTCATAGGGATAGGAGTGTTGGAAAATTATACTTATCACAAAAAGAGTATATTGAAAAAGTACTTCAACAGTTTGGAATGCAAAATGTGAAGCCTATGAGTATTCTATTAGCAACTCATTTCAAATTATCAGCTGCACTTTCACCACAGTCTACTGCAGAAAAGGAGCATATGTCACATGTTCCTTATGCTAGTGTAGTCGGAAGCATAATGTATGCTATGGTTTGTACTCGTCCAAAAATGTCACAAGCAGTTAGCGTTGTCAACAGGTACATGGGAAATCCTGGAAAGATGCATTGGCAAGCTGAGAAATGGATACTTCGATATTTAAGAGGTACTAAAGATATTGGTTTGGTATTTCATAAGAACCACAATACATGTATCAATATTGTTGGATAGAAGAAGATCCCAGACTGGATATGTGTTCATGCTTTCTGGAAGTGCAATAAGTTGGAAAGCAACTTTACAGTCCACTATTGCACTATCCACAACTGAAGCTGAATACATGGCAGCAGCATAAGCGATGAAGGAAGCTATATGGCTTCGATCATTGGTGGATAACTTGGGATTGAAACAAGATATCACAGTTGTGTACTATGACAACCAGAGTGTCATACATTTGAGCAAAAATCAAATGTATCATGAAAGGACAAAACACATTGATGTTCACTATCATTTTTTAAGGGAGATCATTTGACAAGGTAATATTATTGTGAAAAAGATTGGTACTTCTGATAATGCAACAGATATGCTCACAAAGCCTATTCCAATTTCTAAATTCCAACACTGCTTGGACATAATTGGTGTTCGTATTATTTGAAGGAAACACATGCAGTTTCAGTTTTGAATTCAAGTCAAGGTGGAGAATTGTTGTTTGTGACTTGAAATTTCTCCTTAATTGTAAGATTCTATAAAATAGGAGGTTAAGAAAGATAAATGCTTTACCATTGTTTATAAATGGTCAGCATTTGAAATGTTGCCTATAAATTTATTTTTTCTCATTTGTAAAAGCACAATCTCAAACATATAAGATTATCTCATTAGTAGAGCATTGTTAGAGAAATTTGTTTCTTTTCTTCTCTTTTGTTGCTATTGAGTTATGAAAGTATACATCTGTGAGTTGTATTTGGGTTTGGGATTGTAAGAAGTATATAAACTTCTTTTGTAATATTCATTGTATTTTTTATATCAATTATAAAGTTTGACGTGTGGAAGTAGACTATACGCTGAACCACATTTTAGTGTCATTTTATTCACACTCTTCCGCTAATTTTATAACAAATACTATAAGCTATTAGGACATCATCTTAGACACATTCATTAGCCAGAGAAGAAGAGAAAAGATGAAAGAAGAACAATAAGAAAAAGAAGGTAAAGAAAAACAAAAGAGGAGAAAAGTGTGTGAAAAGATAGAAGATGAATGAACTCTATTTTCTATTTATTTCAAATCTAAATACAAGCAGAACAAAGATATAAAAAAAGCAGTAAAAGAAAGGGAAAGCCACGTGATGCATTTATGACCATGCCTCATCTGCAACTGCATTTGGTGCTGCATCCAATGCCTCCTCGTGATCTATAACTGAAAAAAAAATACTAGTAGAAAAATAAGTTTGATTAAATATGCTAATATATTAACATCCCCCTCAAGTTGGGAATAGATATTTTTCTTTCCCAACTTGGAATGTATGATTTTGAGTGAAAGAGATAGGGGTTTGGTAAATATACCAGCAGCTTACATGAAGGATGATATGGGAAGTAATTTGAGCAACCCAGTGTTAAGTTTTTCACAAAGGACATGACAATCAATTTCAATGTGATTCGTTCGTTCATGAATAACTTGGTTGGAAGCAATTTGGATAGCAGATTGATTGTCACAATAAAGCAGGGTTGGCTCCGTGTAGCAAACTTTAAGGTCTTCTAATAAGTATGTGATCCATTGAAGTTTACATGTAGTGACTGCAAGGTCGGGATACTCAGCTTCTGAGGAGCTTCTTGATATGGTTGGTTACTTTTTGGATTTCCATGATATGAGAGAGTTACCAATGTAAACAGAGAACCCAGTGGTGGATTTTCTGGTTTCATGGCACGTGGCCCAGTCCAAGTCACTGTAGGCTTTTAATTGGATAAAATTGTCATTGTGAAAGAAAATACCAGATCCAAGGGCGCTTTTGAGATATATGAGAATACGAAGAGTAGGACGTTGATGATTGGTGGTGGGGGCAGAAACAAACTGGCTAAGCTTGTTCACAGAGAAAGAAATATTAGGTCTTGTGTTGGTAAGGTAGATGAGACAACCAATGAGTCTTCTGTATGAAGTAGAATCTTCATCATTAAGCTTAGTGCCTTGGTCTACTGATATATTAGTAGAATGAACCATGGGTGTAGGCATATGTGCACAGTTTAACATGCCTGTATCTTGTAGAAGGTTAATAATATATTTCCTTTGGCTCATATGTAATCGAATTTGTTTCTAACAACCTCTAGGCCTAGGGAATATGTCAGATCACCTAGATTATTGATTTTGAAGTGTTGATCCAAACTGGTTGTGATATGTTTGATTTCCTCATGATCATTTCCAGTAATTACAATATCATAGACATATATCAGGAGTGTAGTTATGGAATTATTTTTATGTTTTAAGAATAAAGAATGATCAAGAACAGATAAATCATAATTATGAGATAGAAGGAATTGTGATAGTTTTGCATACCATTGATGACCAACTTGTTTGAGTCCGTATAATGAACGTTGAAGTTTGCACATACTTTTCTTGTTGTTTACACATAGTCCTTGAGGTAACTTCATGTAGACTTCTTCATGATGGTCTCCATGAAGTAACACATTGTTAACATCCAGTTGTTTGAGAATCCAGTTGTTGGTGGCGGCTAGAGCAAGCAGTAGGCGTAATGTGGTAAGCTTGGCTACGGGTGAAAATGTGTCTAAGTAGTCCAAGCCTTCAATTTGGTTGTATCCTTTTGCAATGAGCCTGGATTTGTATCTATCTACTTTTCCGTCAGATTTATATTTAATTTTGTATATCCATTTGCATCCAGCGGTTGTTTTTCCTAGAGGTAGGGAACTGATGCTCCAAGTTGGTTCTGCTCTAGGACATTGAGTTAGTCTTGCATGGCCTTTATCCAGCTGGAGTGTTAGATGCTTCTTCATAGTTTTGTGGCTCTACATGAGATGAAATAGATAATATAGTGTGTTTAAAATTTGAGGATAATTTGACATATGAGACATAGTGATAAATAGGATATTTTGTACTTACAACAACTATACCAATATCCATTCTTTAAAAGTCTACAATGTAGGGTGGTGGACACTTTGTTCGTGTGAACCGTCTTGGAAGATTTTGTGCTTCTTCACTGGTATTGTCAGTGGTGATCTCAACATGCTCATTGTTGTTGCAATGTCGTTGCAGACACAAGCTGTCATAGTCTTGATTGTAGTTGTGAGGAATTGGTAGAGGTAATTCCTTTGAATTTTCTCTCTTACAATTATTTTCTTTGTTACAATTATTTTCTTTGTAAGGAAAACAATTTTCATACAAAATTAATATTTCTAGAAACCTCAATTTTTTGATTTTGAGATTAAGATAAAGATAACCTTTTATGTTAAGTTGAACACCAAGGAAGACACCAACATTAGCACGACTGTCCAATTTCTTTCTATTGGTAGTGAGAGTATTAGAGTAACACAAGCATCCAAAAACGCATAATATGGAGATGTCGCACAATTTGCCATAAAATTTTTCTAAGGAGAAATGGTGTCAAGAAGAAAAGTGGCAATGCAGTTAATGAGAAAGGCAACATGCTAAATAGCAAAGTTCCAAAAAATAGAGGAGAGACTGGCTTGAAAAAGGAGAGAATGAGTAACTTTCAGAAGGTGTTGATGTTTATTTAAACAATACTATTTTGTTCAAGTGTCTCAACGCAGGTGGTTTGGTGAACAATACCTTTAGAAAGAAAATAGTTTTTCATGGAAAATTCCATGCCATTATCAGTACAGATAATTTTAATTGTAGTGTTAAACTGGTTTTCAACATAGTTCACAAAATTGATAATGTGGTTACGGGTATTAGACTTTGCATGCATAGGAAAAATCTAGGTAAACCTAGAATAATCATCGACAATAGTAAGGCAGAATTTATAACCATGTATAGAGGTTACAGAACAGGGACCCCAGATGTCTATGTGCAACAATTCAAAATTTTTAGCAGTGTAAGTATGACTATGAGGAAAAGGAAGTTTCTTCTCTTTAGCTTGATGACAAGTGTCACAAATATGTTGTTTTTCAATAGAAGTATATGGGTAGCAAGATCTTAAAGCATCAAGGCGTTCCTTTGAAGGGTGTCCCATTCTATAATGCCATAAATTAATGTTATTGTCTGAGTAATTCACAGTGGCAATATTACATTGAGAATGAGCATTAGAAAAATAAAAATTGTATAAGCCAATAATCAAATTAACTAAACCAATATTCTTGTCCTATTGTCCTGTGTGACACATTTAGTGGAAGAAAAGATTAGCTTGCATCGAAGGTTAGACGTGAGTCTTGAAACAGATACAAGATTGAAAGAAAAATGTGGGATAAATAAAACGTTATTGAGGTAAAAAATTTAGAAAACTGAATAGTTCCAGAATAATATGCGAAGACATTGTTTCCATTAGAAAGATTTATTTTGATGGGTTTGATGCGATTGTAAGTAGAAAAATCAGACAAGGAGGTGCAATGATCAGTAGCTCCTGAGTCAAGGATCCATATATTTTTCTATGTAGAAAAATTACCATTATCGATAGACGAGTGATCAAAGGCATGATTATTGGTGGTGACAGAGAAAGAACCCACTTGGTTTACTTGAGCTTGTTTAAAAAAACTTACATTATGCTTGAAAAGATCAGCAAGAACTTGATATTGTTGTGGTGTAATATGAATATTTTTAGTATTAATGACTCCTTGATTTTCTTCTGTGTCTTTATCATCATTGTTGATGTTGTTAATTTGAGAAGGCTTTTTATAATGTAATTTGTGACTCGGTGGATATCCATGTTTCTTGTAGCAAATATCTGCAGTGTGTCTGTTTCTTCCGCAATGTGTACAAACTCTCTTGTTATTGTTTTGATTTGGAAAACCATGTTTCTTGTAACAAACGGATTCTAGGTGACCATTTTTACCATAGAAGGTGCAAGTCGAAGATGAAGGTCCACGGTTGGTAGCAAAATTGATATTGTTCATGTTAGCAATAAGGGTATTGTTTGCCAATTGACGCTCTTGTTATTGGGCCACAAAAGAAAAAATCTTTGTTATTGGAGGTATTGGTTCATGAGCAGAACATGCGATTTGACGTTGCTATACTGATCGTTTAGACCACATAAAAATTACATGGCTTTGTCTTCTTGTTTTCTCTTGATAATGGTGGAAGAGACTTTGCAAGTACAATTTGCTTAACAAGTGCAGACAGGATCTGGTCTGAAATTGTCCAACCCGTCCCAAATAATACGTAGTTTTGTGAAGTACTCAGTGACGGTGAGATCTCCTTGTCCCAAAGAAATGGCTTCCATTTGTAGATTTGAGATGCGTAAGAGGTCTCCTTGTGAGTATCTAGTTTTGAGGTCATTTCAGATGTCAATTGCATTATCCATCCATATTATGCTTTTTCTTATTGAAGAGGATAAATAGTGAACTAGCCAAGAAACCACCATATTGTTGCATCGATTCCAGGCGAAAAAATTTGGATCTTTCTTTGTTGAGCAAGAAGCGGTACCAAGAACAAATTCAATTTTGTTCTTTGCACTCAGAGCAATAATCACAGATCTGCTGCAAGAATGGTAGTTGGTTGAATCAAGAACAGGTGAAACGAGGGGTGTAGCAGGATTTTCATTTGGATGAAGATAAAGAAAACTTTGCATTGGTTGTTCTTCTACCATAATGAGAACAAAAGACAAAATTAGTTTTAGAAAAGTAAATCAGAGGCACAACAGAGCTCTTCAATCTCTTCAATCGAAGAGCTCTGATACCATCTTAGACACATTCATTAGCCAGAGAAGGAGAGAAAACACGAAAGAAGAAACGTAAGAAAAAGAAGGTAAAGAAAAACAAAATGGGAGAAAACTGTGTGAAAAGATAGAAGATGAAGGAACTCTCTTTTCTGTTTATTTTGAATTTGAATACAAGCATAACAAAGATATAAAAAAATAATAAAAAAAGAGAAAGCCACGTGATGCATTTATGATCATCCAATGCCACCTCGTTATCTATAACTAAAAAAAAAATACTAATAGAAAAATAATTCTTGTACTCATCATCATTATTTCATAGAGAAAAGTTACAATATACATTCATAAAAAGAGATAGTATTATAGGTATAAAGTTCTCACACCCATAAAAAGATCATAACGTACTCATCAAGTTTATCCTGCATTTGTAATCTTACATTCTTACAAAAGAAAAATATTTCTTTATTTAAATTTATTTAAATAATCACATATTTCTTCTTGTGAATATAGTGAAAAAAAGATTTAATTCTACTTCTCCCTCACTCAAATGTTCAATTAACATTTGAATGTTCATTGCTTAATCATCATTTCAATACTGCAGTGATGTTACTTACTTTAAAATCTAAGAAGTTCCAAAAATATCAAACGCACCATCTTGTCTAAGTAACAGTATTTTTTTTAAGCATCAATATGTATTTACATGAGTTCACTTATTCTAGAATTTCATGTATCATATCACAACTCAATATTTAAGTTACATATTGTCGTTTGAGTATATATTGTTGTTTGAGGGAGAAAATTGCCTCAATTTATTTCTTATTTAAGTTTATGAAACTCTAACTTGAATGACACTAAACAAGGTAAACAATTACAAGTTACCACTTTAAGAAATAATTAATGTATTTGAGCAATATGAATCCAAAATTACAAATTTTATCACTAGAAATTACAATATTTTAACCAGTACACCATCTTTCAAACCATCAATTCAAGCACTCAAAAGAAGCATGCTATGTCCTATGGAATACTTTTTCTTAATGATACTATTTTTATTAATTGGTTGCCTAAACTCTGAAATTGTTCCTAAATTTTATCTCATCGAGACTGGAACTAGCTAAAATTTGAAGTTGTCTCCAACTCATTTCTTCCTTTATTTATTTTATTTTGACGATGTTTTCTATTCATCAATTGTCTGAATTCTTGTACTAATTTTTTCTTTAAGATGCAATCTTTACTACCTTTAGCAATCTTATCTTCACCTTGTGTTTTTATTTAAAATAATTGTTTTGTTTTGTTTTATTTCAAATAAAAACTGGAGTAATAACCATTTCTTGAAATAAAATTTAGTTGTGCTCATTGTTTGCATTCATGCTTCGTGGGATGAGCTACGGTGCAAATAGAATTTGTAAGAGACAGAATCAGTAATTCTACGTGGTGCATATAGTAACTGAGAACAAAATGTTTTCTAGCCCAACTCAGCTTCCGTATGCTGAAACCATAGAACTTTTGTATGGCTGAAACCATTAACAGTCACCATAAAATCTTTTGTATGGCTAAAGCGTGACATATAGTGCATCATAAGGTAATTGGTTTTCAAAGATATTTAAAGTTGATATTTTTGGAAGAAAAATTTATTATTTTATATAGAGTTAGAGCATTCCGTATTAATTTTTATTTTTATTTTTTTTCTTAAGTTTAGAATTCTTTTTAGATCATAATTTATAATCTTTTGATTTTTTTTTTTTTCATTATTTACTATGTTGATTTTGTTGATGATGAGAAGAAAGTATATTTAGGGTTTGTGCAATAACTTGGCCTGAAGACCCTGGTTGGAAAGAACGAAGTTGAAAGCTGTGTTATCTGAACTTTTGTGGATCATAGACATTTGGGAATACCGGAATAGTTTACCCACCCAACTAGAAAAGAAAAGAAAGCAAAGAACAATAAACATGCCAAACAAAGCACAACCAAACAAACACACATTCTTTCCGTTCTGGTCACAGCTTTTCTGAAGCAAAGTATAAACTGTTACCCTTTTCTAGCTCTCACCTTTATTTCAGTGGCCACATTGTTCAAATTTCGAAACGTACTTTTGTACACACTCAGAGGATGACCTCTCTACACTGAGGAAAAAAAAAAAAAAAAAAAAAACC
>Ga0209489_103277_pt1 | contig 31807 bp, 10 predicted proteins | sample SiratrowhiteBW_FD_187527 | JGI IMG/M metagenome (GOLD analysis project Ga0209489, IMG submission 187527) | Root nodule microbial communities of legume samples collected from California, USA - Siratro white BW (SPAdes) (version 2) | ecosystem: Host-associated > Plants > Roots > Nodule | place...
CAACTTTAATATTAATATTAAAATATAATTTTATTAATAATATTAATAATTATATTATTATTATTATTATTATTAGTATTACTCATATTAATAAATAGTAATAATATTACTGTAATAATATAATAATAATAAGAATCAAATTAATAAAAATAAAATTAAATATAATATTAATAATATTATTAATTTTATAAGTTAATAATATATATAATTTTATCAATTTTATTAATAATAATAATAATTAATAATAATAATAATAACTAGTAATAATATTAAAAGTAATAATAATGTTAATAATAATTCTAAATTTAATAAAATTAATTATTAAAAAATTTGTAGGTAATTATATATATATTTAGATTGGTATGTGAAATCTCTATATAAAATCTATATATAATAAATATGTATGCAAAATCTTTGTATGTAATAAATTTTTATATAAAATCCGTAAATAACCTAAATAATTACATATTTGTAAATAATAAATTCATATATAAAATTTATATATAATAAATCTGTATGTAAATTAAAAATTTATTGTAATTAAGCTTTCTATGATGATATTGTCACTACCCTTCATGCTGACACTGCTATTTTTTCAAATTCTTCTATCATATTGTCACTGCCACTCATGCTTATACTGTTATTTTTTCAAATTCTTCTATCATATTGTCACCACCACTCATGGTTATATTCTATTTTTTAAATTCTTTTATCTTGAGGAGCTGTTATTTGCATATCCAATTTTTCAATTTAGTTTAATTTATATATTGTTTTAATCGTTGAGGTTTTTATCGTTTTTGGCCAATCTAAATCTGAATTATTTTTGTTCTTTTACCAATTTTATATTTATAACCTTTCTTCCACCGTCTTTAAGATCAGATTTATTATCATTTTTTTAATCTCTGAATATTAACTAACATACATGATTCTCAATTTGAAACCTTTTAATTTAAATCAATTTTCTAAAATCAGCAAGCAAATTAAATTTTCAATTTTCATTTAATTATTATCACTTGCTGCTTTATATATTCTCCTACAACATTAATAAGTCAGGTCCACCAATTAGCTATTAAATACTCATCAATGCTGTCGATAGAATTTAAACTAATTTAAATTTAAAACTTTTATCACGTAGCAGATAATAAAACCATATTTAAGACCTTCAAATATAAAAATGAAAAATATAATGTGCCTATCCAATTGATTTCCATTTGAATATAATGTAACTAAGCTGTAAAAAACTGAAGAGGTAAAAGATAAATTATTAAGACAGTTTAAAATTACATTTTTATATGATTTTTTTTTGTTAAAACTCATATTTTAAGAACACAATTTATTTATATTTGTATAGACTTTAGTCATTTTAAAGAATTTAGAAATCTAGAAATAAATAAAATTAATAGGATAAAAAGATTAAGAATGGGAGATCTCAATGTTATTTTTAAGTTGTTATTGACTTGAATGTTTGAGAATCTTTTGTTTGTTTTTTGATCTCTATGTTGTTGTGTTATAATTTGCTCTATCATTTTGAGGATTTATTGGAGAGTTATTGCATCGTGGTCCCCTCCATTGGGTGTGGGTTATCTTTGGTTTTTTATTCTTTTTGAAAATCAGATTTTCAAGAAGGTTTTTAGTGTATCATTTTTTAATGTAGAGGTAGGAGAATTTTACTTAGTCCCATGGTGGTGCTAATTTGTTTTAGTCGTTTGATCGCTTTTGCTTAGGTTAAATTTGAGTTTTTTTTTTCTTTTACCAATCTTGTATTTATAACTTTTCTTCCAACGTCTTTAAGGCCAAAATTTGGGCCCATTATAAGTTGCCCAAACCTTGAATATTGGCTGAAATGCATAATATTTTAGATTTACTGTTGGGATATTGAATTCATTACACCTACTATAAGAGAGAGGAGGGGTAGTGATTTAGTTTTTACCCATTTTACATAGGTATTTAGAGTGGACTATGGTTCCAAAAAAACTACGAACCACTTCGTTTTACTATACACACCCCCTTCTAGGCCCAATTTGTACCCCTTTAGACCTAGGAGGGAACACATATGAAACTACTTAATTCCTTATCATGTAAACTAACTTTTATCACCAATTTTGGAGTTCTTCTTTATGTACCTTCATATGTTCTTCATGCACCTTCATAATATAAGTAAAATAACGAATGTGTCTTTAGGTTAAAAAATATTTTAACATCTCACCTTTACCTCTCACTTTTTCACTTGAGCTGCATCTCTACACTTCTATTGTTGCGCCCCTTCTTCTACATCTCTATTATGCACTTCCATTGTTGCTCAATTGTTCATTCACTATTTTCACCTTCATTGTTGCTTCATTCTTCATCCACCTTCTCTGAATACTGAATCCAGAGTTACTTTTTGGATTTTACAATCTGGTATGTATAATAAAAAAAATTGGATTATTTTGTAACTTCCACATTCTACAATCCAATATGTATAACAAAAAAAAAATTACATTATTTTTTAGCTTATGAATTCTATAATCCGATATGTAAAACATTATTTTGCATATAGGATTCTACAATCTTGAACGCCCCTTCTTTATGAATAAAAACTCTGTAGATACACACAATATACTTATTCAATCAGATCCATCTTAAAACAATTCAAACAAAAGCATATCATATTATCAAAAGAAATTCACTTCACTCACAAACTCTCAAAAAATACAGTAAGACACCAAAGAGATATTGAGATTTGTTTCTTTATCAGATGTAAGATGTTCGTTCCCAATGTAAGGAGAGTGGGGATGTTGGTTTGTTGGCACTGGCTAGGTATGTGTCGGCCTAGGTACTTGTCGGCCTGGGTTCTTGTGGGTATGGGCATTTGTTAGTTTGGTTACTTGTCGGCTTGAGCAATTGTCGGCCTAGTTACTTGTCAACCTGAGTCCTTGTAGGTCTGGGCACTTGCTGGCTTGGATACTTGTCGGCCTGGGTTCTTGTGGGTCTGGGCACTTATTGTCTTGGGTACTTGTCGGACTGGTTACTTGTCAGCCTAGATTCTTGTGGGTCTGAGAACTGCTGGCTTGGATATTTGTCGGCTATACTCTTTGATGGTCATATAGTACACAAGCCTCCCAAGCTTAAGTAGTTGTTGAACTACAAAAAACTTGATAAGTGGTTTTGTCAGACCCACTTTTTGGCGGCCATGTTGGCTTGGGTACTTGTGGACCATACTCCTTGATGGCCATACGGACCCTGAACAAAATTGTTTCAACCTCTTTTTTTTTTCAAATAAAACACATCACTCTTAACTTAGTTTAAAAATTTTATTATCAATTTTAATACTATATTTTTAATGTTATTTTATATATTATTATTATTATTATATTAATATCTGTATAACCCAAGTTTAATTTTTCGTTCAATAATAATATTTTTTCAATGTATATAAGCTTTGAAAGTTAAGTGACCATCCGTACATGTTACAGCCTTGAGAATCAATAGTACAATAGTTCCTGATCAATGGCTAGAATAAATGTTCTTGACAATAGATGCTACAAGCCTAGAGAATGATTGTGTGGTCAATTGAAAGGTCTTTCAATAGTGTCTTCCAACTCAGCAGGTTCACAGTGACAGAATCCTCAATTCTACTACCAATAGTAATCACAAAACCTAAATCTTCTTCATCTTTCTTGTCAAAACATTTGATGCTTTGTAAAAAAAGCGAAAAAATAGTAACCATATCTTCTTTCAACAAGACATTTATAAACTAAAAAAGATTAAAATGTATAGAAGTTTATTTTTTTATTCAAATTAAATCATTTTTTAAATATTTTATTTGACAGATGAATTTAGTTTCATTAAATTTTAGTTTTATTGTTGAACTAGAATATTTAGTTGTCACTAAATAAAAATATCACTTGTTTATGTTTTTAAGTTCATGTTGATTGATATTATTTTTCAGTTAAAATAAATCAAAATGAAAGATTTAAGTTTCTAATTTATTTTTAATTGGTTATTCCTAACTTTTAACATAAGATTTGTTTTGAAGTTTCTCCAAACTCTTAGGATAAAAGTATTCTTTATCATAATTTTTACTTTTGAATTTGTGTAATTTAAGTATTTTAACAAATAAACCACGTCCGATTATAGTGTTTGAAGAAGAAAATCGAACATTAAGATTCAATAACTAGACAAAGATTTCAAACAAAAATTGAATTACAAGTTTATTCTAGGTCTGAAGGGTATTCCAATAAAGAATTTTATACAAGAGAATTTTATACACAAGAGATTATGTAAAGTTATACAGACAAAAAATTTAAGAGAGACTTGTTATAACATCATATTCTTCATTGTTCTATAGATTTTTTTCTGCTGTTTCCACATCCTTTGGTTTATATACTTGGTGGTTGAAAACTAGTTTTTGTGACAAAGTGTTCTTTATTTTTATTTTTTTTATTTGTAGTGTAATATACTCCACTTATTGAAAACGCTTCATTTATAATAATAAATGCTGTTTTAAATTTTACTTTTATTTGAGACTTTTATCTTGTGATTCTTATAAGTGTGTTGGTCTCCTCTTTAAAGAGATCTTTTCTTTTTCTTCGTATAAGAGAATAATAAGTACAACAAGTCTTATTTTATAGAAAAACATATCTTTTGAAAAACATTGTTATGAGAGAGACTTTACTTAAAAAATTGTATAACTTTTATTTAAAAGCATTGTTTAATAAGGAATAAACATAACAATACATCTAATCATGTATCAAATAAAAAAATGTTAAATTTATTCTTTAGATTGAAAAATACAATATGATGAATCAATCAAATAAACAAATGTTAAATTTTTATTTGGTTAAAACCATATTTTCTTATTATTGAATCTGATTGTCTTTATGATTCTTGTTCTTCTTATTAATTTTTTCTCCTTTTCTTTAGATGGGTATTGGGATCAAACAATTAACTCCTAATGTTCAAACACTTGTGTTTTAATATGAAACACTACTTTTTAACAACCAACTTCATTTTAATAATAAGAAACCAACAAACAAAAATATTATTTAAAATTTAAATTAGTTATACAGTAGTTATAAATGATAAATTGATTATGAAAAATATAATAACTCTTTCGATATACACTATAAGAAAAAGTTAAATTATTGACGGAACTTTATCTGTCGGTAAAATATCATTATCGATGATTTTATCGACAAATATCATCTGTCAGTAAATTTATCGATAAATTTATCAACGAATTTATCTTAAATTTGTCGGTAATTACCGATGAACTCAGAAATTCGTCAATAAATTTATATATAATCAATTTATTAATAGATTTTAAATGTTTCCAATAAATTTATCTCGTCGATAATTTTTATTTTTTTATAATGATAAGATGTGTACCTTATTAAGAAGGAATTTTTTTTTTACTCATGATTTTTTTGAAACCATTGTTTTTTCAAGCCAAGAGACAAGAACCCTCGTTAAAGATTACTTAAACAAGAAGAAAGAAAAAAATTATTAAAAAGAATTTAAAAAAATACTTTTATGTTGATCACATTTTATCTTTTATTTTTTACTCATTATTAAGATTATTTTATTTATTATAACAAATAAAATTAAAAAGAATACTATTGAATCTCATAATTCTTTCCAACATTAATTAAGAGATGTTTTAAAACTAAAGAAAATGTGCAAATACCCAATAAATTTATGTACAACACTCTGTTTTTTTTTTTTTAAAATACACCTATTTAATATTTAAATAAATTATTATTTTATTATTATATAATATTTTATTAAAAAAGTAAGTGTTAAATAGAGATAATTGATAAAGAATAATGTCAAACTATTATTTTCCTTTCTTATCTACTAAACTACGTCTTTCCTCTTCCTTCAATAATCAAAGTCTCTAATTCATATATTGGCCACAACTATTATGTGTTAAGTGGTTTAAATTATATAGTAATCTAGTTTAAAATAATAAAACTAAATATTTATTACACTAAAATGTAATAATGGTATAATATTATTTTTAATTAATTAGAAATATTGGAATAAGATATATTAAATGTTTGTAATCAGTGCCATTTATACAAAGGAGTTGTAAAAAGTTAGATCTAGGAATACAAGCAATAAAATATGTGAAAACAAGGATTAAAGGTCCACGTTTGCATCCTGGCCCTTGGCAATTCAAGCATCTTACACCAATAGATAATTAATAATAAATATTCTAGTTGTTTGAAAAAAAAGAGAAAAAATCTTTTGTCACCTCAGTGGATCATTGTGTTTCCATTGGTACAGAAGAAAAAATTAGAGTAAAAACTAAAATGGATGGCTATAATTAAGGTTGTTACTGCTGAAGGTATAAGTCAATAGTTACTTAGGAGTATAATTCAACAAATATCTTCGGGATGCTTAATAAAATATATAGAAGAAAAAATATCCTAAACTAGCTTGTATATAAATTTAAAATAAAATAACATTTATAAAGTAGTCTATATATAAATTAATTTTAATATATAGATAATTTTACTGTATTTATTTTAAATAATTTTGTGGAAAAACTTGTTTTGATTTTAGTTTATGCATTAATTCGTGCCAGTGATAATTCACGTTTATTTTAGCGATTAGCTTTATTACCACGAACTCACAGTCGTTTATGCGAAAAAAAAAAAAGAAAAAAAAGGCGAGTAACTTCCCTATTTGTATCAATATATATACAATGATTTGAACACGTAAATTTGTGAAGAGGAGGTGTATCTAAATTTGCCTCACAATTGTGTGAAAAAAAAATGAAAAGGCAGCTGGAGGAAAAAAAAATATTATAGATATAACCTTGTATTTTCATTATTCTTTCATTATGCATTACAAAAATTTAATATATAATGTAAAATAATTTATTACATTACATAATAATCCATTATATATTATATATAATCAATTATGTTATAAGGTGATCATGGTATGTTTATAATATAATTCATTATATAATTGTTAGATAAAACATTTAATACTAAAAAAAATTATAGTCCATAATAAGAATGTAAGTTTTTCTACTTAAAAATATAATAATTTCAACGTTATAATTTGATTGTTAGTTAGTTTAAACAACAATTGGTGTAACCTTCAAGTGATGGTAGACAATATCTAATGATTATCTTCAATGTTTACGTTGTTCTAATAATGGAATGAACATTCAAACAGTGATAAGTTTAACTTAAATGAGGCTTGCAGCTTGAGTAAGAAAAAAATCAAGACAAATTTTTTTCTTTTAAAAGAAAGGTTCAAACATTATAGTTAATGCTCAAGTGATATTTGTGGCAATGGTATATAGATTCTGGAATTCTTGAGATCAAATAATCACAATAAGAAACTGCTGGTGGATTAATTTCTAAATATTCAATATAAACAAAATAAGCAAGAAGAAAATTTATTTTTTACAAGAATATATTCCCTCCAACTTAAATTGATAAAAGATCAATTTTAAACACCACAAAAAAAAAATCATATATGCTGATCATTATTCCCTAGTGTCTTACCCCAATACATGCATACATGGAAATAGTATTTATTCCCTCTTCAAGAAAAAAAAAAAAAACTAAAAGAAAACAACATGCATGCAGAAAAGGTTACCTATTATAGAATTTTTAGTCACCTCCAACATTAAACAACATCTTCTCAACTCCACATTTCATTATCCAATCACATTCTATTTCGATCTCATTAATATTAGTGCTTTATTTAGAAGGGAGTGGCAAAGAAAAAATAAAAAATAAATAAATGAAATATTTAAATTAAAATATAAATATTAAATATATTTTTTATAATTAATATTTTATTTTTATAATATTAAAAATAATTGATTTCGTTTAGAAATATATTTGATCACGTATTTAATTTCTATATAAATTCATAGTTTTTGAAAAAAATAGTTTAATGTCTCATTTTTCATGTTGCTTAATGATTATGTATCATGTTTGACTAATTTTTCATTTTTTTTTTCTGTATTTGTAATTTGTTGACTTTAAGAACAACAAATGTACAAGGCACGCTATTGCTTCACTTTTGCAGGAGATGGAATCACATTGGTAAATGATTATTCTGAGTTTTGAAATTGTAGATAGACAATAATTTTTTATTTAATTATACAATATACATTATAGGTGCTTCTTACGTGGAAATTGAATATGATTTTATAATAATTCACACTAAAGAACTGATTTAGACATAATAATTTCAACAAATTAAAAAATAAAGAAGGACAAAATTTGCATGCAGATGTGGTTTTTGACATGAAAACTTAGCCTACCCAAAACAGCACAATGCACTGTGGGGGAGTGTGAAAAGAAAGATGGAGACAGAGGTGGGACTCATTACCAAGACACCACGAATGGAGGGGTGGGCCCATTTGAAGCAGGGTGGGCCAGGCCCACTGGAAAATCCATGAGAAGGATGGTGGAGGGGGAAAAGGAATGAAAAGGTCCATAAGGGTAGGTGATGAGAACCCTAGCCAACCAGCACACAATCATGTGGGGATTAGGGAGCCATGATCCTCATCATCAAAATGGAAGTGGCACAAAGTGATGAACCATGATGCAAGAAGCATTTAGATTTGATATTTATTTTTGTGTCTCTTAAATAAAAAAATTAGTCCAATTTTCAACAAACCTTTTCAACCAACCACAGAACATGAAAATTTTCCACAAATACATATAATTTATATTATTAATAACTCAATAAACATATAAACGTTCATAAAATATGTCTTATCAATTGACTTCACAATCCATCAAGGTTTAAAAAATTAACAATGAATCTATTTCAAAATTTTCATATGTTTCTATATTTAATATAAAAAATACTATGTACTTTCTCTTTTCTCTAAAAAAGTCTCCAATATAAAAAAACAATAATTAAATATTAATTGTATCTGAAAATAAAAGTACATGAATATTTTTAGTTTATATAAAATAATTATGAATTTTTTTACCTATTATATCATTAAAATCTATCCACATTCATGTTACATTTTTTACATAAATTTATATATTATCTTAACAACTATAATTATATCCTTGTCTATGCTTGAATTTTGTGACTATTCATAATTTAACTAATTAAAGGATCAATTTTTTTGAAACTAACGAGAAACCAACTTGCCTTTAAAAAAAACAACGATATCCACTTTTAATATGGAGCTAAATGAGAAATTTAAGAGATAATGTCGTGATTTGAAAGGGGGATTTTTGCTTTATGTCATATATGAGTATGAATAATATGAAAAATGGGTAATGGTGAACATGAATGAAATTGAAGGGACCCAATACACAAACAAGATGTTTGATATATGTCTCCCAATCTCACTTGCCATTAAGCATGCACATCATCCAGAGGTATTATTATCTTATCTCCTCTAAGAAGTGGATGCTACATTTTGACTCTTCATTTGGATCTTCTAAAACTCACTTCTTTTTGTGGTTATCATGCTCTCTATAGTCCTGTTCTCAACTCTCTGGATCTCTCTTTCTTTTTCATTTTGATTTTATCTTGTTTTCCAAAGTGACCTTTGTACGTGGGCATGCTTCTAGGTCACATCCATTCATTTGAACTCTCTAATTGTCCCTTGTGACTTGTACCCCTCTTAATGAGAATTGAGATCATGAAAAAAAAAAAAGTTGGTAAAATAATTTAGTATTGGAATCTTGATGGGTAGGTTGATGTGCTTGGTTTAGTGTTTGTTGGGTTAGGCTTCTCATTTTAGCTTCAAAAGAATAGGGTTTCCCACATATTATGTCATTGAATGTTGTTGTCAAGTAATAGGTTTGTGAAAGATCATGAAATGTCTTACAAGCTTAATCACATGAAATGTTGAGGTAGATTGTTAAATGTCAAGTAAATATCAATGTGGTTATTGTGCTAGCTCATTGGTAGACATTGATGGGGGGTTTTGTATTTATATGTAGTTAGTATTTATAATGGATTCATGAATATTCCTAGACTAAGGCTAAATTCAGGCTTGCAATGTGCATAGTTTCAAAGTCTTTTAGGTTAACATCAATCTTCAATGCCATTTGTCTCCAAATCTTAATAACCAAATCATAGTCTAATGTGAGAAAAAGATAAGATATGTATCTCACAAAGAGGCACAAATGCATGCATAAGCACACAAGTAGTATTGGGAAACGTCACTTTTCCTCAATTTTAACTCAAGACAAGGAAATATTATTGGATAAGTGATGTTTGGGAACTATAGTGAATGTGGTGATGTGAATAGGATGGTTAAAATGGCAATGGGTGGTGGTGGTCTTCTTGGTGCAATACAATGGATGACCATGGTGATGATGACAAAGGGATAATGTTGATCACCATAATGGTATTAGTGATATATGGCCATTTGAGCATTATTGGCAATTGAATGGTGTTAATAGTTCCCATGGTCTAATATGGTCATGGCATTGGTATATTTGATACATTATTGTTGTTGGTGGAGGAACAAAGTGATTTTCTTAATTTTTTTTTTTGGATAACTTATGTATAATGGATAAGATGCTCATACCATCATTGCGACTATCATATCATGTCTAAATGTATTTGACATTGCAAGAAATTATTGTCCTATTAAGAACTTAAGCCTTTGCTTAGTATAAACCTTTATGAAGAACCATATATTGACAAATACGTGTAAAGCCAAAACAACTTTCAAATTTTCCATCATTTTGCAACCCATAATTTGTTAGTATAGGATAAGCATCTTTCACTCAAAATAATGGAATTGACAACAGATTTATTTATGCTATATTATCATCTGATAGTTAATTAGATTTTTCATAAGTTATTAACTTTTATCATAAGTATTTTATAAATTGATGTAAAAAAAGTTGCGAAAAAATTGAGATTAAGAGAAAAAAATTTAAGTTATACTTTTAAGATGTCAACTTAAATTAGTGTCGCACATTCTTTTGACAATATTAAAAATATGAATTAAGTTTAAAAGGACAATAAATTAAATTGTTAAGGATTTCTAAAATTTTTGCAAATTAATTATTTTTTAATACTAAAGTTAATAAATAAATAAAAAAATAATGAAAAAAAGGTAATTTTTTAAACAAGTATTCATATTATGAAATATTGTAATGCTTGTAATATGGAATAATTCAACACTCTTCACTCAAACATAGTAGAAACTATCTATTTAGTATCTTGTGATGTTTCATAAAGGAAAAAGCTTGAGACAATAGACAACATAGGATCTGTTATATCTAAACTATTATTTTAAAATATAAATAAACAAGATTATAATTATCTCTTACCTAATTAATTTTACTTTCTCCCTCAAATTTGAAACATTTTTTTTTTCTGACTCTGATTTGTCACAGACTACTGCACGGTACTCCATCGCCGTCGTGGTCCTCTCGGCTTCCGCCGTGCCAGAGATCATGGCCTCCACCATCTTTGCCGGATCAGCAACTTCTATAAAGCAGAGAGGTGCTGTAAGTGAGAGGCGCACCTTTGATTATTGAATTCCTAGCGGCTGGTGCTGGCCAGGTTTGAAATTTCGAAGGCCTTTTCAATTCACTCTGATGTATGTAATTGAATTCTGTGCTGAATTGATGAATGCTTCGATGTTGGTTCATGGAATCTGTTTTCTGATTGTGAAACTTGTTTTCTTTCCATCTTGTTTGGTGCATTTGAGATTGGCGTGGAACCATCTTTAATACTCACTTCGTAACCAATCTTACTTTAAAAGGATGTTCACTATGTTGAATTAAGATTTTTGGCTTTTATTTATGATTTTGCATTGTAAGATTGCTCTGTAATATATGCTTTAAATCTTACGGTTGATTAATGTCCTCTCGAGTTTTAGCATTGCACACGGTTGATTCTTACATTGTAGATTCTTGCTGTTTCATGGTGCTGAATAATTTCTGTATATTTTGAATTGAAGGCTCTTTCTTGAGATGCATTATTTCGTGTAACATGGCAAGATGATCTAAGAAACATTTTCTTAAATCTGGCATGGCAATTCGTGTGCTCTTGTGCAATTTTGACCTTTTTAATAGTATAAATTTGAAGAAAAGATGAAAAGAAATAATTTTTAACTTGAGGTATAAATTAAGGAGAGAGAATAAAGAATGATGTTAAGAAAAGAAACAAATGAAATCTTTTATGGAAATAGAGAAAGGTTTGAAAAGTTTTTGTTAATATACTATTTATTTACCCTTTTGAAGATAATATTATTCATCTGATAATTTATTTTTCTACTATTTTAATATTTGGAAAAATATTAGTATCGCTAAAAGTATTTTTTTAGGGTCGAAGGGGAGGGTTTCTCTGGCTTTACCCATGGGACAATCTATATGTATTTTTGTCAATCTGAGCAGTGCCGAATTTGTTTTATCCTATTTCTTTTGATGATGAAAAACTTTTAAATGAAATATTCCAATGTAGATTATTGACCGAGATTAATTTGACTACAATCTCAATTATTTTCAATAGTTTAGAAGTAATTGTTTATAAAACGTTTCAAAATTAATGGTACCTTCGAATCAAATCTTTAATCACTATGGATATCTAGACTTCGAATGCTTAGAACATGGAACATGTAAAAGGGCAAGAAGGAACAGAGGAACAGAAGACGAAGAAAGATGCAACTGGGAATCGTTTGAATTTTGATACCTTGCTTCTCCCTAGGTTATTGAGTGCAAATTGAAAGCAACGGTGGAATATCAACTAACTTTCGTAGCTGAAATAGATTCCATTCACAATTACTTCATCATCCAATTTTGTTTTCTTAGTGTAATAGTGCCACTGGATCATCACACTTTCTCTGACTCACTATATTCATTGTTCATACTTTAGCCTCCCCGCTTTTTCTTGGATGTTTGCTGTAGAAAATGACTCACCACCCATACATATTTTGTATAAAATATACAAGGTTTGGATACAGAAAAATATGTAATTTTATTAATTTTTTTCATACTTCGTTTATATCTCTCTTAAAAGGAGAAACTGCGGAACAGGCTTTTATTTATAATGAGAATAATACGAGATAATCGGGTTAAGGTGGTTGTGAAAATAAAAGTAATATGATTAGTATGTGGAACCTATTGATGACTTTTATTTTATTAAAGATCAAAGAAACAGATGACATAAAGCAACACAGCTTCCTAAGTGTTTCCTATGAAGACTTTAGTACCGTGTTCACATTCGAGTGGTCAATAATCATTTATTCGCGTCTACTTCACACACACACAAGAAAATAAAAGAAACTAAGCTTGCATTGCATTGTTAGCAGAACCAGCATTAATGAGGGATAGTGATAATTCAATGGAATCTACCAATAAAGCATCCTCTTCTTCCACCCGATCCTCAGGACGGTCATGGTCCAACCGTGTTTTCTTGAGTTTCAGGGGTGAGGACACACGCAGAGCTTTCACAGACCATCTTTTCGCTTCACTAGAGAAAAGGGGGATCAAAACTTTCAAGGATGATCATGATCTCGAGAGGGGCAAAGTTATATCAGTGGAACTCGAGAAAGCCATCGAAGATTCCATGTTTGCTCTCATCATTCTCTCACCAAACTATGCCTCTTCAACATGGTGTTTGGATGAACTTCAAAAGATTGTAGAGTGCAAGAAAGAAGTTTTTCCAATCTTCCATGGTGTAGACCCCTCTGATGTGAGGCATCAAAGAGGGAGCTTTGCCAAGGCCTTCCAACAGCATGAAGAGAAATTCAGAGAAGACAAAAAGAAGGTGGAAAAATGGAGACATGCCTTGAGACAAGTTGCCAGTTACTCTGGATGGGACTCCAAGGATCAGTAAGACGTCTATTTCATCATCACTCAGTTTGATGTAAAATTTTTGTTTTAATTTAGCTCAAATGATATGTAGGCTGATGATGTAGGATTAAAATCCAATCTAGATCCAATGAAATAGATTCTAGATGTATTTTACTATATTAAATTGATTTGGATTTTTTCAATTCAATTTAAATTAGATTAGATCTCAATTAAATCTACTTTGTCAATTAGATTAAATCTAGTCTGAGATAGACTCGATCCACCTGATTTGGGTCTATCCAACTCAACTTAACATAGTCCCAACTTAATCTGAGCTTGATATCTCATTTCAAAACTGTCCAACTTGACTTGGCACGATCTGGTCCGTCTTGATCCTAATTGGGCCTAGCTTGACGTAAACCAAGTTGGACTCGGTTCAACCTAAGCCCAATCCAACCAAGTCTTAAAAAGACTTTGTCCGACTTTGGTCAAGCTCAACTCGATTGAATGTGGGTCTGTCTGGACTCGAGTCAACTTGGGCCTAAGCCAATTTTGCCTGACCTGGTATGAGATTGACTCAACTCAATTTAACATGGTCCTAACCCGACTTGGTTGAACATGGTCCAATCTAACTTGGCTGAACTTGGGTCTTAACCAACTTGGCTCGACTTAGGTTCGGGTTGATTCTAATCAAACTGGACCCAACCCGACTCACCTTGACCTTGGCCTGAGCCAACTCAACTTAACTTATGCCTGACCTGACTCGACTCAACCTAGACCCGACCCAACTTGGCTTGACCTGGACTCATACCAACTTGGAGTCGATTGGATTGATCTGGGCCCGGGTCGACTTAGTTGAGTTTGCTCAAGTCGGGCCCAGGTCGACTCAACCCACTTTACTTAACTTGGGCCTAGATAACTCGGTCAATACGGGCCTAGATCAAGTTGGCTTAACATGGGGCCCAAGCTGACTGTGCTTGACCTAGGCTTGGGATGACTCAGCTTGACCTGGGTTTGATATGACCTAGTCTCGATTGGACTCGGATCGATCGTGGCCTCGCCTAACTCAGTTGAAAGTAGGCTATCGTGACTCAGTTGAATGTGGAGCCACCTTGAGTTCGCTTGACTTGAGCCTAGGATGACTAGGCTAAATGTGAACTTGAGCTGACTCAGCTCAATCGAGACCAGGGTCATCTCAGCTTGACCTGACATGGATAAACCCAACAATTTAACATGACCTTGACTAGATGTGGGTTCAATTTCCCAACCCAACTCAACTTGGCTTGGGCTAGGTTAGTTCGTCTCAGTCTTACTTAGGTCCGACCTAGTTTATCTTAGTCCTATCTGGGTCTGACTAGACCTAGAACTGGCCCGACTCGACTTGATATGTGCCTCGTCTAACTTGACTATACGTGAACCCAGGGTGACTTAGCTCAATTCGGCTTGACATGGGTTTGACCTGACTTGACCTACTTGGAACTGACTGACTTATCTTGACTTGGAGCCAACCCAACTTATGCTCTAACTTGACCAGCTTGACATGGTTTTGGTTCAGCTAACTTGACTTGGGTTCGACCTATCCAAGATTGACCTAGGTGTGGCCTAACCTAGCTTGACTTTGGCTTGAGTTGACTTGAGGCTAAGCCTAGCCTGAAGTGGGTATGGCTTGGCCCAACCTAACTTGAGTCTAGCCTAACCTAGTTTGACTTTGGTGTGACCCAATCCGACTTGTTTTTGATTGGTCCAACCTAATCTTGCATGACTTAAGTCTAACCGGACTTGACCTTGCATAAACCTGATCCAATACTAGTCCTACCTAGCAGTTTTATAACTTAAAATGATTTAAATATATCTTGATTTTAGATTTTCAAAATCTAAAAAATTATCTAAAATCTATGTCCAGTTAAATGGATTGGACTTAAAGTTCAAAACTATAAATTTGAATTTAAGATAAATATATTTAAATAGATTTTAAGTAATATAAATTTAGATAATTATAAATTGGATTTGATAATTTGGATTTTTGGCTGACCGCTATCATCATTATATATAAAATAGATGATAGATAATCAACTAAATTATGATCCATTAAAAATAGCATCAGGAACGCATAGACACTGACCAAGAGCTTGCTGGAAACAAACAAGATAAAACAGAACAAAAATGAAAATAGAGAATGATTACAAAAACATAAAAGACAAGAATAAAAACAGAAAGAAAAAAAAAAAATAAAAAAGAGTCTCCCAGCATTGCTGTGTACATTTGACCAGAGTCTCCATTCACGGCTGTGCCTTACCGTACTATATGGGTTAATTTGGTACAGATGATGTCACGTCAAATGAATTTTTGCTACATTAACCAAAATTAACATTGTTAGTAAAGAAACTGATATAAGGAATAGTTTGTTCTACTAGAGACTATCTAAGGTACTAAATTAAAACATTTTAAACTTAGCCGATCAAACTGAAAAAATAACGTAAGATAAGGGATCAAAAGCCTATTTTAGTCATTTTTCGTTTGTCTATGGTGCATTGAAAATTAAACAAGGGAACTGTAGTGGAATTTTTTTTATCAGTTAACCTTGGATTTGCAAAATATAAAATGAACCTGTTTTCTCTATTTATTGCTATACTACTTTATGGTTATTGTTAAAATAAAATTGTTCTTTTTATCCTTCTCTCAACACAGGCATGAAGCAAAACTGATTGAAACAATCGTCGGACACATACAGAAAAAATTAATTCCTACACTGCCATGTTTCACAGATAATCTTGTTGGAATTGATTCACGGATGAAGGAAGTGACTTCACTCATAGCCATATGGTTAGATGATATTCGCTTCATAGGAATATGGGGCATGGGAGGCATAGGTAAGACAACAATTGCTAGATTAGTCTATGAAACAATCAAAAAGGAATTCAAGGTTAGTTGCTTTCTTCAAAACATTAGAGAGTTGTCTAAGACAAATGACTTAGTTCACATTCAAAAGGAAATTCTTTCTCATCTTAATGTAAGAAGCAACGAATATTATAATCTTTACGATGGGAAAAAGATAATAGCGAACTCTTTAAGCAACAAAAAGGTACTTCTTGTTCTTGATGATGTAAGTGACATAAGCCAATTGGAGAATTTAGCTGGAAAGCGAGAATGGTATGGTCCAGGAAGCAGACTCATAATCACAACTAGAGATAAGCACCTGCTAAAGACATATGGAGTGGATATAACTTGTAAGGCTAGAGGCTTAGCCCAAAATGAAGCCCTTCAGCTCTTTTGTTTGAAAGCGTTTAAACAAGATCAACCTGAAAAAGAGTATTTGAATTTGTGCAAAGGAGTGGTTGAATATGCAAAAGGCCTTCCATTGGCACTTGAGGTATTGGGTTCCCATCTTTATGGAAGAAGCTTTGAGGTTTGGCACAGTGCTTTAGAACAAATAAAAAGCTTTCCACACTCCAAAATTCAAGATACACTGAGAATAAGTTATGACAGTTTGGAACCTGCGGAGAAAAAGTTGTTCCTAGATATTGCATGTTTCTTCGTAGGGATGGACATAGATGAAGTGGTAAATATCTTAGAAAATTGTGGTGATCATCCCATAATTGGAATTGACATTTTAATCGAAAGATCTTTGGTAACTCTAGATAGGATGAAGAATAAGTTGGGGATGCATGATTTGCTACAAGAAATGGGTAGGAATATTGTATATCAAGAATCTCCAAATGACCCAGGGAAACGTAGTAGACTGTGGTCTCAAAAGGATATTGATTATGTATTGACAAAAAACAAGGTGGATTCTAATTTCTCTACCACTATTGGATTCTTGAATGATGCATGAAGTATTTTTTTCATCTTTCAGTCTGTGTTTCATCTCATGCCCCAAATTAAGTTATTTGCCATTTTGTTTTCTAGGGAACTGATGAAATTCAAGGCATTGTTCTGAACTTGGTTCAACCGTATGATTATGAAGCACGCTGGAACACAGAATGCTTCTCCAAGATAAGTCAGCTAAGGTTACTCAAGTTATATGATATGCAGCTTCCTCGTGGCCTCAACTGCCTCCCGAGTGCACTAAAAGTTGTACATTGGAGAGGCTGTCCTCTGAAAACCCTGCCACTTAGTAATCAACTTGATGAAATTGTTGACCTCAAATTGCCTCACAGCAGAATAGAACAACTTTGGCATGGGACAAAGGTAAAGACCATTTATCAAGAGTTCTTTCTAAATTAACTTTGTCATCACAGAGAACTAATATAATCTTTTGTTTACACAATATTGATTTTTAACAGCTTCTAGAAAAGCTAAAGTTCATCAATCTGAGCTTTTCCAAGAACCTGAAGCAATCCCCAGACTTTGTTGGGATTCCAAATCTTGAATCATTGGTTCTTGAAGGTTGCACAAGTTTAACTGAGGTTCATCCATCCCTTGTACGCCACAAGAAACTTGTTAGGTTGAATTTAAAAGACTGCAAAAAGCTCAAAACTCTTCCAAGGAAAATGGAGACGAGTTCCTTGAATGATTTAAATCTTTCTGGTTGCTCTGAACTTAAATGTCTTCCAGAGTTTGCGGAAAGCATGGAACATTTGTCAGTGCTTTCTTTAGAGGGGACTGCTACAACAAAACTACCCACATCACTGGGATGTCTAATTGGCCTTTCTCATTTGGATATGAGGAATTGCAAGAATCTTGTTTGCCTTCCAGATACCATTCAGAAATTAAGATCCCTCATAGTTCTGAATGTTTCTGGCTGCTCAAAACTTAGTACCTTGCCAGAGGGTTTGAAAGAAATCAAGTGCTTGGAGGAACTTGATGCAAGTGAAACTGCTATTCAAGAGCTACCTTCATTTGTCTTTTATCTGGAAAATCTCAAATATATCTCAGTTGCTGGGTGCAAGGGGCCAGTATCTAAATCGGTAAATAGATTTTTGCTCCCTTTCAAAAGGCTGTTTGGGAATCAACAAACTTCTATTGGATTTAGATTACCACCCTCAGCACTGGATCTACCCTCTTTGAAGAGAATAAATTTAAGTTACTGCAATCTATCTGAAGAGTCATTCCCTGATGATTTTTGTCGCTTATCTTCATTGATGATTCTGGATCTCACTGGCAACAATTTTGTCAGCTTACCAAGTTCCATTTCCAAACTCGCAAGGCTTGAGCGTCTTATCTTAAACTCCTGCAAAAAGCTTCAAAGGTTGCCGAAGCTTCCATCAAACATGCGAGGATTGGATGCAAGCAATTGCACTTCATTCGAGATTTCCAAATTCAATCCGTCCAAGCCATGCAGTCTCTTTGCATCACCTGCAAAAAGGCATTTACCAAGAATGCTGAAAGGCGTTTTGGAGGTTGTATTGTACCTTAGTTTTATCCGCATTCTAAAACTGTGTGTAACATATTATCATCCATTCTTGTTGCTTATTCAACATTAATTATGTGTGTTACAACATGCAGGAACTCCATCTTCCCAAAGAAAGATTTGACATGCTTATCACAGGGAGTGAAATTCCACCATGGTTTTCTCCAAATAAATGTGTTTCATTTGCAAAAATATCAGTCCCTGATGATTGTCCAATAAATGAATGGGTGGGATTTGCTTTGTGTTTCCTCCTAGTAAGTTATGATCTCCGTCCTGAGGTGTGTGCTCATGAAGTTGATTGCTACTTGTTTGGACCTAATGGTAAGGTGTTTATCAGCTCCAGGTCTTTACCTCCCATGGAGCCATGTGAGCCTCACCTTTACATTATCTATCTGTCCTTTGATGAATTGCGTGACATAATTTATAAAGGTGGTCATTTCAGGGAAATTGAATTTGTATTGAAAACATATTGTTGTAGTTCACTGCAAATTGTGAGGTGTGGTAGTCGTTTGGTATGTAAGCAAGATGTTGAAGATATTTATGAGTAGGTTTTATCTTGCTACATGTAGTTTCTGATACAGATGGTGCTTGAAAATAGTATGATTGCTTATAGTGAACATCTCAGATAGACCAGTGAGAGTATCTTTTCATGTAATAATGTGTCTTGTTATTTCTGTAGAAACTTCTCATTCTTTGTATTTGTAGTTTCAACTCAACTTTTGCATGTTTTGTTGAAATGATCCACACACATTGAAGAGTTCATGCAATTTTCACCCATTTAGATAAAAGCAACAAAATCAATTAGTCCACCAAGGCTGACTCTGAGCCTAAGACTACTAGCTCCTTCAAGAGGTTTATCATTAACATTTTGGATCCTTTACAAACATCATGGGTGAAATCACCAGCTAAAGCTAACATACTCAAAATGCAGATTTCCTTCTAACTAAGTGATCAAATGACTACAACATTTTGTGTTCCAAAGAGTTTATGTAAAATGTGAGAAATTTTTTTGTGTGATTTCAATCCATTGAACCTTTTAACACAGAGATAGGAAGCTTGGAATCTGATTCCAGGATGAGATCTTAGAAGCCTCAACCAACTCAGATTTTGACGACAATAGCCCTACACTACAACTCCGCTGCACTCACCACAGTTGAGTTAAATATCCAGAAAGAGATAAATCAACAGGAACATACATATTTTAGATTAAGTAATTTTAAAATCTAATTATTTTATATTAAATAATCCAAAAATATAGTTATTCTAAATAATCTGAAAATATTATTATTTTATATTTTGTAATCTATTTATTTTAGTAGTCTAAAAATTTGGTTTTTTTAATTAAATAATCTAAAAAAGTGTTTATTCTAAATTAATTAATCTAAAAAGTGTTTATTCTAAATTAATTAATCTAATGTAATTTTAAAATACAGTTATGTTGGATTAGTTCATCGAAAAATATGATTATTTTAGTAACAATGGTTATTTTAGATTAAGTAATTTAGAATATTATTCTACATTAATAAATTAAAAAATATAATTATTTAAATTTATCTATGACTATTAATAAAGAGATTTCTTTTTTTAAACAGCTTTGTAACTGTTTTTAAATTTATTATCAATTTTACTTTTATTAATACGATTTATTTTGTTATTTTATCTTTTAGATTTTGATTTTTTTTTAAAATTCAATTAACTACCTATGATAAAATAAACTACCTATAATAAAATCACAAAGATAATTTATTTTATAATTAAGTTTTATAAATATATTTGTTTGTAAATTTAATAATTCTTTTTATTTTATAATTATGATAAAAATATACGAATATAATCATTTTAAGAATATGATTATTCTAAATCTTGAAATTTATGTGTTACCTTCACCTGTATATTTTTTTTTATTTTTTTTTTTGATCATTGATGAGCACTGTAAAAAAATTTATGAAGGTATTGTATTTGCATTGTAAAGTTATTGCTGTCATTTATTGGAAATATTGAGATCTGTTTGTGATTTGGTATGTAAGGAAGATGTTGAAGATATTTATAGAAATAATTTTTATATTTTTATACATATAATTTCCATATAGATAGGGTTAGGAATTTAAATATCAGTCGAAAGTTTTATATTGAAATTTTTTTACAAACAATTAGTTTTAAAGTTTTTTTTTTTCAGAGAGTTGTTTCATGATTTTTTTATATAATTTATTTATAATTCATTAATATTAATTTTTTCTATGTGTTTTTTCTATAAAAATCTCCATATTAGAGAGCTTAGATTGGTTAATGAGATAGTGTGATTTATCTAGTAACTTTTCATGTAATTAAGTATTTGAATAGAAACTTCTGGTTTTTCATATTTAATATAGTTTGAACTCAGCTTTTGCATGTTTTGTGAATATAATCCACACTACCGAGAATCAAAACATTAGAGTAAATTCCTTTCTTTATAGTCTTATTTATATTGTTCACAACCAATTTTCACTCGTTCAAATAAAAAACAACAGAACTAATACAAGTAAAATCACCAGCTAAAGCTAATAGACTCAAAATCCAGATTCCCAGCTAAACCAGATGAGCAAATGGCTGCAACTTCATGCCTCATTGTTTTGGGTCCAGAAGCAAGAACTCCCACACTTGACCCTTTGTGGTCAACTAGGATTTCTGTAAAAAGAAAAAATAAATTGAGTGATTTCAAATTCATTCACAAGTCTCTAAGACATAACTAAAAGAAATTGGAGGTGACTTACTTCTTAGGTCAGGTCTTACACCATAATGCACATTGGATGCTTGAATAAGTGACTGATATGGAACACTTTCCAGTTCTCTGTCTGCATTGTAAACCATGGAGTTTGGCGACACTGTTGGTGTAGACCTGTCCGTGTTCTGAATCTGTTTTCCTTCTTTCTCATAATATTTCTTATTCCAAAGAAAAGCTGCACTTGAAACACTTGCTATGGACACACATATTACTAGCATGTTGAGAAATGCATCCAAAGGGTAAGAGAATATTTGATTTGAGTTATGATCAATAGGGAAAATGTAGTAACGGTTAATGATCCCTATTATAAGAAGGAAAATGACGAAAGATGATGAAATTATAGCACCAAGCCATAGCCAACTGTTTGGACCTAATATAGCTTGTACTGGTTCATCAGATGGATTTGGCTTGAACCATTTTATTTGAGGCTGAACTAGGCCATCTGCTTTAAACTCCTTGTCCCTTGTGATGTAGGCCTCAATTTGCAATTCCAAATTAGAAATATCAGAAGGGGTGCCAGATATTGGGAGGATCAAATCTAGCATTGACAGAGATGAAGAGTTCTTGAAGGCACAAATTAGGACCACTTTTGGGGTTTTGCATTTGAAGGTGGTGTTCAGATATCTTAGCTCCCGAATGATGGATATAAAAGGTGTAATGCCACTTCCTCCACTCACCATCACAATAGTGTCATGCCTGGTGAAAACACAAAAACAAAATTTATTATTATGTGGAAGTGAAAGAAGTGATCTCTGATAAAGCATTAGGTTTGAAGTTGTGTTTTGCTTCTAAGATACAAACCGTAGATAGTTTGTTGAAGCAGGTCCATAGGGACCTTCGACAGATACAGAAAGGCGATCTATTGTGGAAGGAGTTGAAAGCAACTGGTATAGCTTATTGGTCCAAGTTCCTTCAGTTTTAATAACAACACTTAGCTTGTCTTGCTCCAAATTACTATTAGAAGTAACAGTAAATGGATGCCACTGCAGCTTGGATATGCTTGGTACATTTATGAACATCACACTTGTGGGGTTATAAGTTAATCCTGCCAAAAGCAAGTCATGTTAGCTCATAAAAGAAGTGTCAAATAAATTAATCATTTCTGAAGAAGGAGCTAGAGGTGTCTTGAAGATACTGAGCTAAATAGTCATGTAAGTTACCATGGCCCTTGGAGAAGTTGAGTTCTACAGCTTGACATGGCAAAACCCGAGCAGAAACCAGACGAACTTGGCGTCTTGATTGCAGAAACCTTAAGTAACGATCAACCATGAAGAGGTAGAAACCAGGGAGCATAATTAAGGTGTAGGAAATGCCAACATGAAAGATGAAGAAGACTATGAAGAGGATGTAGAGGTGATGAGTGTAATAGAAGAGCTCAAAATAGGTTCGCCTAATGCGGGGAATGGTTACAATCCACAGCAACAAACCAGCAAGCAAAGATATCTCTCCAGCCACAATTGATATATCGTTTTTCTTCCATTCCAGCATCTGCAACCAAAAAAAGTCATCGCCCCATCAGCTCAATACACCACAAACCACAAACAATAAAAAAAATTCCATATATTAAGAATTGCAATAGGCTAATTCAATCTTACAAAACTCGCTTATAAAATAAGGTTTGTATTTATTTATAAATTATTAAAAAGTCTTGTATTTAGTCGATATAAGATTTTCAACACACTCCTCTCGTCCAAACTTCTCAACTCGAGCGTGAAATTTATATATAAGGATGGTCTGATAATAGGTGACCCGATACACCCAACAATCTTGTTAAGATAGTCTCTTATATTATATCAAGAAATGGACTTAAGCCCGACTCAACCTTATAAAATTAATTTTTAAGGTGAGGTTTGCATGTTGTTTAAAGATTTTATCTCTAGTCAATATGAGATTTCAAACACTATAAAAAGATTAGATGTCATGAAATCATTTATAGTAAATGGGAGATTTCCAAAACAATCAAAAGATTAGATACAATCAAATCAATTAATTGTAAGTTCTTTGACTAACCGCAGAAAGTTGATGAATAATTGCCCAGTGGATGATGTAGCCCAAACCATGAGCAGTGAAGAGTAGCATGGCAATATGTCCAAGCCAGATATGGTACTTCATGCAACTCTCAGAGGTGAGGCCAAACAGTGGCAACAGGCTTGAACCACGAGCCACAGGAAAAAACATAAATACCAAACATATGTTCCCAACAACCCCAAACATTACCGCTGCAAGGTCTAGCTTCTCTTCCCATCTGCACCACCAACATATCACAACAATTAACAATAACAATCAAAATGCATATTAAATTTGCTGACTTTTACAAAAAGTTACACTAGTAATGATTTTATATCGATTTACAGTTAATAACTTTTTACACTGAATATGCATAGAAATCAAAGTCTAAAAGTTGACATAATAGAAGTTTACACTTTCTGGCCATCCTTTGCTGCTGATTCAGGGGTGATTTTTGGAAAGCCGTTGCGTAAAGCAGATGCAAAGGACCAGACTAAGAGTGCAATGAACATGAGGAAGAATGTAAGCTCTGTGGCAGAGACAATGCCAAGAGGGCCTTTTATAAGCACTGGACGCTTCCATATGCTTATCGCAGGTTTCTTTGAGTTGCATCTGATAATGCACAAAACATATATGCATGTCATAAGTCAATTATCAGAACTACAATTCTTTTCAGGCTTCTTAAAGACTCTGTCCCCACCCTCACATCGTTTTTCTATAGTTGAAAAATTAAACATTTTGCTAAAATAAGTATATGTTAGACAGGAAATTAAGAATTATAATTTAATTAAACCTTTCTGTAAGTTAGAAGAAACTAAAGAAAAGAACTTTTAATAAATTAATTTATAAACAAGACATATAAGTTCATTTTAAAAAATAATTATTTACTATATCTGATCATATAAGTATTAAAAGGAAAGCTACCTCGTATATCAAATAACATGTATATCATTTCTTTTACATTATTTTTAATTATAAAAAAATTTGTAATCTTATATTTTATTAATTAAAAATATTTAAATATCAATTACACTTATAATATTATTGATAAACTTTTCATTTAAATCTCATTATATTTTTTTAATCCAAACAAATCTATCTATTTTTTCAAATTCTTTAAATTTATACAAATTCATTCTCTCAAATTCATCTATGCATCAAACTCACACATTAGTCATGCTATATCGTGAGGAAAAAATTTAAATATAGGTCTACGAATGTGTTTTATGCTTCTGTTTATTTTTTTAAACTCACGTCATTTTAATATATTCTTTTATGTGTTACAAAAATAAAACGTCAATTTTAGACAAATAAAACGCCAATTTGATAAAAAAAAAACATAAAAAATTATAGAAAATTGAATGATATTATAAAACGTGAGTTAGCTTAAAGAATCAGTATTACCTAACATTAACAAATATAGAAGCACATTGGCAAGCACTATTTTAATAGAGATCAACAAAGTGTAGTGTTAATCTTACAGTGAACCATTTGTCAAAAGATTACAACCAGAGTGAGTGGTGAAAAATGATACCTTTGGATGATGGAATCATTTGTCTTTTTTACCATGTGGAGGTAGACACACCCCAAAGTAGCTATGAGCAAGATTGGGAAAGTGTACATCAGAAGATAAGCACCTGCAATGAGACCAATACAGGGAAATATTAGCATAAAATAATCAAAGCAATGTAGGCTCTGAAATTAACAATTGAATAAATTAATAAGACCTTTTGAACCCAAGTAAGTTGTATTGTTAGTGTTTGCTCTGTATCTAGGAAGTCGAATTTGTCTAAAAGTATTTGTGGGTGACATTATCCAAATGAAAATCCAACCCAAGAACAAAATCAGCACCAGAAGCCTTATTGCAATTTGAAGCCTGTGAAATTTTGCTTGAGAGGGTGACCTCTTCACCACAGTTTCTTCAGCCATCTTGATTTGGGTGGCAAATTTGTGAGGAGAATCAAAATGGATGACCTATTTATAGTTCATGAAATGGAATTAGTTTGATGGGACAATTATACATAAAACAAACATTAGGCATAAGACATAAGAGGGTAAAAACAAAAAACATGCTTCATGTCCCTCAAAAAACAAAAGAAAGCTTTGATGAAAAAAAAAAAAACCACTCACAAATTTTAAGATTACTGCTAGAACACACATCATTGGAGAAGTTAGAGAAAACTACCAACTTCAACGAAAATTTGTAATAGAATTGAACAGGAACAATAACATAAATTACAACAAAAAAATTTGATATATCATATGTAGTTGTATTTGTCTTTGTGCTTTGATGAATTAGATCAAAACAACAAAATGGACAGTAAATGTTCAGAAATAGAGTCTGTTACCTTCAAAATGCAGAGCAAATAAACGCAGATGAATTTGATAAATTTGGATTAAAATGGTTTTGATACATAAGCCTCTTTGAAACAATATATGGAATTGCGAGTTTCTGAAGCTTTGGAACTAAAGTTTGAACAGTAAAATGTAAAGTGTGAAGATATTAATAGCAGTTTTATTCATATAATGTATTTTCTTACAAAAGAGTAAATAATATTAAATAAAGGTCAAAGTGAGAGGTTATTCAAACAATAGTAACTTTTATTTAATAAAAAAGGGAATCATCTGGGAACATATTTTCAGTTTCTTATAATAATGTATAATAGGTTGTTTTAACATTAATTGAATGAAATTAATTATATATTCTTAATTTAATTAATATAAAAAATTACAATAGAAAAAGTACAATGACGCGTAAATGTTAAATAAGAAAACGGAAAGATGAAATAGGTAATTAATTTCAAATTAAGATAATAATATTTTTTATTTGGTATCTTAAAAACTGTCAAAAACATAGGAGACTGGAGTTGTAATAAAATGAGATTGTGAAAGAGTTTCAAATCATTAAACCCTATATTCGGTATTTAGTCTTTCTAAATTAATAAAAACAATTAATATTTGTTGTCCAAATCGAGAAGGACGCAATTTTTTCCCTTAAAAAATAATCCATCTTAATGATAATAAAATTAAATTATTAGTGGATTACAGTTGTTTAGCATGTCTCAATTTCTACATTATTAATATATTTCAAAACTAAGTCTTCTTTAAAACATAAAAATATTTAATGGAAACAATAAAAATATTTATTTTTAACTTTTACTTGTAGTAAAATGCGATTTTATCATTAGTATTTTTTTTTATCTTACAGAATCTTAAATTGTTAATTATATTTATATTTTCTTCCTAAGTTAAAACTTTATATGTTAAATTTATTTTAACTTTTTTTTTTCTATTTCGTCTAATATGTTATCTAATTATTCTGGAAAAACTTATTATTTCCATTTTTTTAAAAATTGCTCCTTCCCTTAAATTAAAACTATTTATATTTTCTTCTTAAATTAAAAACATCTGAAATACATGATTTATATACTTACAGCTAAATATTTTTTTTTCTCGTTATTAGATAATACTATTTTAAAATTTATAACTATTTATTTTTGGTCCTTTCATTTATCATTCGCCAAAGAAAAGCTATTTTGTTTTATGTTTAACTAATATTTTCTTGTAGATTACAGGATTCAAATTTAATGTGTAAATAATTAATCTTCTAGATTTAAATAAAATTAAATTACCCATATTTTACTTTAACTGAAATTATTGAATTTAATTAAATTTAATCGGATTCAATTTTTTTTCTAAAGTAAATTTTATTATGATATATCTTTTAAATGATTATAAGTCTACATTTTATAAAAACTTTTTTATTACAGGATTATATGAATAAAAAGTAATTTCAAAATGTGAATCTTATAAAGATCTTATATTCAAGTAAAAATTGTTAAAAAGTTTAAAAAAATGTGATATAATGAGAATCATTAATGCCTCATACAATCTATCATATAAATAAGATGATAATTTTCTATCTTAAAAGCATTAACAATCCAATAAACATTAATGTGAGTCTTATAAAACTCTTATATTTAAGTAAAAATTGTAAAAAAAATAATAATAATGTAATATAGTAAAATTCATTAATAGTTAGAAAATAATTCTTGGACTTTGACTCAGAATTTAACCTAAAAAAAGTCTTCGAAATAAAGTTTTAACTAATAGAAATATACTTTAGGATGATATCATTAATTAGAATAAAAAAAATAAAATTTATTTGTGTTTGAATCCAATTGTTTTCTTTCAAAGAGTGTATTCATCGTAAAGAATGAGAAAACAATCAATTATTTCCTTATTTTCATTTTTATTATACATAACAAACTTATTTAAATAAAAAATTAAATATAATAAAAATTTGTTTAAATTTTCATTAAAATCAAATGATTAAATGTTTTCTTTTGTAAAAACTAAGACAATTAAATTATGATTTTAATAATCACAAGATTATATATATTATTTATAATTTCAAATTTTATATCAGATCGTGGAACAATAATAAAGATGACAAAGATTGTCAAATAAAATTGAAAAAAAGTACAGTGGTGATTTCTAATATATTATTTTTTACACCAATTATTCATCAAGTTTCTAGGTGAAAGTATTTATTTAAAAATTAATAAAATTAAAATATTTTACTTTGATAAGTGTGTTGTCAGTTTTAATCAAATTTAATATAATTAAAGTTAAAAACAAATTTCAAAATTAATTTAAAAATAAGAGTATTTTTTTATCTCATTCACGTACTTAGATTGAATTTAATCTGTTTCGATTTTAATTAAAATAAAACTAAATTAAAATATTTTAATATACATATATCATATATATATTAAAAAGAGTTGGATTTACTTTTAATATACTTTTATTTATTTTTAATATACTTTATATAATTAAAGCACTTTTGTACTTTTATTTACTTTTTAATATATATATTAAAAAGAGTAGGATTTACTTTCGTGTTACCATCTAACCACCTACTATTTAATAACGAAAATATTCTATGCATTTATTATTGTTTTTTAATCCGTGCATTTAACTCACTTATTTGTGAAGCATTTATTGTTGTATTTATGAATTGTAATTTTGTCCTGTAGTGGAAGAAGAACATGAGGTTGAGAATGAATATTTTTTTTTTTTTTACTTGTATAGAACCAATTTTATTCACGATGAAGTAAATTATTGTGCCCCAAATTTTTATTTAAGTAGAAAATGATAAAACATATAATTTATGATATAAAATAAAATTATAAGTAGTGACCTTTTGTAAACAATATTTTCCGAAAATTAATGATTATAAAAATATAAATTATAAAACGTCTTGTTTCTAATATAAATTATTATATTCTCATTTATTCATAAGATAGTAGATATAATAATAACATATAAAATTGTCAATAATATTGCCTTTTTTACAAAATAAATTATAATAATAGGTAGATTTTAATTTTTTTTAGGTAAGTTGTGCTTTTAATACTTTCAAATACAACTTTAATTCAGACAATAAATTTCTTTTATCTCATACAAATGGTGTATGCATTGATGACTTTAGATTTCTTTTCATCTTCTCTAAAGTAGTTCTGGCTAATACAGTTTTCAATTTTTCTTATTTTTTTGGCGAGGACATAATTTCTAGCACAATTTTTATTTTTTCTTATTTTTTATTTCCTTATTCTTTGTTATTTTTTATTTTATTCTTTGTTTTTATTTATGTGTTTAATCTTTATCAATTTAGATAATATAATTAATTATTTATATACTAATTGAATATATCTTGAATAATTTAAAATATTAATGTAATCAAATGTATTTAAACTATTTTTTAAGATTAATTAAATATTTAATTAATTTAATTAATTAATAAAATTATTTATAATAATCGAATATAATTTCAGAAAATTTAAGGCATTCGATGGTAATATTTATTTTGATGACATTGTTTTAAATTTTTCCAAATTATATTCTATTAACATAAGCAATTAATTAATTAATTAATTAAATATTTAATTATTTTTTAAAAAAATTAATTTCATGACTACATTAATATTTTAAATTATTCAAAATACAGTTAATTAACATATAAATAAATAAATAAATAATTACATTATCTAAATTAATAAAAAATAAAAACATAAAAAATAAATAAAGAATAAGGGAAAAAACTTAAAAGTTATGTTAAGAAACAAGGACTAAAAAAAAAGCAATGGTAAAAAACATGATTTTATAAAAAAAAAATAAATGTTGTGATATCATGTCCAAATTTAGAAGAAAAAAATATATAAATCATTCTTATTTAGAGGACTTCCTATATATGGAATTTGTTTTGGGATAGGAGTGGTTTAAGTAAAAATGACTATTGAATATTTTAATGAAAAAAGTAAAAAGTGTCTAGATAAAAAGTAATTGCTTAACTCGGGTTCATTCTTTAAAAAATAATTTCTCTTTTCCTCTTATTTCTGATTTTATCTTTCATACTTCAATTCTGTTGAGTTGGAGTGTGTTTGTAGACACTACTATCTTTGAATAGGTAAGGAGAAATTATAATTTGTGACTTGTAAAATTTTAATCTTAGTTTCATTATAATTTTAATATATGAGAAATATATGTTGAAGTGACTTGATTTTCTATGTTCAAGTTTTATTGTAGGTGTAAAATTGAGTATTGTGTTAGCTTGAATTAGTTTGAAGGTGTGCTTTGATTTTTGTATGATAATGATATTAGGAATGGAGGTTGAAAACTTATAATTGTTTAATATGCAAAATAAAGGAGATGATGATCATGATAGTTATAAATATGTTGAATTGAAATGGACTTGATGAATGGTATGTTAATTTGAGAAGTATAAAGAAAGTAGAAAATGTAGAATTTTGTATATAATGTGTTGCGATAACACTATAGAAGTGATTTTGGTTATAAGAAAGTGATATAGTAAAATTGAAAAAGAATTGAAATCTGAGAAAAACATTAGGTTCTCAGTCGTATGCAAAGGTGTCAGACGTCATATCAAATGTGTCAGACACAACGTAGAAAGATTGTTCTCGGGTTTGATCATGCTAGACACAATTTGGAAATCCAACTCTCATATTTGAGTGGCGCTAGATGACATAATCATGAGTCGGACGCACATGATGTATGATAGATTAGTTGGATGATGAATAATATATTATATAATGTTAGGATGTTATGGTTGAAATCAAGATATAGTATTTTCAGGAAAGAAAATACCTGTATCGAAATTATTAAGATGTACATTGTTATTGAAATTTGTTTAAAATGAGGTATTCCGATTCTACTAGTAGTTTAGAATCATATAAAGAAAGATTATCAAGTGGTGAGAGTCGAAAGAGATTCATATAGATGATTGAGATTTGATATAGCCAAACAAAAAAGACTACATGGATTAACGTTGTCATATAAGACGATTGATGTTAGAGTTGTGTGATACAGTTGGAAGTTATATGACTTATGCAAATCTCTGGATCTATTTCAATGCACAAGTGTTCTGAAAAAATAATCAATTATTTGTCTAATTAAATCAGTGTGTCATGAAAATATTTTTTTTTTATATTTTAAATGTTTTATATGAGAGTTATAAATGAAAAGTAATTTTGTTCCCCGTAGTAGTTTGAAAATTTTAATATATATATATATATATATATATATATTAATATTAGTAATCGTGTACTAATTCGACTAACTTTATATCTAAAATAGATTTAGAATTCGTACTTCGAAACACAATTTTTATTTTAAAATCATCATGGCAACACAACTTCTCTAATTATATAATTCTTTTAAAATTTAACCATTTATTTAACTTATTAAAAAAAGTATATTATTTTTATAAAAAAAATTAATATTTATATGTAAAACTTGGTTCTCCATATTTTATAAAGCAGCTCTGTGATGGAAAGGAAATATATATATATATATATATATATATATATATATATATATATATATATATATTATTTATTTTGTATTATATTTTTTTTTCTA